>ERZ1047472.1550-NODE-1550-length-17711-cov-7.015292_pt1 | contig 17711 bp, 12 predicted proteins | sample MGYA00383095_ERZ1047472 | MGnify/ENA primary metagenome ERZ1047472 (study PRJEB29581, sample SAMEA5548365) | metagenome | biome: marine; feature: coastal; material: water | depth 1 m | study: Short-term variability in the microbial, nano- and picoplankton... | reverse complement strand
TATCAGTCCTAAATGCCGTTAGTCTCGAATTAGTGATAGACAGTATATCAGAGTCGGATCTAATGTCTGATCGGATGCCGTCTTCGACATCGTTTAGTAGTTTACCTACACTATCTGTACCGATACCAATCTCTGTACGGAATGTTGTTAAACGTGAGTTAGTGACCGAAAGTATATCAGAGTCGGATCTAATGTCAGCACGAATGCCGTCTTCGACATCGTTTAATAACTTGCCAACACTATCATCACCAAACCCAAGTTCAGTTTTGAACGTTGTTAAACGTGAGTTAGTGACCGAAAGTATGTCTGAGTCGGATCTAATGTCTGATCGGATGCCCTCTTCTACATCATTCAAAAGGGTCGTGATGTCACTGCCTTCACCTAGACCAATCTCAGTTCTAAACCCTGTTAGTCGTGAATTTGTAATCGAAAGAGCACCAACAGAGTCTAACATCTCACCACGAAGTTCATCTTTCACTGCATTGGTTGCTGCAACAAGGTCGTCACTGTCTACTCGATCCAATGATTGATCAAACGTCGTTATTTTTGTATCGATTAATGCATTGACTTCACTATCTGTCCTGATCTCTGATCGAAGTTCGTCTTTCGCGTCACTGACTAGTGTAGAAGCAACACCTGCGGTCTCATAGTTCAATGTTCCAGAGAATTCTGTAATCTTAGTGTTTACGATAGACGTTATTTCTGAGTCTGATCGGATCTCGGAACGCAATGCATCTTCTACATCGGAAGTTGCAGTAATCAATGTCGCAGAATCAACTTTGTTATCAAGTGACTGAGTCAGTGTTGATACATCACCGGCAAGTGCAAAGATTTCATCAGAGTTTTGACCTACTAATGCATAGAGGTCAGCAGTTGTATTAGATAGAATCGCAACCACGAGATCAGAATCAATACCCTCTTGTAGTGCGGCATCTAGTTCTGTCACACGTGAAGAGATAACTTGCAAATCACTATCTGTCTGAATGATCAACGTTGCCATACTGTCCATGGCAAGACCATTCGCAATAATATCTGCACGAAGGTCACTGTCATTGATTGAGTTAAGATCAACTTCTAGACGTGTAACATCTGCCGATAGTAACGTTAACGTGTCACTGTCTTGATCTACACGACTTTCTAGTGATTGTCGAGCAGTCGATTCTGCATCAATGCGTGATCCTAGATCCGAATCAATTTGATTTAGTGATGCACCCAAGTCTGTAACGTCTTGAGATACAATAGCAAGTGACGCACTGTCTTGGTCGATTCTAGTCTCTAGTGATTGCCTAGCAGTACCTTCTGCATCAATACGTGCACCTAAATCAGAATCTATTTGATCTAAACTTACATTTAGATCGGTGACATCTTGAGATACAATAGCAAGTGTCGCACTGTCTTGGTCAATACGAGTAACTAGTTCTTGACGTGCTGTTGTTTCTGCATCAATGCGTGATCCTAGATCAGAGTCAATCTGATTTAATGATGCACCCAAGTCGGTTACGTCTTGAGATAAGATTGAGAGTGTCGCACTGTCTTGGTCAATACGAGTAACTAGTTCTTGACGTGCTGTTGTTTCTGCATCAATTCTAATACCTAGATCAGAATCTATTTGGGATAGTGTAGCATCTAGTTCGGTTACTTTACCAGCCTCAATTAATAGGTCACTATCTGTCGCATTAATTCTAGTAGTCAATGCCTCACGTGCAGTCGTACCAGCAGATAGTTGTGAACGTAGATCTGAGTCAATCAAGTCTAGTTCAGCGGATAGGTCGGTTACATCTTGAGATAAGATCGAAAGACCATTGCTGTCTGCATCTACACGAGAAGTAAGTGATTGTAGAGAAGTACTATTCGCAGCAGTTATAGTTGCATTATCTAAGATACCAGCGAGAAGGTCACTATCAAGGTCACCAATAGACGCATTTAAAGAAGTGACCGAAGATGATAATGCAGAGACTGCACTATCGGTAGCGGAGATTTCTGTTCGCAACTCTTGGTCAACTGTTGCGACGGCATTAGCGATGTCGGTAGTAACATCAGCCCTCAGTTGTACCACATCACTGGACACTACGTTTATTGCAGAGTCATTAGCGGTGATTAAAGTTGTTAGTTCACTTGTTGCAGTGGATACCGCATTAAGGATGTCTGTAGTCAAAGAGGCTTCTAGAGCAGTAACTTCAGATGATAGTATGGATAGACCATTGCTGTCTGCATCAACACGAGTGGTCAATGCTGTGATCGCACCGGAGTTTGCAGAAACTGCACTAGCATTGTCGAAGATGCCTGATAATAAGTCACTATCAATGTCACCGAGAGATGCGTTCAATGATGTGATGGATTCACTTAATACATTTACAGATGAGTCAGTTGCATTGATAAGAGTAGTCAATGAACTTGTTGCGTCTGCTACTGCGGTACCAATATCTGTTGCCGTTTGGACTTCTAATGCGGTAACATCGGATGCCAATGAGGTGAGTGATGAGTCAGTTGCATCTATACGAGTGGTTAGTCCAGATGTTGCAGTAGATATTGCGGTACCAATATCTGTTGCCGTTTGGACTTCTAATGCGGTAACATCGGATGCCAATGAGGTGAGTGATGAGTCAGTTGCATCTATACGAGTGGTTAGTCCAGATGTTGCAGTAGATATTGCGGTACCAATATCTGTTGCCGTTTGGACTTCTAATGCGGTAACATCGGATGCCAATGAGGTGAGTGATGAGTCAGTTGCATCTATACGAGTAGTCAATGAACTTGTTGCGGATGATACTGCTTCACCAATGTCGGTCGATGTCTGTACTTGCAATGCGGTAACATCGGATGCTAAGGCAGTCAACGAAGAATCGGTAGCAACAATCATTGCAGTCAATGAACTTGTTGCGGATGATACTGCGGTGCCGATATCTGTTGCCGTTTGGACTTCCAATTCTATGACATCAGATGCCAATGCAGTAAGAGAGGAATCGGTAGCAACAATCATTGCAGTCAATGAACTTGTTGCGGATGATACTGCTGAACCTATATCAGCTTCAACTTGCACTTCTAAGGTGGTCACATCAGATGCTAGTGCAGTGATAGATGAATCATTCTCAACAATCATTGCAGTCAGAGTACTATTCGCAGCTGCGATGTTATTATTCAGTTCTACTCGAAGGTCTACAATGTCTTGCGAAAGGACAGTTATATCAATACCATTATCATCGATATATTCTATTATGGTTGAACGTGCATCTGCCGCGGCATCTATGTCACTGTCGATAACAGATTCGATGTCATCCAGTTGAGCTAGAATAGATGTAATATGTGCTTCGTTGACGGCAACTCTAGGTTCAAGGTTTCCGTTGGTGCCACCATTACCTATGGCATCAGTTAGTGCAGAGTCGATTAGAAGTGATAAATCTTCAAAACTAATGCCATTACTGTCTCCACCTGTAATCTGAAGCAGATTATATAGTTCACTAAAATTGTCATTGATTTTATCACCAGCAGTTCGAAGAGAGTCACCACTCTTACTGTTTGCTGCAGTACCTAATCCTATGATTTGTCTAGTCATCATTTCTTCCTAAAATTCTTGTTTGTTCTATTTGTTAGTTAGTACTGCCAACAACCACTCTTATGGGGATGTTTCGTATATAGGTCTTACCTGATAGTGTACTAGTCACTGTAACACTCACATCAGTATTATCAACTAAATTTTCGTCCAATGTTGCGGTGTAAGACTGACCAAAACTTAAACTAGTTGTGTTAGTATTCCATCCAGTTGGGAAGGTCAATACCATGTCATTATCTGTTTTGCCATATACGTTGAAGTAGAAAACTACATCTCTATTCGACGATATATCAACAACAAGTTCTTCGTCGGTACCCGTTGAGCCAGGATGATAAGTTCTAGGTTTCAATACCTCCATTGCATACCATGCAATATTAGGATCTGGGTCATTTGCCTGAACAGGTGTTGAATTGAGAATTACTAATGGTGAAGATGGACTCAAGTCTGCGTCAGCAGTCCCACCATCCAAAGTCCAAGATGCATCGAATTCTATGGTCTCTGTACCACTTGGAACGGTCTGTGTACCACCCGTACTAAGAACAGATAGTTTTATTCCAACAGTTCCACTGAGAGCAGTTAGTGGGTCTAAGTGCATACTATCCACTAAGTAATCACTGTCGTTAGAATGTTCGTCTATCATCACAGTGAGACGTGCCGGAAGACTATCAGAAACCACTTCTATTTGTTGTCTAGTTCTTGCATTGTGGACACCACCGAATACAGTTACATCGGCGTTTGGAGCAAATCCATTATACAATTCTGAATTTTCATTACCAGAACTAGTATAGTATCGAGGAGTTACATTCTGTCCATTAATGGAAACTAACTCTATTTCACCACGGTATGACTCTCCACTCGCAACCGCACGGTCTAACCATCTACCTGAGAATATTGGAGTGGTCGGATTCGAAGTACCTGACAAATAACTGTTCATATTCCTATTGTATACCACAACATCAAAAATACCGGAAGCGTGATATGTAACACCTATCCAAACCTTTCTAGGCATATAAGCAGTATTATATGGCCAGTCAGGCATTCTGTATCTATTACCATCACTGTGTCGTGTTATGGTTCTTGGTCCACTATTAGATGTGATGTTCTGCACATTAGAAGTTTCGGGGAATAGTGTTGCGGTAGGTTGAGTAGTTCCACCTGTATTGTCACCGTCACCATTACCTGTATTGTCACCGTCACCATTACCTGTATTGTCGCCACCACTGGAGTTGCCATTAGTGCTCTCTGCATCATCGGCATCACTCAGATACACCGTATCCGACATGAATACATTTTCGTCTGCCATGGTGATTGAAGCAGGAGATGCCCAGTCCGCAATGGTTCCGTGGATAGTCTGTAGGTCTTCTATAGACATGTCTCTGTACTGGTCTAGTATCTTCATTGAACTGATAATGAACTCAGAATCATCCGAGTCTGTCTCACGCATGGTCAATAGAGTGAACTCTGGATCGATACTTACACCTGTTTGACCAACAAGAGACATTGGGTATTCTGGTGCAGCAAGTGGGTCGATAGGTAATCCAACACCCAAACCGATTTCTGATATACCTTGTAAGGAAACATCCGCTGCTAGATAGAATCCAGCAGGGTGCACCATCTTCTTGTACAGTTCTTCGTAGTCACTGAAGGATAGACCTGTTTTCAAAAGAACTGAGAATATCTGATATCTCTTATCGTCTTGTATATAATGTAACGATTCCGGTCCGATTAAAGAACCACCAATCTTATCGTTCAAAATAAATATGTCTTTCTTTGGATAAGTTACTTCAACTTCTTCATTGAAGAATGCTTTGAAGAACTGTTCACTTGAAATTTGTGTACCCTTGGAACGATAGAAGTCTGCAATCAGACGTGCCATCAACTTAGGGTTGGCATAGAAAGATTCTGAACTTAACTCAGTTGTTATCTCTCCGAACAATAGGTCAAGAAATTCGTTGGATTCATCTGGTGTGGATGTAAGTGAAGAGATGTCACGTGAATGAAATAAGTCACGTATCAACCTAGAAAAAGACCCGGCCGCATCACCGTCCATGTAATCATAATAAGTCTCTAGGAACTTAATGAATAACGGATACTCTTCGTCGAAGAAGTCTGGTAATGCTTCGTTAACCTTAGAGTTGTGGAAGGATACGTGACTTCTCTTAGGGTCTATCTCTATACTATACATGTTACAACAATACTCTAGTAGTCTGTTCGTCAATTACTGCATGGGCAATCAGTGAGTCCTCATCTAATTCAATGATGTAGTTTCTCAATGGACGTACTGTACTTGGATTAGCAGGGGTCACAGATACCTTTAATGTTAGAGGTGTGACAGTATCTACAGAAAGTGCGTGTAGGAAGACCTCTCCAGTAACAGGTTCGTAACGACCGATGTTTCTCTCTCGGACAATATTATCTAGGTCAAATATCTGTAGTCGAGTCGACCCTATCTCGTTCTTAATGTATGCATTTTGACCATTGTACTTGAATATAGATGTCTTCACTGTGTGTTCATCATTGTCCGGTTCTGCCAATGCATATGGGAAGTTGACAGTGTGATCCTTTTCAGAACTATTGTTCACCTCGATTCTTTGTTGTCCCTTAACATCCACCTTAGAGTTTAGAATAGATGGACTAATATCATCGATCTCTTTCAATAGATTAGATCGACGGAACACGGCATCGAATGTACCTAGACTAGAATTGAAATGCTCAGTAATGACATTCTTTACTGCCACTTGCATTGCTTCGGGACTAGTTGTTCTTGCAGGATCGATGTTAAATCTACATGAAATTTCGATATAAGTCATTTCTGGGTCAACGAACTTAGTATCAATTGACATGATTGCTAGGTTAGATGTTAGGTTGTCACTGATCAAATTCTTAGTGTCTTGTTTACTCAACTCATCAACATCGTCTTCGAAGTTGAGACTAACAAATACCTTACCGAACTCTGGTGGAATATTGTCCTGACCACCCCAAGCAATCACATCACTTATATGAGATGCGAACTTAGTTTTTATCAGATTCTTGTAATCTTCCCCAGTGACCAGCCGTTGTTGTGCAGTGAATGCTCTGGGTGCGTTTCTTTTTATAGAAGAAAGAGACTCTTTCTCTGAACCACCCGATGATGCAGAAACTGTTTGAGTGGTAACTGTTCTACCATTCAACAACTCGGCACTGAACGAACTTACACCATTTGCAACTGGACCACGAGTCTGTAAGTAGTCTACCTGAATCTTGCTACCAACAGTAGGCATCTGACCCAGTACATTACCGTCACTGAAAAAGATTTCAAAGTAACCATTCGAAACTTCCTTGACGATATAAACCTTAGAGTCTCCATCTATAGTTACTGAGTTCTCTATGTTGATGTAGGTATCGTACACGGATGTATTGAAGTTACTGAATATTTTGACGGACATGGTCGATGTGTCCATGTTCTTGTCCGAAATTACATATGCGTTGTCTTCACCAGAGAATACGAATGTACTTGTTTTTGAAACACCTTCGTATACTCGAACATTCTCGAATACGAACTGGTCGTCGGTTTTGAATGCGACTGTTTGTTCTTGGGTCACAAAGGTAAATGATACTTCATCGACATCTCCAGTGAACCGATGTCCGGCCGGCAGTGTCAGTATGTCTTCACCTGATAATGCGTCAATTGTCACAGTAACCAACCCAGTTGAACCTGTGCGAGACTTCGTAGTGTACCCTAAAGATTCTGCATGGGCAAGTGCAGAAGAACGTATCTGAGATGATGATAGGAACGACTCGTTGATTGCCATGTTAGCAGTCAATGCATTGATGTGTGTATTGTATGCGAGTACGTCTAGTAGACTAGAGAGTCCACTACCATCGAAATTGTAGTCACTGAAATCTTCACTCTGTCTAAAGTGTTCAATGAGACTTTGCTTGATGTTTGCAAAATCTAGGTCAGAATTTTTTATTGTCATTTATCGTATCCTCGCAATATTCACATTCACAGTATCGACCACTGATGTACTTATCACTTCAAAAGTCACCGATATGCTTGCACTATTGTAATCTGGTTGTATATTGACCTTAACCTTTTTAACTTTCACCCTAGGTTCATGGTCTCGTAGAGTCTCTCTCACGGCAATCCGTATGTCTTCTGCTTCTAAGTCTGTAGATAGACTAAACAAAAGGTCACCTAGGTTAGCACCAAGGAGAGGACGGAAAGGAACAGAAGAGTGATTAGTCATCAGTAAGTTCTTTACTGATTGACGAACCGCTGCGGTCTCTGTCTTTTTATAGACATCCCCCGAAGGTTTCTTTTCAAAAGAACAGTCAACATCACTATTAACATGTGGTACGCTAACGGTGATAGGTCTGTTGGATAGATTACCATCTTGAATAGAAAATTTGGTATTAGTCATAATGGTTAAACTCTTTTTGTACTATTTATACAGAAACGGAAGCCTTCTTATACAAGACCATCAAGAAATTCTTCAAATTCTTCTTCTGCCATACTATCAAAGTCGGGTATATCGTCGTCACTGAGACTAGGGAGAGTAACTTTCGGTCTATCGTGTGACGCAAGTATGTCTCCCGTAAGGACAGGAGGCAACACTCCTAGTGCTGATAGTTTGTCCAGACCTGGCAATGGAATCTCTAGTGGAAGACCTATTAACTCAAGTACATCACAGAAAGTGAGGGTGAGAAAATCTAGAAGTTTACCTAGACCAATTGCATCAAGGAACTTCTTAATCTTCTTCAACCATATGTTGAACAGTTCCTTCATAGTGATAATCTTCCAGTCTCTAGCCGCAGTACATATCTGGTTTATCTTATCTTCGAGACACTGTACCTTACCTTCTATCTCTCCACCCATGATGTCCTGTATACTGATATCAAAAGGTGCCGGCAAAGGTATTGACAATTCCATAATCTCTGATATAATATCACCTTGCAACTTTGCTAGTTGGTCTTCGAGTTCTTTCTGTGCATCAAAGTTGTTGATCTTGTCTTCAACCTCTTTTACCTTGTCCTTGGCGTCCTGTTCTAAATCTGCGAGTTCCTGTTCTACATCAAAGTTCTGTAACTTTTCTATGTCGCCAGTAATGCGGTCCATCTCTTCTTGATACTTTGCGACAACCATATCAATGACGGCACGTACCCATTCTGCCATGTCGAATGATAGAGGTACAGGGAGTTCTGGTAATCCCAGAAGGTCCCATATGTCCTTGAACATACCAATAAGTTTGTCGAGTAATTTGAAGAGAGACATCGTGCACCACTCCATAATCTCATTTTTGATATAAGACCATGTGAGTTTCGCTTTCCATTCCGTACATTCTACACCGAACTCACCATCAAAGTATCGATACTGTTCAGGTACCATCATATAGAGAGCGTCCAAGACCTTTGCCTTTTCGTCTTCTAACATACCTAATGCAGAATCATATGCGTCCTGTTCGAGTTTACCTGATTCGAAATCTGATTGCAATGTCTCTAGCTTTGTGGTATACTCTTCAGTGACTCCGGAAATCTGTGCCTTGAGTTCGGCCTGATAGTCTCCATCCATAATCCTCAATACATCGATAGAGATTCCTAGTATAGGAACCGTGAACTCGACCGGAACAATCTTACTAATCATCTCCATCATCTTGACAGGAATGTAGATATGAAACTCTTGTACCAGTTCAGTGAAGGCGTCTTCTGCCTCCTTCTCTAACTGTCGTATCTTGCCCTTCTCCCACCATGGCGTAAACAAGTCAGAGATGGTTTCAATCGTATCCTCGATTTCCTTGATTGTATCTTCTAACTCTGATACAATACCAAGTGGGTCTTCTCCATTCTTTAGTGCGTCTATCTGCGCCTGAACCCGTGCACGTTCTTCCTCCGTCTTCTCCTTCATCTCTTCTTCTAAGTTACGGATTCGGTCTAAGGTTTCCTCAGAGTCTTTTGCGACCTGCTGTTTCAGTTCATCTATCTGCGCCTGTATGTCACTAGGTATTGCAGTTATCTGATTGAACATGTTGGTAAGGTCCGCCTTGGTCGGTAGACCTGAAGGTGGGCACGGAAGTGCAATGGTTGTCATCCCAGTACTACCTTTTTCCCTGCGCGTACTGTAACACTATCTGTACCTGTTACTGAGACATTCTTCGCATTGATGCTCGCATCTCCGGTCACGGTGATATTGCAGTCACCTGTTATGGTAAGGTTAGCACGATTCCCTGAATCGTCAGAACCTACTTTGACCGTTGCATCGCCCTTAACGCGTATATACTGGTCTTTCTGAACCTCCGTTCGCATACTACCGTCGTCTTGCATTTCGTAGTAAGTACCTGACGTGTGTTGTTCGCGAATACGTTCCTTACCTTCGGTGTCGTCCCACTCTTTATAGTGTCCACTCTCTGTTTGATACACCTTGTTGTACGGGTAGTTCTCTAGCGCCTTCTTGTTCGTATCGTCCTCTTTGGGTACAGTACCAATCACCATAGGCAACTGAGAGTTCTTCCCGTCTAGGAACATACCGAATACTTGGGTACCCACGAGGATACCTAGGTTCTGTCCCTTACCTTCGTGGATACCTGTAGTAACGGGTACAACTATCTGAGCCCAAGGTAGATCTCCGTCTTCGATCTCATCGTATACACCGTGTACTTTGACCTTGACTCGACCTAACTGTTTAGGGTCGTTCACATCAACAACCTCACCAAGGAACCAACGAGTCTGGTCACCGTAGAATTCGATAAAATTATTTGGTATCATCTATATTTGCCTTAAATTCATCATTATTTAATTTTATGCATGATAGAGAAACGTCATATCCCTCATACTTAAAGGAATGTTTCGCAGAATATACCAAGTAGTCCCCTGACCTCTTCGGGTCAAAGGTCTTAGTTGTAGATTGTGTGAAACTGGTCAGCAAGAATGCTATTCGCATAACACTACCTATGGTGTTCTGCAACTCGTTAGCGAAGTCAAATCCGTTCACTGTTACCGTCATAGGTGAATGTTTTATCAACTCCAACACGGTTCGACTTATTACATCTTTCCTATACTCACCCGTCGTATTGGATTGGTTATAACTATTCTTATCATCATATGCTGATGTTGATGTTACCTGAGTAGTCACTCGACTCTCTATCTTATTCAAGAGAGTTCCATTGACCTTGAGTTCCTTTGGGTAGAATGGTTTCTTCTTGGATATACCATCGGTGGTCAATGTTTTGATAACATCTTCTTGTATATCGAAATCGACTTCACTCATTTCTTTTTTAGTGACATTAAAATTCTTATGTTTGGCACCAACCAAACCCTTATCAATAAGAGTCAATAGGTTATCGACGTTCTTATGTTCGTATGTCTTGATAGTCCTTCGCATCTGAACATCACCCAAACCTTGGTTAGAGGCAATGTATGAATGGGGAGTGCTTTCGTTCCAAGGTGATTCGGACATCAGTGTCTTCAAGTCTTTGAAGTGTAACTTATTGTCTATGAGAGTAGAGTACAGATATAAAGGATATCCGTCTTCGGTAGTTGTTCTGTTCTTCAACCAACACATCGATTCGATAGGTGTTAGGTTAGGAACGATGACTTTGAGTCCCTGTATGTCGGTTTCCGATGACTCTATTTTTCTATCTCCCACGTACTCTGAAGATATCTTGTCTAGAATATCAGATACCTTCCCACTATACGATTTATTTACATTATATGCATTGGACTCGTACCAGTGGTTCTCCACTAAGTGAAGAACGATACTCTCGGAATTCTGGCTCTGTTCCATTCTAGTAGCGGATATGACCTTATCGATACGAAACACTTTATCCACAAATGAACTGGGAACGGTATCTGAGGTATTACGTATCTTGATCTCTATCTTATCACCACCACGAACTTCAGCACCATTCATAATGTTACGATTATCCTGAAATGCCATCACTCCTGTCAGATACGGTTTGTCCAGATGTTCGAATATGTCTAGGTCGGACACCATGAGTTTTAACTCAATCGGAGTTCTCCCATCTTCACTAGAAACTAATTTGATACTTTCAAACTCGAAAGGTGTTCGATTCTCATTATATGACATTACGACTCCATAGCATCCCTGAATGCTCTTGTCACTGACCTTACATTCTCTGGTTTGAGTGCACGTATTTGTTTCAACTCTTCGTTCTCTGCTATGTAATGGTCGTAGTACGTCACTTCAGAAAGAAGTGGGCCTGGACCTACATATGGATTGATACTGACAGGTTCATTGTTATCCATGTAGTATTTCGCAGATAGATGTTCAGGACCAGCAGATACTGTCTGCATTATCTGAATGTCCTCACCTACCGTAGAGTTAACTTGTTCTCCATCTACCTTGAAGGTACCCAGAGTTGTTTTGATAACGACCTGTCCCAAGTCCAAATTCTTCTTGATGACAACACCAGTTGCCATAGATATCTGTCCCTGTATCTCTTGACCAACAGAGAATGTATTGAATATCTCATCACGTGTGGTTAGTGTGATGTTAGGATAGTCTTCCTTTGATTTCTTCAGCACATTGCTCTGTGATTCAGGCCAACCACGTTCTCTTAACTTAGGATTCATCAAGAAGAACGTCCAATGTAGTTGAGGGTTCTGGTATAACACATATGCAGCATGGTCTGGACGTTCACCTATGTTCACATAGTAATCCTGATAGAACGCAGAGTTGTCCTTTATAGAGTCAAATACTTCTGCGTATGCTGCCAAGTTTTCGGTGAAGGTGAATGATGACCCATCACCGTACTTGTATAGTGCAGAAGGAAATGATTGAAAGTATGCCATTAGTAACCTTCCTCGATATCTTTTCTGTTGAGTGCAACGTCTTCACTGAAGGACAATGTTAGGTCATACTCTACTGGTCGACCATCTTTATGGTATGCCATAGAAGACGAATTGTAATTGGTACTGATTGATTTTAGGTAACAGTCTTTAATTTTAGTACCGATGGGTATGGGTTCACCACCCTCTCCATTGTTGTAGTCAAGATTTATTGAAAACATGTTAGGGTACTTGTAACCAGCACTAACACCACTGGTCAACTCCAGACTCTCTGGGTATGCGAAGTGTCGGAATCTGTAGATGATTGCTTCTACTTCCTTTGCTTCTTCTTCAGACCTAGGTATAAACTTGAACTGGAACTGGAACTCTCTCAATGCCACACCCTTAAACATAGCACGTGTGTTGGGATTGATTGTCACCCCAGCAGCAATAGTTACAGCATTTCTCAACTCTTCGGGCATTGCCTTACCTAGAGTACTCTGTGCAGCACGAACAGCTGCGAGTTTACCCAAATCATTACCTGCAAGTCCACCCCCTGCAAACAGGTCACCGACAGACTTGAATCCGTTTGCCAAAGCATTTCCGACCATTCCGGCTAGACTAGAACCACCTTTCAATTGATTTAAAGCAGTTGCACCCATAGGACCTATATCGACATTACTATATGTAAGTCCATCAGTAGTAGACAATCCGACGGGTAGGTACAACTTGACCTTTCTATTGGAATCAGTCTTGGTGGTCTGGAGAAGTCCTGTATTCACACTACCAGTCGCAGATTCGAACTGGGCAGTTAGGTTATGATTCAGAAAATCATATTCATTTTTGGTTATTTCCCCATCTTCTTTCTTCCTTTCCAACTCATCCTTTCGAGTTATAAATTTACGATTAGCCTGTGCCACTTGTTCTTCTTGAGACAATGCACCGTCAACTTCAGGGGCAACTATAATCTTAGGGTGAAACGTTATGCAAGCACCGTATCTTTCAGTCTTATTGAAAGGGTAGTAAAGAGACTCAGTCGTTTTAAGGTCTCGTGCCTTCTCTTCTGGTTCTTTTTCTTCTGCCATTGGGGTTAACCTATGTTTATAAATACTGTGTGACTATTTATACATATAATTCAGAATGAAAACATATAAAGGACGATACAAACCTAAGAACCCAGAGAAGTATGCTGGTGATGTAGATAATGTCGTCTATCGTTCAGGTTGGGAACGACATGTTATGAAATGGTGTGACGATAGTTTAGACATAGAACAATGGATGTCCGAAGAGTTAGTTATCCCGTACATCTGTGAGACCGATAAGAAACCTCACCGATACTTCATGGACTTCGTTATCAAGTACAAGTCTGGTCGTGTTGTACTGGTAGAAGTCAAACCCCACAAGCAGACCCTACGTCCTGAACGTAAACAAGGCAAGTCTCGTAACACTCTATTGAACGAGGGTATGACATACGTCAAGAACCAGTCCAAGTGGAAGGCCGCATCCGAATATGCAAAGGATAGAGGGTACCACTTCGAGATATGGACAGAGAAAGAACTCACGGCAATGGGCATCATGCCCAAGTCTACGCAACGTATGCGTACTAAAAAACCACTAAAAAAACTACCTCCGTTCAGAAAGAAGAAAAAATGAGTATAAATAGAAGTACGAATTTTAACGGAAGTGTTCATGTCTAACATATTTCAACGATTAGAACTACAAGCGTTCCGTGCTGGTATTACACCTCGCACCAAAGAGTCACGTGAATGGTTCCGTAAGAAGATCAAGAACATGCGTAGTATCAAGCGTGAAGCATTGATGAAGGAAGATCCGTTGAAGCAGACGGGTCAAGAGATTGTAGGTAACATGTATATGTTCTTCTACGATCCAAAACACAAAGATACTTTACCGTACTATGATACGTTTCCTCTAGTGATTGTTGTCGGACCTGCCGAGGGTGGGTTCTATGGGTTGAACCTTCACTACCTTCCACCCATACTACGTGCAAAGATGTTGGATGCACTGATGGATATAACAAGTAACAATAAGTTCAATGACTCTACACGATTCAAGATGTCGTATGAGTTGTTGGTTAAGAGTAGTAAGTTGAAGTATTTCCAACCATGTTTCAAGCATTACTTAAACGAACATGTACAGAGCAAGTTCTCAATGGTACCTGCACCTGAGTGGGAGATCGCAACCTTCCTACCGACCGCAGACTTCCGTAAAGCAAACTCCAAGAAAGTCTACTACGACTCCAAGAAAATGATAGGTGAATAATAGATGTCTGGAATAGAAGATTTAAAAAGCAAGATCATCAAGAAAAATGGTATGGCTATGGCAAATCAATTTGCTGTTACCCTACCATCTCTATCAGGAAAGACGAATGGACGTGAGATAAATGTCCTATGTAAGTCCGTAGATTTGCCTAGTAAACAGATGATGTCATTGGACTGGAACGTAGGAGTATTTAACGAGAAGGTCGTCAACGGATTTGCTACCGAAGATATCACTATGTCTTTCTATATGTTGAATGACTATGGAGTAAAGAAGTACTTCGACGAATGGACTAAGTTGATGGTCGACGAAAAACACGGAAACGTTTCTTATAAAGACCAGTATCAAAGGTCTGTAAAGATATATCAAATGGTCAAGCCTCAGATGAGACTGGGTATTGACTTAGGACCATTGAGTATAGATTTCGATGTGTTAGGAAACTCTATATACTCAGTGGAATTAGAAGATGCATTCCCAACAACATTGGGTGCAATAACACTCTCCAATGACGCAGACCAACTCGTAGAGTTCTCGGTTCAAATGTCATACACGAAATGGAAAGTGGTGAAAGATGAACGAAGTCTTTTAGATGCTAAATTTAATATAGATTTAGGTGGACTAATTTAATAATTGTTACATTATAGGATAAATCATGGCATTACCAAAACTGAATGACAATCTCAAATTTGAGATGAAAATACCATCAACTGGAAAGGTTGTTACATATAGACCATACTTGGTCAAAGAAGAAAAGATTCTTCTGTCTGCGTTTGAGTCACAAGACCAGAAACAAGCAATGAGAGCGATGGTCGACACTATCGTTGCCTGTGTCAACGAAAGTATAAAATCAAGTGAACTATCGACATTTGATGTTGAGTATATGTTTACGCAGATTCGCAGTAAATCTGTTGGTGAGCTATCAACTCTTATACTCAAGTGTAGTGCAGAGGGATGTGATAAGGGTACCGAAACTCAGGTCGACCTATCGACTATCGAAATAGAAAAGATTGAGATTGATAATATCATTCCAATCACAGATGACATCTCTATTGAGATGAAATATCCAGCATTCAATGGATTTGTAGATAACTTCCGTGAAGGTATCACCGAGTCAGAATTTGGTTTTCAGATGTTAGAAAACTGCATGGTCGCAATCTTGACCGAAGAAGAAAGATTCAACGTAAATGAAGTAAACAAAGAAGAGCTGACCGGATTCATCGATTCGATGACCAATCAACAGTTTGAACTAGTGGGTGAATTCTTAAAGAGCATCCCATCAATGAAAAAGGAAGTTAGTTTTACCTGTGAGTGCGGTCACGACAATACCGTAACACTGGAGGGTCTCCAAGATTTTTTTTAGTATGCCTCTCGCATGATAACTTGGTCAATCACTTTAAGACCAATTTTGCATTGATGCAACATTTTAATTATTCATTGCATGACATAGAACATATGATGCCGTGGGAGAGGGAGGTTTATCTAGCACTACTAGAAGAACATCTTAGAGAAGAGGAAGAAAGAACAAGACAACAGAACGGATAATACCGATGGCAGAAGTAACAATAGCAGACTTGACCAAAACGATTAGTAAACAATCGGAAGATAGTAAGAAGAGAGATGATGCCCAACTAAAAGAATTGGCAAGCATTAACAAACATTTCTCAGATTACTTCAAAGCACAGAAACTTGCTTCAGGTGATAAAGAAGAAGAGAGACGTGATGCGAAGAGAAAAGAGGCCCCAGAGACCAAAGGAGTCGGTAAATTTTCGGATGCTAGAAAAGGTCTTTCTGGTCTGGGATTCATGGGTGCTATTGGTGCTACTCTTGCTGCTATAACTGGGTTGGTTACTGGGTTATTTGACGGCATCAAAGATAGTGTAAGGTTTATTAATGATATTATTCCTGTAAAACTAAAGGAGTCTATCAATAATTTGAGAAAGAGTATACTCAAGAGGTTTAATGTATTATCAGATAAATTTTCTAAGACAATATCAAAACCTATTTCTACTTTTTTTACTAATCTAAAAACTTCATTCACCACTAAAATACTCGATCCTCTTACAAAAGGTTTCAATAAAAATATTAATATTTTTAGAAAGACTTTCACCACTAAAATACTCGATCCTCTTACAAAAGGTTTCAATAAAATTATTGATCCCTTTAAAAAGATTTTTGCTGCTATTGATGATATCGCAAGGAAGGCTCCTTCCGGTAAGTTTTTAAAAGGAAACACAATTAAAGTTTTTGGTAGATTAACTCCTATATTAGTATCTCTTACAAGAGGAGTTAGTTCCTTTACTGAGGCAATGAAAACGATACCCGAATTAGCATCTAAGAGCAAGGCATTGAAAGGTCAGATAAAAAACCTCAAGGATATGTTCTCTTCGTTTACAGGAGTGGCAAAAGGAGCAAAAGAAGTCGCAGGGGCAGCAAAGAACGGTGCTGGAATATTCAGTAAACTTAAACCCTTTATCAGACCATTCTTTGATATATTTAGGAGAGTCGGTAGGTTCTTGGGTGGTCCAATCACAGTTGCATTATTTACTATTGTAGATGGATTCATTGGTGCATTTAAAGGATTCACTGAAACTGAAGGTGGAATATTTGCAAAAATCACTGGTGCGATAATTGGTGCGATAAGTGGAATGATTTCCGGATTTGTTGGTGGTCTACTCGACCTTGGTAAAATGATAGTGGGGTGGATTGCTGGTCTATTTGGGTTTGATGCGTTTAAAGAAAAACTTGCAGAGTTATCTTTCACCGATATGATTTTCGATGGACTTATGTGGCCATTTAGAGCACTTATGTCACTCTTTGATGGTAAAGAAGGAAATATGTTCACCGACCTCTATAAGAAAATAAAAGAAACTATCTCGAATTTTTTCTTAGAGATGAAGGAATTTATTGTGGAAGGAATCAAAAGTCTGAATCCTTTCTCTGATGATGGTGATTCCAAAGACAGTAATAAGAGTGTAAGACAAACTAGAAATCGAAAGATAAGTGTTGCAGTGCCAGAAGAAGGTAGATCCACTTCAGGGAATATAAGAAAACTTCGTAATGGTATAAGAGATAATGAAGTAAGGTCACAAACCGCATCTAATGTCGTTATTCAGGATAACAG
>ERZ1047472.1549-NODE-1549-length-17714-cov-13.649244_pt1 | contig 17714 bp, 17 predicted proteins | sample MGYA00383095_ERZ1047472 | MGnify/ENA primary metagenome ERZ1047472 (study PRJEB29581, sample SAMEA5548365) | metagenome | biome: marine; feature: coastal; material: water | depth 1 m | study: Short-term variability in the microbial, nano- and picoplankton... | reverse complement strand
AAGAAAAGGAAGCTCTAATGGTTCCAGGAATTTTGTAAAAATCCATAATCGGTTGTGCACAGTGATTTCCTGTTCTTACCGCAATACCGAGTTTGTCTAAAATTACCCCAATATCATAGGGATGAATTTCACCAACATTGAAAGAGATTACCGCTGTTTTTTCAGCAGTCGTTCCGTAGATTTTTAGGCCTTTAATTTTTAACAATTCTTCTGTTCCGTATTCTAAAAGATCGTGTTCATAAGAGGCAATAGTATCAAAACCTATTGAATTCATATAATCTAAACCAGTACCAAAAGCAATTCCTCCACAAATATTTGGAGTTCCTGCTTCGAATTTATGAGGCAAACCAGCGTAGGTTGTTTTTTCAAAGGTAACCGTATCGATCATTTCTCCGCCACCTTGATAAGGAGGAAGTTTTTCTAGCCATTCTTTTTTTCCATACAATAAACCCACCCCTGTTGGTCCGCATAATTTGTGTGCAGAGGCCACATAAAAATCAACATTTAATGCTTGAACATCTGGTTTTATATGAGGGGTTGCTTGAGCTCCGTCTATTAAAACAGCAGCCCCAAATTGATGCGCTTTTTCAATAATTTCTTCAATAGGGTTTACAACTCCCAAAGCATTAGAAACATGATTACAGAAAACAACCTTTGTTTTTTCATTGACCAAAGTGTGAAAGACCTCCATTTGCAAAGAACCGTCTAAGTTCATTGGAATGACCTTTAGAACAGCCCCCGTTTTCTCACACAACATTTGCCAAGGAACAATGTTTGAATGATGCTCTAAAGCCGAAACAATAATTTCATCGTCTTTTTTTAATAATGATGCAAATCCCGAAGCCACCATATTGATACTTTGGGTTGTTCCTGCGGTTAAAATAACTTCATATGCATGTGCTGCATTAAAATGCTGTTGAATTTTTACACGAGCCTCTTCGTATTTGTCTGTAGCTTCTTGGCTTAAAGTATGCACACCTCTGTGAATATTTGCATTAAAATTGCTATAATAATCCACAATAGTATCAATAACTATTTGTGGCGTTTGTGAGGTGGCAGCATTGTCAAAATACACCAAAGGCTTGCCGTTTACCGTTCTGTTTAGAATTGGGAAATCTTTTCGAATTTTATCAACATCTATCATACGAATCGTATTTATAGTGCAAAGATAACAGATGATTTTTTAAAGTTTTCAAAAAGGCAATATGATTTTCTTATTTTCGCATAACTAAAACCTTATGGATGAAGATTTTTAAGAAGATATTCCTTTTGCTGGCAGTAGTTATAATAGGTACACTAGTTTACAATTACCCAAAATTAAATATTTTAGTCGGCTATTCTGCAAAATATACTGCCTCCTCGGTTTTTGTAGCCAACAGAAGTTTAGCGTTAACAGACAGTACCGATACTAATTTTTCTCCGGTACATTTAGCAACCAACTCTATTGATCAAAAAAAGAAAACAGCAAGCTCTTCTGTGTTTGGATTGTTGTCTAGAAAAGCAATAATCAGAGAGGGTTTAGGAGCTGTTTTAACCTCACATTCTGCTGACAAAAACAGCTCTTTTCTAACGCCTAAGAGAAAAAAATACGAAAATGACACAAATCCCTACCCTTTGGGGAATACCCCTCAAAAAGACACGGTTTTTACAAATATAAATTACAATAAATTAAACGCAGCGATTGATGCGCTAAGTGAAAACTTTAAAACAAGAGCTGTTTTAGTTATTTATAAAAATAAAATTATTGCAGAAAAATACCTAGCAGGTTTTGATAAAGACTCAAGATTTTTAGGATGGTCTATGACGAAAAGTATTCTAAGCACTGTTTTTGGGGTGCTTCAGTACCAAGGAAAAGTAAATGTACAAGACAAAGCACCGATAGCCTCTTGGCAAAATGATGCAAGAAAAGAGATTACTATTCATAATTTATTGCAAATGAATTCTGGATTGGAATGGGATGAAAATTATGATGAAATTTCAGATGCTACAAAAATGTTGTTCTTGGAACGAGATATGCGGTTAATGCAAGAACAGAAACCTTTTGTAGGTAAGCCAAATGCCTCTTGGAATTATTCTTCTGGAACTACTAATTTGCTCTCTGGAATTGTAAGAAGTCTGTTTCAAACGCATCAAGAATATTTAGATTTTTGGTATACAGATTTGATTGATAAAATTGGCATGAGTTCCATGATTTTAGAGACTGATCTGAGTGGCAATTACGTTAGCTCTTCTTACGCATGGGCAACTGTCAGAGACTGGGGGAAGTTTGGATTGTTGTACCTTGGTAATGGGAGTTGGAACGGAGCACAATTGTTTGCCAAAGATTGGGTTACTTATATTACAACCCCAACCCCAACCTCTAATGGAGCTTATGGCGCACAATTTTGGTTGAATACAGGAAAGCGATTTAAAGACGTTCCTGATAACATGTATTTTGCAGACGGCTATCAAGGGCAGCGCATTTACATATTACCCGATCAAGAATTAGTAATAGTCCGTTTTGGATTGTCTAATTTTAACGAAAATGAGTTTTTGAAGGAAGTTTTGGAAGCATTAGAGTAAATTTTAAAAAGAACCATATAAAAAACCACGCAATCTGCGTGGTTTTTTTATGTGAGAAGAGGTTGATTTGTTTATAAATCAAATCCGATATCAACTCCTAATTTTTTCGCAATTAACTTGGTAATTCGTTGTTTTACTTCTGGGATTTTTACACTTTCTAAAACCGTATTCGCAAATGCATACATTAACAACGCTTTTCCTTCTTTCTTTGGAATTCCTCGTTGTTGCATATAAAATAAAGCTTCCTCGTCTAATTGTCCAATGGTACACCCGTGAGAACATTTTACATCATCAGCAAATATTTCAAGTTGAGGTTTTGCGTTAATTGTGGCTTTATTACTAATTAAAACATTGTTGTTTTTTTGATACGCATTTGTTTTCTGCGCCTCTTTTTCAACAATAACCTTCCCGTTAAAAACACCTGTAGAGCGTTCGTCATAGATTCCTTTATAATCTTGGTGACTTTCACAATTAGGTGTGATATGATGCACTAGAGTATGGTGGTCTACATGCTGTTTTCCTTCAATAATTGTAATTCCTTTTAAGATAGAATCTATGTGCTCCCCTTTTTGATAAAAGTTTAAGTTATTTCTTGTAACATTTCCTCCAAATGAAAATGTGTGCACAGAAACGATGCTATTCGATTGTTGTTCTATAAAAGTATTATCTACCAAAGAAGCACTGGTTTTGTCATTCTGAATTTTATAATAATCTACAAAAGCTCTTTTGTCTGCAAAAATTTCTGTTACTGCGTTTGTTAAAACAGGATTGGCTGTTAGGCTTTGATGACGTTCTATAATTTGAACATGCGCATTTTCTTCAACTACAATTAAATTTCTTGGTTGTAACATTGTTGCCGCTTCAGAGCCTGTAGTAAAATTGATAATCTGAATTGGTTTTTTTACCTCCACATTTTTAGGAATATAGATGTAAGCACCTTCTTCTGTAAAAGCAGTATTGAGCGAAGTTAAATTGTCTTGTTTTGCAACTTTATTAAAATAATTTTCAATAACTGCCTTGTATTTTTGCTTGCTTAATGCAGCAGACATAAGGCAAACATCAAAATTATCATGTGTTGTTTCTGAGAGAAAAGAATTGTATTTACCATCAACAAAAACAAGCTTATAGGCATCAATATCGTGTATAAAATATTTCTTAACATCAGAAAGTTCAATATTATTGTCTTTATTTGGAAATATGCTGTAATCTGGTTTTAAAATAGCATTCAAAGAAGTGTATTTCCATGCCTCTAACTTTTTCGTAGGAAAGCCTAAATCTTCAAAATTCTGGAATGCTTCTGAACGAATTTCATGTACATCAGAATTGGTGTCTACGCGGTTTTCGAACGCGACGTATGATGATAATATTTTATCTTTTAATTCCATTTTTTTAGTTTGTGGATTACACTAATTCTTGCTTAATCCAATCGTACCCTTTTGCTTCTAATTCTAATGCCAAAGAAGCGTCTCCTGTTTTTACAATTTTACCATCGTGCAAAACGTGCACAAAATCAGGAACAATATAATCTAGCAATCTTTGGTAGTGTGTAATTACGATTACCGCATTGTCTTTCGACTTTAATTTGTTTACTCCGTTAGCAACAATTCGTAAAGCATCAATATCTAGTCCAGAGTCTGTCTCATCTAAAATAGCCAATTGTGGTTCTAGCATTGCCATTTGAAAGATTTCATTTCGTTTTTTCTCTCCACCAGAGAACCCTTCATTTAGAGAACGAGATAAAAATTTACGATCTATTTCTAGCAATTCAGATTTTTCACGAATCATTTTCAACATGTCTTTTGCAGGCATGTCTTCTAAGCCTTTTGCTTTGAGAGTTTCGTTAATGGCTGTTTTTATAAAGTTGGTTACAGAAACTCCAGGAATTTCAACAGGATATTGAAAAGATAAAAACACGCCATTATGCGCTCTTTCTTCTGGCGCTAATTCACTAATGTCTTCTCCATTTAATTCAATAGTTCCGGCTGTAACGTCATATTCTTCTTTACCTGCAATAATGTTAGCCAGCGTACTTTTTCCAGCACCATTTGGTCCCATAATCGCATGAACTTCCCCGGCTTTTACTTCTAAATTCAATCCTTTTAAAATTGATTTATCGTCTATGCTCGCTTGTAAATTTTCTATTTTTAACATTCTCTTTATACTATGTGCTTTAGGTTTTAACTTGAAGCGTTATTTTTTATTTGATTATCCTACAGAACCTTCTAAACTAATTTCCAATAATTTTTGAGCTTCGACAGCAAATTCCATTGGAAGTTTATTTAAAACTTCTTTGCTGAATCCGTTTACAATTAAAGCGATTGCTTTTTCAGTATCAATACCACGTTGATTGCAATAAAAAAGTTGGTCTTCACCAATTTTACTAGTGGTAGCTTCGTGCTCTATTTGTGCTGATTTATTTTTTACTTCTATGTAGGGAAAGGTGTGTGCTCCGCACTTATTTCCCATTAATAAAGAATCACACTGAGAAAAATTACGAGCATTTTCTGCTCTTGAGCTTATTTGCACCAATCCTCTGTATGAATTTTGTGAGTGTCCGGCTGATATTCCTTTAGAGATGATCGTTGATTTTGTATTCTTACCCAAATGGATCATTTTTGTTCCCGTATCTGCCTGTTGATGGTTGTTTGTGACTGCAATAGAGTAAAATTCACCAATAGAATTATTTCCTTTTAACACACAAGAAGGGTATTTCCAGGTAACAGCAGAGCCCGTTTCTACTTGTGTCCAAGAAATTTTTGCATTGTTTTCACACAATCCTCTTTTGGTTACAAAGTTGTAAACGCCTCCTTTTCCTTCTGCATTTCCTGGATACCAATTTTGAACAGTAGAATATTTTATTTCTGCATCGTCCATGGCAACTAATTCTACAACGGCAGCATGCAATTGATTTTCATCTCTACTTGGTGCAGTACAGCCTTCTAAATAAGAAACATAACTGCCTTTGTCTGCAACAACGAGTGTTCTTTCAAATTGTCCTGTTCCTCCTTCGTTAATTCTAAAATAGGTAGATAATTCCATAGGGCAACGAACTCCTTTTGGAATGTAACAGAAAGAGCCATCAGAAAAAACAGCAGAATTTAGAGCAGCATAAAAGTTATCTTTGGTTGGAACAACAGTTCCTAGATGTTTCTTCACCAATTCTGGATGTTCTTGAATTGCTTCAGAAATTGGCATAAAAATAATCCCTTTTTCTCCTAAGGTTTTTTTGAATGTTGTGGCAACAGATACAGAATCCATGACAATATCTACGGCTACGTTGGCTAGTTTTTTTTGCTCGTCTAAAGAGATTCCTAAACGTTTAAATGTATCTAGCAATTCTGGATCAACTTCGTCTAAAGAATTTAATTTTGGTTTTTCTTTAGGTGCAGAAAAGTAAGCAATATCTTGGAATTTTGGTTTTTCATAATGCACATTTGCCCATTCTGGTTCTTCCATTTTTTCCCATACTCTGAAAGCTTCAATACGCCAATCGGTCATCCATTGTGGCTCATTTTTCTTTTTAGAAATAGCACGAACTACATCTTCGTTTAACCCTTTGGCAAAGGTTTCACTTTCTATATCCGTATAAAAACCATATTCATACTCTTTGGTTTTTAATTCTTCTCTTAAATCGTCTTCTGTATATTTTGACATCTTTTTCTAAATTTTAAAGAGAAAACGATTCCCCACAACCACAAGTCCGATTTGCATTTGGGTTGTTAAAAACAAAGCCTTTTCCGTTAAGGCCACCAGAGTATTCTAGTGTGGTTCCTACTAGGTATAAAAAACTCTTTTTGTCAACAATGATTTTGACATCATTTTCTTCAAAAATCTTGTCGTTTTCTTCTATTTTATTATCAAATGTTAAGTCGTAAGATAAACCAGAACAACCACCACTTTTTACACCAACCCTTATGAAGTCGACGTTTGCATCAAAGCCGTCATCTGTCATTAACTCTACTACTTTTTTCTTTGCTGTGTCTGAAACTTTTATCATAGTTTTAAATAGATTAAATCTAAATAGACTACAAATATACAATATAAGTCCAACAAAAACAGTAAAATTTCATTCGGAAATCTGATAGAGCTATCGGGATTACTTATTTATTGTTAAAGTTTGGATTGTTGATAAAATCTGTATCGGAAAGCGATAGAAGAAAAGCGATTAAATCTTCTTTCTCTTTTTTGGTAAGCCCAACTCCTCCTTGATTTACTTTTTTCATTAAAGGATCTATGGTTGGTGAGGGTTTTAAGCCCTCTGAATAATGATTGACAACCTCTTCTAGGGTTTCAAATCTGCCATCATGCATGTACGGAGCTGTAAAGGTTAAATTTCTAATTGAAGGAGATTTAAACTTGCCATTATCTGCAGGATCTCCTGTTACTGCTCCTAGTCCTAAATCTGTAAAAGTTGCATCTAGGCCATTGTTATGAAATTTATGATCCGTCCAAAGAGGGTTGTTATTGCTTCCATGGCAATGAAAACAATCTCCTTTAGCTTCATCCATAAAGATAGCAAATCCGTTTTCTTCATCAACAGATAAAGTGGCTTCTCCACGCAAGTGTTTATCGAATTTAGAATTTCCAGAAATAAGGGTTCTTTCAAATTGCGCAATTGCTTTTGTTATTGAATTAGAGTCTATTTTTTCTGAGCCAAATGCTTGTTGAAATAATCCTGGATAGTCTGCATGATTTTTTAGTTTCTCAGCAACTATTTTCCAATTTGAGTGCATTTCTGTAGGATTAGAAACGGGTTCTAAAGCTTGTTTTTCAAGACTAAATTCTTTTCCATCCCAAGCAAAGCGTTCTTCAAAATTCCAGGCTAAATTAAACAAAGGCATTGCGTTTCTTGTTCCTAAATTGCCGTCTACTCCTTCACTAAATCGTAGATTATTTGTAAAAGATTTTGATGGGTTGTGGCAGGTTGCACAGGATTGAGTTTCATTGCGAGAAAGAATATTATCGAAGAATAATTTTTTTCCAAGCGCTACCCCTTCTTTTGTTAAAGGATTATTTATTGGGATAATTGGAGCGATTAATTTGTCTTGAAAAAGTAGTGGGATTTCTAAAGCATAAGGAATAGGGGTGTACATTTCTTCTTCTTTAGATGAGCAGTTCATCAGAAGAAAAATGGACACAATGTAAACCCAGTTATTTTTCATGAATGAATAATATATCGTATTTTAAGATACAACAAAAAAACGGATTGCTTTCCTAATTTGAGCTTTGAAGCGTTAACACTTTTTGCAACATTTTATCATCTTGATGTAAAATTCTGTAAAAACCAACATCACCAAAAAGGGTATTTGCAATAGCCGCTTTCAGGTATTTTTTTATGCTTTGTCTTGCTTCAAAGGATTGTTTCTCTCCGATCTTACGATTTGTTAAATAAGTCTCAAGAACTGTCTCGTCTGCATCAAAATCTGATATAAAAGCATTAAGAGTCCATTTGTCTAGGGACGTTCTATTATTATCTACAAAATTAAAAGCAAAATCATTGATAGAATTGAAGTAAAAACCAGAGAGGTAAGAGGTGGTATCTATGGCAACAAAAACATCTGGTATAATTCCCCCACCACCATACACAATCTTTCCTTTGGGTGTTTTAAATTTTAAGGAGTCCACGATTTTTATACTGTCTTTATTTAATAATTCCCCACTTGAAACTCTATGCTGGTAGTCTTTGTAGTAATTTTTATTTCCATTTTTAGAATAGGGCTTTTGAATAGAGCGACCTGTTGGAGTGAAATACCTTGCAGTTGTTAAACGAACAGCAGAACCGTCACCTAAATCCATTTCTACTTGCACCAATCCTTTTCCAAAAGAACGACGCCCAATAATGGTTCCTTTGTCGTTATCTTGAAGAGCGCCAGCAACAATTTCTGATGCAGATGCTGAGTTTTCATCAATTAAAACATATAAATCGCCTTTTTTGAAATCACCTTTAGAACTCGCAAAAGATTCTTCTATTTTATTTTTGTTATTTTTAGTAAAAACAATCAATCTATTGGCGTCTAAAAATTCATCAACAATACTGTTTGCGATGTCTATAAAACCACCACCGTTTCCTCGTAAATCTAGCACCAAAGATTTCATTCCGCTATCAATTAAGTTGGTTAAGGAAGATTTAAATTCTTTGAACGTATTTCTAGCAAAACGATCAAGTTTTATATAGCCCAGAGTATTAGTAATCATATATGCTAGATCCACACTTTTTATGTTTACTTTTCCACGAGTAATAGTGACTGTAAAAAGAGAATCTGTACTTTTTCGATACAATTGCAGTGCAACTTTTGTGGTTGGTTTTCCTTTTAAGTAGTTAGGAACTAGGGTTGAAGACATATTTTTACCAAACAAGGTGTCTTTGTTGGCGATTAAAATTCGGTCTCCAGCGTTTATACCGGCTTTTATACTAGGGCCACCTTTTATGGGTTGAATAACAGTAACGGTGTCGTTTATCATTCTAAATTGCACACCAATTCCCACAAAATTACCTTGCATATTTTCTTTCACAGCCTGAAGGTTTTCTTTGGGTATATATACAGAATGAGGGTCTAGTTCTCCCAACATTTCATCAATGGCAATGTTCAATAAGTTTTCTGTATTTACGGTGTCTACATATTCTTTTTCAATAAAATTAATGAGTCTTTTTATTTTTATTTCTTGCGGAGAATTTTTTGACAAAGAGAATCTGTCAGAGGTATTTCCACTCATAGAAATGCCGATGAAAATTCCAAAAACAACAGCCAGTGAGAAATATATAGGAAAGTTATTTTTATTTTTCATAGGGCAAATACATAATCTCAACTCCGGCTTTTTCTAAAAAATCGATACCTGAAGTATCTTTGTAAGAGTTTGCATACACAACTCGTTTTATTCCTGCTTGATGAATTAATTTACTGCATTGTTTACAAGGGGACAATGTAATGTATAAAGTAGCTCCACTTGCAGATTGGGTAGAAGAGGCGACTTTTAAAATGGCATTGGCCTCTGCGTGTAAAACCTCCCATTTAGTAGCTCCTGATTCATCCTCACAACAATTGTCAAAGCCAGTTGGTGTTCCGTTGAAACCATCAGAAATTATCATCCGATCTTTTACAATTAAAGCCCCTACTTGTTTTCGTTTGCAATGTGAGAGTTTCCCCCATTCATAAGCCATTTTCAGATAGGCGCGATCGTATTTTAGTTGTTTCTCTTTTATCATCGGAACGAAAGTAAAAAGATTTGTATAAATTATGCGTTAATAATTCAACAAAATTTGTTTACCAAAAAATTCTATCGAACATCATTTGTAGTGAAAAACCAATGACGATAGAGGAGCAGACCATAATCCAATCTCTTTTTGTAACACTAAAAAAGTATTGAAGAATGTTTCCTAGTATCAAAACCCCAAAAACAATTATTATTTGAGCGGCCTCAATACCCAAAGCAAATTCGAGTAGCGGAAAAAGTTTGTCTTCTTCTTTCCCAACCATCATTTTAAAATAATTAGAAAATCCCAATCCATGAATGCATCCAAAAAGGAGGCCGAAAATTAAATTTGTGTTTTCTTTTCCAGAGGATGATTTCTTAGCGTTAAAAACATTTACAATTCCTGTAACACAGATGGTCAGTGGGATTAAAAATTCAATCAAGGCCATTTTTACACTGAGAATTCCATAAGCAGACAAAGCCAAGGTAGTAGAATGGCCAATGGTGAATAAAGTAACAAGCCAGACTACTTTTCTAAACTGATTAAAACTGAAGATGACAGCTAAAACAATTAAGAATAAAACATGATCATACGCAGCAAAGTCTAACACATGGTTGAGGCCTATTTTGAAATAAAGGATAAATTCGTTCATTATGTAAATAATTATTTCAACTACTCAAAGGTATTAAAAAGGATTCACAAATAAATTCAATATTTTGATGCACTTAAAATGAGGTCAATAGCACAGACGCATACTATTATTTGTACGGTTAGTTTTTTAAAGCTCAACAATACAGAAATCTCACAAATAGTTGGCAATAGTAGAGATTGTTAATAAATGAACCGTTGAAAATCAAATGATTAACAACGGTTCTTGTACTCAAGGTGGGAATCGAACCCACACTCCCGAAAGAACTGGATTTTGAATCCAGCGCGTCTACCAATTCCGCCACTTGAGCATTTAGTTAGCGTCTCGCAAATTTAATAAATATTTTTAGTTTTAATCTCTAATTTTTGATTCAAACTCACTAAATAATTTATATTTTTGTAAAACACAACAATTAAACACAACTAAATGTCTTCAAATCAGCTTGCACCAAAACTTTTTGCTTGTTCTCAAAGCACAGAATTAGCAGAAAAAATAGCCAAAGAGTACGGATATGAACTAGGAAAAGTAACTACAACACATTTTAATGACGGTGAATTTCAACCTGCATTTGAGGAATCTGTAAGAGGGAGACGGGTTTTCTTAATTGGCTCCACCTTTCCTTCGGCAGATAACTTAATGGAAATGTTACTCATGCTAGATGCTGCAAAAAGAGCCTCTGCTAGACACATCACTGCTGTAATGCCTTATTTTGGTTGGGCAAGGCAAGATAGAAAAGACAAACCTAGAGTTGCTATTGGTGCAAAGTTAGTCGCAAATTTGTTGCAAACAGCTGGGGCAACAAGAATCATGACCATGGATTTACATGCAGATCAAATACAAGGGTTCTTTGAAAAACCAGTAGATCACTTGTATGCCTCTACCATTTTTATGCCCTATGTAAATAGCCTTAAGTTAGAAAACTTAACGATTGCATCTCCAGATATGGGGGGTTCTAAAAGAGCCTATGCATATTCTAAACATTTACATTCAGATGTTGTAATTTGTTATAAACAAAGAAAAAAAGCCAATGTAATTTCTCATATGGAACTTATAGGAGATGTTAAAGGGAAGAATGTTATTTTGGTTGACGATATGATTGACACCGGAGGAACATTGGCACATGCAGCCAATTTAATGAAAGAAAGGGGCGCTTTAAGCGTGCGAGCAATTTGTACTCATCCGATACTGTCAGGGGATGCTTACGACAAAATAGAAAATTCTGCTTTAACAGAGTTAATTGTTTCTGACACAATCCCCTTAAAAAAGGTGACATCTAAAATAAAAGTAGTATCTTGCGCGCCATTATTTGCGGATGTTATGCACAAAGTGCAAGACAACACCTCAATTAGTGGACAATTTTTAATGTAAATAATTAATAAAAAAGTAATGAAATCAATTACAATTAAAGGATCAAAAAGAGAAAGCGTGGGCAAAGTAGCGACAAAAGCCTTACGTAATGCTGGTATGGTTCCTTGCGTTATATACGGAGGAGAAAACCCAATACACTTTTCAGCAGAGGAAAAAGCGTTTAAAAACTTGGTGTACACTCCAAATGTTTATACAGCAACGATTGACGTTGATGGGAAAAAAATACCAACCATTTTACAAGACATTCAGTTTCACCCAGTGACTGACAAAATTATTCATGTAGATTTTTATCAATTATTTGAAGATAAAGAAATTACAATGAAGATTCCTGTAAGACTAGTAGGAACATCGCCTGGGGTTTTAAATGGGGGTTCTTTGCGTTTTACGAACCGTAAACTAAAAGTAAAAGCATTGCCATCTAATTTGCCAGATTTTGTAACGGCAGATATTTCTGAATTAAGAATTGGAAGTAAATTATTAATTTCTTCTTTATTTAATGATGCGTATACATTTATGCATCCAGACAATACGGTGGTGGTTCAAGTAAGAACTTCTCGTAATGCAACTGAAGAAGAAGAAGCAGCAGCAGCAGAAGCTACAGAAGCTACAGAAGAAGCGGCACCAGCAGCAGAATAAATTCTTCTTATTATAAAATTTAAAAAGCGTTACAATTTTGTAACGCTTTTTTTATTTTAGTATTTTAAACAAATGACCCTAAGAAAGGTTTTTTCTAATATATTTGTTACAAAACTAGAATCTAAGAACAAGTTGATGAAAAGATTTTTAATTGTTGGTTTAGGAAATGTTGGTGAAAAGTATGCCAATACACGTCACAATATTGGGTTTAAAATTTTGGATGAGGTTGCCCAAGAAAATAAAACCACTTTTGAAACTGAAAAATTAGGTGATGTGGGTACCTTTAGAGTCAAAGGGAGAACTTTTATTCTTTTAAAGCCTAGTACGTTTATGAATTTAAGCGGAAAAGCATTGAAATATTGGATGGACAAAGAGAATATTTCTTTAGAGAATATTTTAGTAGTTACAGATGATGTGAACATCGATTTTGGAGTCATTCGACTGAAAGCAAAAGGATCTGCCGGAGGACATAATGGGTTGAAAGACATTCAAGATAAATTACAGACTCAACAATATGCACGCTTCAGATTTGGAATTGGGGGAGCCTATAAAAAAGGAAGACAAGTAGATTTTGTTCTGGGAGAATGGACCAAGGAAGAAACGAGTCAATTGATAGAAAGATTGCCTTTAGCAGCAAAAATAATTAATTCTTTTGGAACTGCGGGTTTAGCAAATACAATGAATACCTTTAACGGCAAATAAACTTCAAAAATTTTTAAAAACGAAAAAAAAATCGAACTCAACTTAATTTTTAGTTTCTTTCAAAGCGAATGTTTGTTTTAATTTGAGTTGTCATCGCTTCCAAAACTTCTTCTTTTTCTTGACGTAAAACAATTGCTGTTTCATTAAATGTAACAACATTGAATGTGCCACTTAAACGTGACGAAGCGTCTAAAGAAAAGTCTAAAAGAGCGTCTAAAGAAGAGGTAAAGGTAATGGTGTTATTTGTGGTGTCTATTTCATAAGTTCCCGAATCATCAACCAATAAAATAGAGGTCTCAGATACTTGGCTGCCACCGGCAGGGGTTATATTAGAGATGAGTCTATATTGTCCGATTAGCGTATAATCACCATTTTCAGTTAGCTCAAAATCAATTTGAAAGGTATCTCCATAACCTGAAGAGGTTGCAATTTCAAGAGGAACTGAAACACCTAAGACGTCTGTTTCGGAGGTTACTTTCGTATCTATATTAAAACTATTTATACCATGAACACCAGCAATATTGGCGTTTGATAAAAGAATCGTTGGTTCTTTAGGGTCCTCACTACAACTAGAGAATGATACAGCTACAAAGAGTACTAAAATAAATTTAAATAATTTCACGGTATTTTTTTTAATTATAAATGTTTTGTGTGAGTATGTTTTGATTGAAAATTAATTTTCATGAGCAAACCACTCAGCAAAACATGTTTCTGTTTCTTGTAATTTTAGAGAGTGCAATTTAATATTTTTAGACAATCTTTTTTTAATTTTTTCAGCAAAATCAATCACCAACATTTCACTTGTTGGTTGATAGTCAACTAAAATAACATGATGGTCTCTTTTTATGAGTTCATTTGCCAACTCAATATGAGGCGTATTTTTATTAAACACGGTAGCATGATCAAAAACATCTACAATTTCTTCATTAACGATTTTCTTTAAATCTCCAAAATCAATGACCATTCCAAATTTTACATTGGTATGATCTTCAATAGGTTTTCCAGAAACTGTTACAGAAAGCTTGTAAGAATGGCCGTGAATGTTTTTACATTTTCCATTATAACCATATAAGGCATGTCCTGTTTCAAAATTAAACTGTTTGGTAATTCTAATTGTGCTCATTAACGTTTGTTTCTGTATTTGTTGTTTTTATATTTGTTGTAAAAGTAAACAATAACTAGTCCTATTGCCAATACTATAAATAAATAATCTCCTCCCATTTTGTTACTTTGTGATATTAATCCATTAAAAAACCTTGTAAAACCTCTGCAATTTTTCTCGTATCCGATAACTGCGGAATTTTATTTTGTCCTCCAAATTTACCAATAGATTTCATATATTCATGAAAGCCACCTTTTTTAATTTTTCTGATGATAAGAGGACGTAAAATTTTTCCTTCAATTAAATCAAAATAATAAATATTTTGCGCTTGCATAGAGGCATCAATTTTAGCCGCAAAATTTTCTAAATCTTCAGGTTCATTTTCAAACTCAATAAACCATTCATGGTATGGAAGTCCATTTTCAGCATTTACTTGTGGTGCAACCGTAAATTCACTAATAGTAGTTTTTGTTCCCAGAATTGAATCGTTCAAAGCTTTTTCTACGTCTTTGCCAATAACATGGTCTCCAAAAGCAGAAATAAAATGTTTAATTCTACCTGTTACTTTAATTCGATAGGGTTTTGTGGATGTGAATTCTACGGTATCCCCAATATTATAGCCCCAAAGACCTGCTGTAGTATTTAAAATAATAACATAATTCACGCCAATTTTTACATCTTTTACAGAAATTCTTGTTGGGTTTTCATTAAAAAATTCATTTGCAGGAATAAATTCATAGAAAATACCTGAATTTAACTGTAGTAACATTCCTTTTGCTTTTTGCGAATCTTGATAAGCGATAAACCCTTCAGATGCAGGATACAATTCTATATAATCTATTTTTTTACCAATTAACTTTTCAAACTTTTTTTTATAAGGCTCAAAATTCACCCCTCCATAAATAAAAAAATTAAAATTTGGGAACAACTCAGAAACTGATTTGCCTGTTTTTTCAATTAGTTTTTCAAAATACATTTGCACCCAAGAAGGGATTCCACTAATAACAGACATGTCTTCGTTAACCGTTTCTTTTACGATAGCATTTACTTTAGTATCCCAATCTTCGATACAGTTGGTTTCCCAACTTGGGAGTCTGTTTTTTAATAAATATTTCGGGACATAATGCGCTACAATACCACTTAATCTTCCGAGTTTTACGCCGTTTTTGTCATTTAAAACAGGGCTTCCTTGTAGAAAAATCATTTTCCCATTTACAAAACTTGCGTCCTTTTTTTCTGCGATATAAAACAACAAAGCATCTTTGGCTGCTTTGATATGAGTGGGCATGGAATCTTTTGTAATCGGAATGTATTTTGCTCCAGAAGTTGTTCCAGATGTTTTTGCAAAATAAAGGGGTTTTCCTGTCCAAAGAACATCCGTTTCACCTGCAGCAATTCTATCGATGTATTTCCTCAACCCTTCGTAATCTGTGACTGCAACTTCTTTCTTAAAATCTTCATAAGTAGAAATAGCATTAAAATTGTGGTCTTTGCCAAAAGCGGTATTTTTTCCTTTAGAGAGAAGGTGTTTGAAAACTTTTTCTTGAGTTTCGTGAGGTTTGTTTGCCCAACTATACACTTTTTTAGTGGCAATTTTAGCAAACGGAAGTGCAAAAAAAGATTTGATGCTCATTATTTAAAATCTATAAAATTTGTTGGATTCACAGCATAACCGCCGCTCCAAAGTTCAAAATGCAAATGGGGTCCTGTAGACAATTCTCCGGTAGAACCAACAGTAGCGATTACTTCTCCAGATTTCACAAAATCTCCTTGTTCTTTTAATAAATTTCCACTGTGTTTGTATATTGAAATATATTGTTTAGCATGTTTTAAAATGAGAACGTAGCCAGTATCAATGGTCCATCCAGAAAAAATAACAGTACCGTCTGCAGTTGCTTTTATAGGGTCGCCCGTTTTGGCAGTTATATCAACAGCAAAATGTTTCGAAGTAGTTTCAAATTTTTGAGAAATTTTACCATTTAAAGGGGCAAAAAAGACAACTTTAACACTGCTTTGCCTGTTTTTTTCTAGAGAAAATCGATTTTCACGCTCTACTTTATCTCGAAACAACGAGTCTTCTTTAGAGGCATTTAATTTGCCAAGATCAACAAACCGCTGTCTCGCTTCATATTTAATAGAATCTACACTCTCAACTTCAATTTCACCCCTTAGAATAGGTTTCAAGGCTTTCGTGTAATTCTCTAAAATACCCACTTTTATTTTTAAAGAGTCTGCTTCGAATGTTAATTTTGCTACTTTTATTTTTAAAGCAGATGAAGCGTATCCAGGGATGTATTCTTTGAGAGGAGTAAAAGCGATTAATAGGGTTGTTGCTGCAACTAGTAAAATGGAGAAAAGCCCTCCTAAAACAAAGACATTTAATCGAGATAGTTTCAAAGAAAATCGTTCTTCAAAAGTATCTTCATTTAAAACTACTAACCTATATTTATCAGTTAGTTTTTGTTTTAATCTCCCTTTATTTTTATCCTTCTTAGCCACAAAAATCTATTTGATGTTTGACAAATATACAACGAATTTTAAGTGAAATTATTTTTTATAAAAATTCATTTCATCAAGATATTCCCATACCTCTTTTGATAAGAGCGGCTGTATGTTTTTTTGATTTTTAATACTGTTTCTGATCATCGTAGACGAAATTTGAACAATAGGAGCAGCTACTTTATGAATCTTTGGATGCTTATTAAAGAGGTGTTTTACTGTTCCGAGATCGATTCTAGGATACACATAAATATGATGATGTTCTAAAATAGTTTCATAATTTTTCCATTTATGGAAATTTTTTAAATTGTCTTCTCCCATAATTAAACAAAACTCATTATTTGGGAAGGTTTCAGATATATGGGTTAATGTATGAATCGTATAATTAGGTTGTGGTAATTTAAATTCAATATTAGAAGGTTTGATTTTTGGATACTTTTCTGTTGCTTTGTATACCATTTCAAATCGATGATGATTCTCTAATAGAGAATTTTTCTTTTTAAAGGGGTTGTGTGGTGTAACTACCATCCAGATTTCATCTAAATCTGAATGTTCTACCATATGATTGGCAATGATTAGATGCCCAATGTGTATGGGGTTGAAGGTGCCAAAATACAAACCTATTTTCCTCATTTTTATAGCTTAAAAATAATTATGAGCTTAGAAACAGTTTCTTTTTTTATTTTAATTCTAAAAAATCATGAACCAAAACCTCGGCTTCTTTTAGAGCCACTTTTAATTCGTAATTTTTAATTATTTTATCGAATTGAGGAGCTGTTGCCAACTCTACGGAAGCTTTTGCAACGCGCATATTTACCTTGTCTTCACTTTCGGTTGAGCGTTTCTTTAATCGAATCTTAAGCTCATCTACACTGGGTGGTTTCACAAAAACAGCCAATGTTTTTTCTGGGTATTTCTTTTTTATTCGCAAGCCACCAACAACATCAATATCAAAAATAACGTGTTTTTTTAATTTCCAAATTCGTTCAATTTCGCTTTTTAAC
>ERZ1047472.1546-NODE-1546-length-17728-cov-5.578962_pt1 | contig 17728 bp, 20 predicted proteins | sample MGYA00383095_ERZ1047472 | MGnify/ENA primary metagenome ERZ1047472 (study PRJEB29581, sample SAMEA5548365) | metagenome | biome: marine; feature: coastal; material: water | depth 1 m | study: Short-term variability in the microbial, nano- and picoplankton... | reverse complement strand
CTTTGTTCTTGAGTTGTATATTTTGACGCTTGGAAAAGATTGTGTTCCATTCTTTGCGTACCAAAGCCCACATTTCCTTATTGTCTTTCCAAAACACTTGGGCAGCAATACATCTTTCATTTTTAACTTTTTTGTAAATATTGTAGCCTTTCTCTTGGGCCAAAATAATGTCCTTTTTATCCGCTTCACGAATCAATTTATCGTTGTCCTGGTCATGGCTCCAGCCCCAATCAAAAATTTCATGATGGTTACGTCTAAAAGTTACATTATAATCCTGTCGCTTGGTAATTTCCCTGCGTGGAAGAGGCGCATCCGCAGTGCTGGACCAAAAACTACGACTATCAACGTGGACCCAGGTCGCAGAGCCTTCATAACGGGGACTGTCATCGACTTGAAAAACTCTTTGCGTCCACTGGCCCGAAACCTCTGAAGCAGCAGCAGATTTATAAGACCATGTGTTATCCATAGCATAAGGAAAAGAATCGGTGTTTTCATACATCCAATCTTGACGCCAATGCTTTATTACGTAGGGGTTTAAAACATCTCCTACAATAAGTAAATGCTGCATCGAAACAAAATCTTCATTAGAATCTACCAATTGTACCCATTCCAAAGCTTTGTCATATTTATTTTTTGAAGCTTGGTAAGTTGAATCTTTCGAATAACTAAAGGTTTCAGCGAAATTGAAGTTGACTTCAAAACAACCACACATGGCTCTTATAGATGCTAAATCTTTTTCTTTTTTATTTTGTGCAAAAGCACTAAAAGACACAATAATTAAAAGGAATTTTAAACAATAAATTTTCATGATATTTTAATTATTTTTATTTAGATTGATTATAAATAATGTTTATATTTGACAAATATATTAATAAATACAGAATTTCAAGTAAAGGTATGTGTGAAAAGTTAATCAAGATTAAACAAAATGAATGCGGAGAATTACACTACTGCCCCGCCCATCAATTATACCATTTGATGTTTAATAATTTTCATTTGATGCTAGATGAAGAACAATACGAATTATTAAAAACACATGTTTCTGAAATTGAAATCGAATTTTGGTTGGATAAATTTAGTGACACCCTTGTAAAAAGAAAAATACCAATTCCTACACACCAAGAAAATTTAATTCTTGTCTTTGATATTCATGAATTTATCCAATTGAAATCTTTATTTTTTAACCACCAAATCCATGAAGATTTACTGTATCTATCAAGAGACCAAATTGAATATCAAAACATATTTAACTAAAAGAACAAAAGGCAAAAATATCATAGCATGAAAAAATACACAAAAATTACTTTTATTGTTTTAAGACTATTTTTAGGAGGGGTTATGATCTCTGCTGGAGCAGGTAAGTTTTTTAAACCAATTTCAAATGCTACAGAAGTGGTTGAAAAAATAAATGATGAGACCATTTCGATCAATACAATGACCTTACAAAAAGTTTTGTACATAGGAGGTCTAAAACAAACTGGCTATTTCTGGGAGGTTGTCGCATTTTGCGAATTACTTTTCGGTATTTTTCTTATTTTTTATAGAAGTTATTTTTTAGGAAGCCTGTTCTTACTGCCAATAACACTTCATATTTTCCTTTTTCATTTATTTTTAGAACCCGATGAGGTTGGAGAACTCGTGTATTGCGGGCTCTTATTTGCAGTCAATATCGCCTTGATTTTTATGGAAAAAAATAGATGGAAAGGCCTTTATAAAAAACCCGAATCCATTAAAAATATTATAGGTGAAGTTACAGGAAGTTAATCTGTTAGATTATAAGAGCAGATGATTTTAAATTTTCCATTTTTTTAATTCAAATATTGGTTGACTGCGCTGGCGCGCTCGCTAGCGTGATTAATCAACTCAGAAACAGCGATTTGAAAATCTGCTGCTGATTCTAAAAACGTATAACCTGGTTGCTCATTTACTACTGAAGCCTCAATTTGGGAGGCATAAGAGGAATATACCGATTGGATATAGCCCGTCTCAAAGGCATTATTTATAACATTACTTACATAATTATCATAAATGGATTGATACACTGGGTCATCATACAAATAGCGTATCAAAGGCCAATTATTCCCCACCCCGCTAAAATCTAATGGCAATGAGCCACCCATTTTTCCAAATTGTAAACTTTCATTATTGTCCCATGGAATCCATGTCAATACATCGTTGTTTTCTGGATCGCCATAGAGGTAGTAATTGTGAGTCATTCGTCCATAAGTATCCCAATTTTGAATGACGGTATTTACGGCTAAATAATTTAAAAATCCATCGACATCAAAAACTGCTTCGAGTCCACTACGCCAAACGGATGGATTTGAAGTCCTGTTACTGTCGTGTAATGCTGAAAAAACAGCCTCAACATCACTCCAATCAGACTCCAATTCATTTGACTGCTTTATAAAATATTCTGGGCTAAAAGACCCCTGGGTAAAACGGGCACCATTTCCATCGGGTTTATATAAATTTCCATTGTCATTATTAAATTGAGAAGCTAATAAGGTATTGTCGGGTTCCTCTACCATGGTGTATAATCCAAAATAAATGGGACCTGAACCATGGTCTACATAAACCTCATAAAATTGAGTTCTTGGGCAGGGCAAACCAGATTCTCTGAAAATATCAGAAGCTATTTTTTCTCGTAATTGAGACTCGTCATCAAAATTATTTTTCAGGTTTAACTGTTTAAATCCATAAAATCTTTGATTTGAAATTTCTGGAAATTCATCCTCAAATTCATCAAAATCTAGCTTAAATGACATTTTCCAAACGCCATTCCTCCATGAAAAAGAAAGACTTGAATTACCTTTAAATCGCACACCCACATGATACCACTGTAAACCATCATAATAAACCTCAGCGGTTGTGAAAATTGGGTTTTCTTCTGCAAATCCGCCAGGACCGCCGCCGCCAGGACCTCCCCCACTACCCTGACCAAACGCGCCGTGCAAGGAGGTCATATCTTCAAGTATCAATGCCCAATTTTCAGGCTCAAAAACGATATCAATACGCCGTATGGTATTTTCATCGCTAAAAACCTCTGTATAATTAGGTGCCACACCGCTACCATGGGTTTCTGAGGACCAGTCTGGAAAATCTGGATTATCATTGGTATTATTACCATCGCCGTTCCCTGGGTTGTTTACGGTTGTTGAAACCAGTCCAACTTCTTCATTTTTACATGACAATATAGAAAGACCCAGGATTAAAAGTATTTTAAATCTCATATATATTATTTTAAGTTCTTCTTTCAAATCAGAAAAAATAAAAGAAAGAACCAATGTATCTTTGTTTTTAATAAATGGGGAAATTCTTCAAAGTACAATCAAAAAAATAAATGTGTGATTAATTTTTGTTTTTATTTTGTTTGTATTCTGACCATTTTTGCATTTTTTCTTTTCCAATAATGGCTTTCATCTTTTCATACAATTTGTTGTATACCTTTTTTAATTTAGCCTTTTTAATTTGGGGTTCTGCTTCATGATTTTGACGGATTTCAGCGGCCTGTGTAAACCGGTCTAGTTGTACTGCGTACACTTCTGCTTTCTGCACTTCATCAAGAGAGAGCGCCCTTACCATTTTAGTCGTAATTTTTTTGGCCATTTGTTCTGGGGTGTTTTGAGAAAACCCTACATGAAAAAAACAAAGAAGCATTGTTGTTATAAATAATTTTTTAATCATGGTATTAAATTTTAATATTAAATTATGGTTGTAAATTACGAAAAATATTAGTGTTTATTTTGTTTGTAAAATAAATTAATTTTTTGAACATTTCTAGATTGCCATATTAGCCCTGTGGCTAAGGGACTGTACTGCCAATAAATTTGTAAATTTACACTTAAATCAGTATCATGAGTTTTTCATTTTTTTTTTAAGAAAAAGCAACAAAACTTGTTCCAAGGTATGGTAGATTTTCACAACCATATTTTACCAGGAATTGATGATGGTAGTAAATCTATAGCCCAATCTCTAAAGATGTTGGATATATACCAAGACTTGGGGGTTGAAGCTGTCATCGCGAGCCCACATATATACAAAGACCTGTATCCCAATACGCCAGAAAGCATTTCAAAATCTTTTGAAACCTTAAGTCCAAAAGCCATACAGAAGAATGTTCAAATGAAAGGGTATGCCGCCGAATATTTAGTAGATGAATTTTTTTTAGAGCACTTAAAAAAACAACACCCCTTTGCTCTGTTGTTTTGACCGTCATGTCCTTATTGAAATTCCTTTTATTGGTAGGTTAAAAATTTTAGAAGAAGTGCTATTTACAATGCAAAATGCGGGCCTCTTGGTACTCCGACTCAGTTCGGACTAAGGACTCGGTAAAAAACACTTCCAAGGCATCCTGAACCACCAAAAATTGGTTGGTACCCCCAAACCAAACCAGTGAAAAGTTTGGTTGCGAAATAACAAAGGAAGGTTTAGGATAATTACACAAAATTATGGGCGTTATTTTTGAAGACTTTTTTCCCACTTCCAAGCTGAAATCAGAGCATCTTCCATACTAAGCTGGGCTTTCCAACCAAGAATTTTATTGGCTTTGGTGGTATCGGCGTAAGCCGAAACAATATCACCATCCCGTCTATCAGCAAAACAATAGTTAAGATTTACGCCTGTCGCTTTTTTAAAAGCATTGACAACCTCTAATACCGATGAGCCTTTTCCTGTCCCAATATTAAAAACCTCATAATTATCAGGTTTTTTTTCTTCAAACAGTCGGTTAAGAGCCACAACATGCGCCTTTGCTAAATCTACAACATGAATATAATCGCGAATACATGTGCCGTCTGGCGTTGGGTAGTCCTTACCAAAAATTGATAATTCCTTGCGAATCCCAATAGCGGTTTGTGTTACAAAAGGGACCAGGTTTTGTGGCACACCAATCGGAAGTTCACCAATTTTTGCAGATGAATGGGCCCCAATGGGATTAAAATACCGCAAAGCTATGGCACTAAAAGCTTTATTGCAATCACATAGATCTTTAATAATCTGCTCCCCAATTTTTTTGGTGTTTCCATAAGGAGATTCTGCCTCTTTGACTGGTGCATTTTCGGTAATTGGTAATTCGTCTGCTTGGCCATAGACCGTACAAGAAGAACTAAAAACAAATTTTGGCGCTTTAAAGCCCTGGATCGTCTTTAGAATGTACACTAAAGAACTGATATTATTTTCATAATACTTCAAAGGATCATTAACACTCTCTCCTACAGCTTTAGAAGCTGCAAAATGGATAATGCCATCTATATCGCAATGCCGTTTAAAAAAATCAATTACTAGGCCTTTTTCTTTTAAATCAATTTTTTCAAAAATTGGTTTTACACCCGTAATATCAAAAATCCCGCCTAAAACATCCATTGAAGAATTAGACAAATCATCTATAATGATGACCTCAAAACCACTTGTTTGTAATTCTACAATCACGTGAGCGCCAATATACCCTAAACCACCAGTAACAAGAATTTTTTTCATGAAGTTTTAATATGTAATGTGCTGTCTGCTAAGTTAGACAAGAATGCGAGATAAACAAAAAGACTACAACCGGTAGTCATTTTATTTTTATCTAATAGGTTATTGATGCTACATATAGAAACTTATTTAACAAAGCGACTAAACACATGCAAACTAACAAAACCGGCAACTCCAGTGATTAAGACTTTCTCCCTTTTTTATTTGACCAAAAACCAATGATTCAACAACTCTTCTCTATTATACAACATATTTTCTTTCGTGCGCCAATCGATCACTTCAAAGCCCGCATGTTCACAAATGGCTTGTCCCGCAGCGGTATCCCATTCCATTGTAGGTGCAAATCTTGGATAGCAATCGGCTTGACCCTCAGCCACCATACATAATTTTAAAGAACTGCCTTTAGAGATTAAATTCACGTCTCCATGTGAACGATTTTGCAATATGTCTTTTAGATATTTTCAATTATATATTATTGATTTTGAAATTGAGTATCTTGATTACCTATGATAGTTGATATTTTATTTTGTAATACATTTTATACCAATCTATAAAGGCTTCCACCCCCTGATTAACTGAAGTATTAGGTTTATAATTGTAATCCTTCTGCAACCTGCTCACATCCGCCCATGTTTGATTGACATCCGCATCCTGCATTGGGAGCATATCCTTTTCAGCCACTACCCCTAAATTATTTTCAATAGATTTTATAAAATCCATCAATTGAACTGGAGCACTATTACCAATATTATAAAGTTTGTAAAGTGAGTTGTCGTTTGAGTCCTCTAAAAGGGTGCTTAAAACTCCCTTAACAATATCATCGATATAAGTGAAGTCTCTGGAGAGGTCGCCATTGTTAAAGACTTTTGTAGCCTTTTTATTAATAATAGCATCAGTAAATAAAAACATCGCCATATCAGGTCTTCCCCATGGGCCATAAACTGTAAAAAAGCGCAAACCGATTGACTCTATTCCATACAAATGACTGTAAGTATGCGCCATAAGTTCGTTAGACTTTTTTGTAGCCGCATACAAACTGATGGGCTTGTCGACATTGGCAGTTTCTATAAATGGCACCGCGTCGCTATTGCCATAAATACTAGAACTTGAGGCGTAAACTAAGCGTTTGACGTTATGATGTCTGCAGCACTCTAAAACATTCAAAAATCCTGTAATATTAGAGTCTATATAGGCCTCAGGGTTTTCTAAGGAGTGTCTTACCCCTGCTTGAGCGGCTAGATTACAAACCATATCGAACTTAAATTCTGTAAATAATTTTGGTAGGGCTTCGCGATCTTCTAAGTGCATACGAACGAATTGCATTTGAGAACCTTGTTTGGTACTACTAGATATAGTATTAAAAATCTCAGCGCTTTCGCGCTCTACTCCTAACTGCTGTAAACGCGCATATTTTAGATTCACATCATAATAGTCATTGATGTTATCCAGCCCTAAGACCATATGACCTTTTTTTAGCAGGGCTTCACAAAGGTGATAGCCAATAAAACCTGCAGCGCCTGTTACCAGTATAATTTTTTTGCTATTCATTTAGGATCCAATCCCTTTATATACAAATCCAATAGTTTCCAAAGCTTTGCGGTCGAGGACATTTCTGCCATCAAAAACAAAAGCTGGCTTTTGCATTCCATTGTAAATGCGTTGCCAATCATATTTCTTAAACTCATCCCACTCAGTGAGTACAGCAATGGCATGAGCGCCTTCCATGGCCGCGTAGGGATCGTTTTCTGTTTTTAAATACTTAGTGTTTTGTTTTTCAGACCTCGTATTTAAGTAATTTATGTCCGATTGCATCTGCGTCGGAGTCACTTTAGGATCGTAAACCTTGATGGTGGCCTGCTCGTCTATGAGTAAATCCGCTACATAAATAGCAGCTGACTCTCTTGTATCGTTGGTGTCTTTTTTAAAGGCCCAGCCCAGAAACGCAATGGTTTTTCCACTAACTGTACTGTAAAGCGTTTTGATAATATTCTTGGCAAAGCGGTCGCGCTGGTGGTTGTTCATTAGGATCACTTGATGCCAATAGTCGGCGACTTCGTTAAGACCCAAAGATTTCGCGATGTAAACCAAATTTAGGATGTCTTTCTGGAAACATGACCCCCCAAAACCCACAGACACTTGTAAAAACTTAGATCCGATGCGGCTGTCCATACCAATGGCTTTGGCCACTTCTTGAACATTAGCGCCAGTGGCTTCACAAAGCTCAGAAAGGGAGTTAATGGAAGATACGCGTTGTGCTAAAAACGCATTGGCCGTGAGTTTGGAAAGCTCCGAGGACCATACGTTGGTCGTTAGAATATTTTCGTTTGGTACCCAACTGGCATAAATAGATGCCAAAGCTTGTATGGCTTCTTGGCCTTTTGGTGTAGTTGAATCGCCTCCAATAAGGACGCGGTCTGGAACTGCCAAGTCACGCATGGCAGTGCCCTCGGCTAAAAACTCAGGATTGGAAAGGATATGAAAATCCACGCCATTTCCAGTGTTATCCAAAATATTTTGAATGGCCTCTGCAGTTTTGACAGGTAAAGTCGATTTTTCTACCACAATTTTATCTGTTGTGGCCACTTTGGCAATCTGACGCGCACAGAGCTCTACATATTTTAAATCTGCGGCCATGCCTTTACCAGCACCATAGGTTTTAGTGGGGGTATTGACTGAGATAAAAATCATCTGAGCCTCGTCTATAGCTTTATCAACTTCAGTAGAGAAAAACAAGTTGCGCCCGCGGGCCTCGTCAACAACCTCATCCAGTCCAGGTTCGTAAATAGGAAGCTTTGAAAAGTCTTTATTGTTCCAATCGGCAATGCGTTGGGCATTCAGATCAACTACAGTTACTTTAATATCTGGATTTTTCTGTGCAATTACAGACATGGTCGGACCACCGACATAACCGGCACCAATACAACAAATGCTTTTAATTGTCATTTCTAATTATTTTTAAATAATTTTAAATCCGAAGCCATCATATCTTTTACGAGTGATGCCAAGTCGTGCTCCGGCACCCAACCTAATTTCGTTTTGGCTTTAGAGGGGTCACCAATGAGTAAATCGACCTCTGTAGGCCTGAAATAACTGGCGTCAACAGATAGGACTTCTTTTCCGATTTCGAGCTTATAATTTTCGTTATTGCAAGAGGCTACAAACCCCTTTTCATTTAGACCTTCACCTCGAAACTCAAGTTCTATTCCGACTTCTACAAAGGCCATGCGAACAAAATCTCTAACGGAAGTGGTCTCTCCAGTGGCAATCACCCAATCTTCGGCTTTATCGGCTTGCAAGATCATCCACATCATACGCACATAGTCTTTAGCATGCCCCCAATCGCGTTTCGCATCGAGATTTCCCAAATAAAATTTTTCTTTTTGCCCCAATGCAATGCGAGCTACTGCTCTTGTAATTTTTCGTGTTACAAAGGTCTCCCCTCGCCTAGGCGATTCGTGGTTAAATAAAATACCATTACAGGCAAACATATCATAGGCCTCGCGGTAGTTTTTCGTGATCCAAAAACCATAGATCTTGGCCACGCCATAAGGCGATCTCGGGTAAAATGGCGAATTTTCGTCATAAAACCCTTTTTCGTTTTTGTTCTCTGGCATGCCGCCATAAAGCTCAGATGTAGAAGCTTGGTATATTTTGGTTTTTTTCTCCAATCCCAACAATCGAACGGCTTCCAAAACCCTTAAAGTTCCCAAAGCATCGACCTGTCCAACATATTCAGGCATATTAAAAGATACCTTGACATGCGACATGGCCCCCAGATTATAAATTTCGTCAGGCTGACACTCTTTTATAACTCTTGTAATATTCATAGAGTCTGTAAGATCTCCGTAATGCAATTTGAATTTCGAGTTTGGATCTAGATGGTACTCATAAATATGATCGATACGTTGGGTGTTTAAAGACGAAGCACGTCTTTTAATACCATGAACTTCATAGCCTTTATCCAATAATAATTCGGCTAGATAAGAACCATCTTGGCCCGTAACCCCAGTAATGAGTGCTACTTTCATAATTTCACTTCTTTAAAGTTATTAATGTTTCTAAAAACCAAGTGTAGGTTTTTTGGATGCCCGCTTCTAATGTTGTGCTGTATTGCCAGCCCATGGCGTTCATTTTGGATACATCCATAAGTTTCCTTGGGGTGCCATCTGGCTTTGTAGGGTCCCAGATGATATCTCCTTGATGGCCTGTGATTTTTTGAATCATACTTGCCAATTCTTTTATAGTAACGTCCTTGCCCGATCCTACATTGTATAGATGTTCATCTAATTTATTTTCGAAGGCATAAACCACGGCCGCCGCCAAATCGTCTACAAACAAAAACTCCCGCATTGGCGTACCCGAGCCCCAAAGCGTCACAGCAGAGTTGTTGTTTTCCTTTGCTTCGTGAAACTTTCGAATCATGGCCGGCAATACATGAGAAGATTTTAAATCAAAATTATCGTTATAACCATATAAATTAGTAGGCATCAAACTTACATAATCTTTGTGGTATTGCTTGCGAATGGATTCACAAGCCTTGACCCCAGATATTTTTGCCAGGGCGTACCATTCGTTAGTAGGTTCCAAAGAATTCGTTAGTAAGTATTCTTCTTTGAGAGGTTGGGGAGCAAATTTTGGGTAGATACATGAGCTCCCTAAAAAGATAAATTTTTCAACACCACTTTTAAAGGCACCATCAATGAGATTATTTTGGATTTGCATATTTTCCATTAAAAATTGATATGGGAAATCGTTGTTGGCCAATATGCCTCCAACTTTTGCAGCAGCATCAATAACAACATCAGGCTTTTCCAAATTGTAAAAAGTAGTAACGGCGGCTTGATCTGTTAAATCTAATTCTTGACTGGTTCTACCAATTAAATTGCTATAACCTTTGGCTTTCAAAGCCCGCAAAACCGCAGAGCCTACCATACCACGGTGGCCTGCGATGTATATTTTAGATGTTTTATTTATTGGATTTGTCACAAAAAGATAATTGTTTTTACAAAAAAACGACTTTAATTTTAAATTTTAATACTTTCAAAAGCGAAACTCAGACTGGTTTTCCAAGAGGATATTTCTAGATCAAAATGGGTCTTTATTTTACTTTTATCCAAAACGCTGTAGGTTGGCCGCTTGACAAGCATTGGGAATTCGGAAGTTTTGACTGCATTTACAAGTGTTTTTATATTTTTAATTCTAAAAATTTCTAGTGCAAAATCATACCAACTGCAAATTCCTTCATTGGAGTAATGAAAAACCTCAACGTTTTTGGTACTTATTTGAGGAATAATGTTCAAAATAGACTCGGCTAAATTGGCAGCATTGGTTGGTGAGCCCATTTGATCTGATACTACAGAAATTTCAGATTTGGTTTCAGCTAGTTTTAGCAAGGTTTTTACAAAATTATTACCATGTCTAGAATACAACCATGAGGTCCTTATAATAATAGAATTGGCTGGGTTTATTTTTTGCATGGCCAATTCTCCATCCAATTTTGTTTGTCCATAAACAGATTGAGGATTAGGTTTATCCGTCTCCAAATACGGCTTATTGTGAGTGCCATCAAAAACATAATCTGTGGAAATATGGATAAGCTTAATATTTTTTTCATTCACAATTTTAGCAAAATTAGCAACTGCCAAATGGTTGACAGCATTGGCAAGCTCTGATTCAGATTCCGCTTTATCAACAGCCGTATAAGCAGCGCAGTTAATGATCACATTGATTTTATTAATCTCAGTATACACTTTTACAGCATTATAGTCGGTAATATCCAAGGTTGAACGATTGGTAAAAAATAAATTATACTGATTAAACCTAAAAGCAATGGCTCGTAATTCGGAGCCTAACTGACCCTCTGACCCTGTAACCAATATATTATTCATACATATCATTTGAGGGTTCGAAATATTCAGCGGCTTCAAACGGTGGTAGTCCATTGTCTTTACTTGATAGCTTGACCTGCTCTGGTTTTATACCCCAGTTAATTCCTAAACTTGGATCGTCGTGGGCAATCCCTCTTTCAAACTCGGGCTTATAGTAACCATCCAATTTATAGGCCACAAAAGCAAATTTTGTCAAAACTACAAAGCCGTGTGCAAAGCCTTTTGGGATCAATAATAGTTTTTTGTTCTCCGCAGATAATTCAACGGCGACATGCTGGCCAAAAGTCGCAGAATCTTTTCTCATATCCACTGCAACGTCTAATATAGATCCATGAACAACCCTTACCAATTTGGTTTGCGCATAGGGTGCTAATTGATAGTGCAGACCTCTTAGGACTCCATGACAAGATTTGGACTCATTTTCCTGACAAAAATTGATGGAATGTCCTAAAAATTCCTCCAATTTATCTTGTCTATAAAACTCTGTGAAATACCCACGGTTGTCTTTGTAAAGCTTGGGCTCACACAAAATAACATCTGGTATTTTTAATCTTGTAAAATTCATTAAAATTCCTTAGCGCGTTGTATTAAATATTTTCCATACCCACTACTGCCCAGTGGCTTAGCAAGTTTTAAAAGCTGCGCTTTGGAAATATAACCCATTTGACAGGCAATGACTTCCAAACACGCTACTTTTAGGCCTTGTCTGGCCTCTACTGTTTTAATATAATTGGAAGCCTCAATTAAGGAGTCATGGGTTCCCGTATCAAGCCAAGTGAATCCACGTCCCATAAGTTCAACCTCAAGTTTTCCACGATTTAAATATTCGTTATTAATTGAGGTAATTTCAAGCTCTCCACGTTTACTGGGAGTAACTTTTTTGGCGATATCAACTACAGAATTCGGATAATAATACAAACCGACAACAGCATGATTTCCTTTGGGATTATCCGGTTTTTCTTCAATTGATACCACCTCTCCATTGCTGCTAAATTCTACAACACCATAACGTTTTGCATCTCTCATATAGTATCCAAAAACCGTAGCTTTTCTATGTTTTTGAACATTAGAAACAGCCTTTGTGAGTAAATCAGAAAAGCCATGACCATTGAAAATATTATCCCCTAAAACCATACAAACATCATCATCTGCAATAAATTCTTCTCCTATCATAAAAGCTTGCGCCAATCCATCTGGTGAAGGCTGCGCTTTATAAGACAGTGAAATGCCAAAATCTTTTCCATTACCCAAAAGACGTTCGAAATTTGGCAAGTCTTCAGGAGTAGAAATTATTAATATCTCTCTAATGCCAGATAGCATGAGTACCGATAATGGATAGTATATCATGGGCTTATCATAGACAGGTAACAATTGTTTGGAAGTTCCCCTTGTAATGGGATACAACCTAGTACCAGCGCCACCTGCTAAAACAATTCCTTTCATGTGTTGGCGTATTTTTTTGTATGGTAGTTTCGATAATTCCCTGAGGTCACGTTATTTAGCCAAACTTGGTTATTTAAATACCAATCAATAGTAATGGTCAGCCCCTGTTCGAAAGAAACTGATGGGCTCCAACCCAATTCTTCATTAATTTTTGAGGCATCAATGGCGTAACGTAAGTCATGTCCTGGGCGGTCTTTGACATGGGTTATTAATTTTTCACTTGTGCCCTGAGCCCGATTTAGTTTTTCGTCCATCTGTTTACAAAGAAATTTAACTAAATCAATATTTTTCCACTCGTTAAAACCACCAATATTGTAGGTCTCATAATTTGTGCCTTTGTGAAATACCAAATCTATGGCAATAGCATGATCTATTACGTATAACCAATCTCTGGTATAATTACCATCCCCATAAACCGGAAGTGGCTTACCATTCAAAATATTATTAATAAATAATGGAATTAGCTTTTCAGGGAATTGATGTTGTCCATAGTTATTTGAGCAGTTCGTGACCACATAAGGCATACCATAGGTTTCTCCGTAGGCACGTACAAAATGATCTGAACTCGCTTTTGAAGCAGAGTATGGAGAGTTGGGATTATATGGGGTAGTCTCTTTAAAAAGCCCAGTATTACCAAGGGTTCCATACACCTCATCAGTACTTGTATGAAAAAAACGTTTACCATCCCAATTGTTTTTATGCAATTCTTTAAAAGCATTTAAAAGCACAATAGTGCCCAAGATATTGGTTTTGGCAAATGCTATGGGATCTGTGATGGAGCGATCAACATGAGATTCTGCAGCTAAATGTATGACCGCATCAAATTTATGTTGGTTAAAAATGGTTTTGATATAGGTTTCGTCAGTAATATCGCCATGCAAAAAGCTGTAATTATCTTTATCCTCAATATCTTTAAGATTTTCTAAATTACCAGCGTAGGTTAGCGCATCGAGATTATAAATATGATAGTCTGGATATTTATTGACAAAACGTCTGACCAAATGCGAACCTATAAAACCCGCACCGCCAGTCATTAATATTTTTTTACTACCTCCCAAAATCGTCTTGAACTCTTATGATATCCTCTTCGTCTGAAGGAACAACATTGGTATGTTGCCAAATCTCGGCCACTACGCCATAGTCGTCTAGGCCTACAAGGCGGTGGCGCATGCTCTGTTCTAATGTTATTTGATCGCCGGATTTGTAGGTTTCCATGGGGGTTTCAATATCGGTTGGGGATTGTACAACCCCCACTGTACCTTTGTATACCTGCCAGATTTCGGCCCTGCGGTTATGGTATTGCCAAGACAATTTTACATTTGGCTTTACCATTAAAATTTTTGGGCTGAGCTTACCATCAATTTTAAGTGTATTGATATCTATACCTCCAAAAAAATGATCTGAAAACGCTTGGGCTTGACTTTCATTAATATAAAAAAATCCACCCCAAGGGCGATTTAAATCTTGGTCTGTAACTTCAAAGCCCAGGGTATGAAGTTCACTTTTAATGTTATTGTAAAAATCTATGTCCATTATTTAAGTTCTTCTGCGGTTTTAACTTGCTTTCTTAGACCACTTGAAGAAAAGCGGTGATCTCTAGAATTGTAATATATTCTAATTCCTTTTTCCTTGCAATAGTCTTTTCCAGTAAACTGTTTGTCTTTATACTCATTACCAATAATGCGAACATCCAATTTGAAAGACCTCAAAATGTCTTCTAAATCTTGCTCTGAAACGTATGGTACAATCTCATCAATGTGCACACAACCCTTTAATTGTATATAGCGCTCAATAATAGATTGTGAAGGCGCATTTTTTTCTGGTCGATTTAGTGATGGGTCTAACTGTAAGCCTACAATAAGATAATCGCACTGCCGTTTGGCCTCTTCTAGCATTTTTATATGGCCGGCATGCAACAAATCGAAGGTCGAAAAGGTAATTCCTACTTTCATAAAGTTGTTATTTATGTTGTTAACTAATTTAATGGTATTTTATTTTATCTGGACTGCGGTTTATTTAAAGTTTTTTTAGCAGCCAGCTGCTGGATTGAATTTTATCGCCCAAACCATCAATAAGTGTAATGCCAACCGCGTCGCAAGTTGACCGCTCAGGGATGGTATCATTATTTTGATCTCCACCATTTGCAAATGCCAAATCATATCTTGCGCCAAAGTCATTGGCTATTTTTTCTAGGGTGGCACAAACCGTGCGGTCTTTATCAATGGAGAGCAGCACTTTATCAACCGCTTTTATATTGGAAACTATAAAAACACGCTCAGCTTCCATTTGAAATTCCTTGCTCCCTTTTATATCGCGCTGTAAATCGGAATTAACGATGACAAAAAGTTCGTCTGCCAAGGACTTCGCGTTGTTAAAATATTCCAAGTGGCCTTTGTGAATCGGATTGAAATACCCCGAAACGATGATGGCTTTTTTCTTTGACATGATCTCTTATATTCTAATAGTTAATTTGTTTTTTTATGGCTTCGCCGTAGGGTGTCCCAATAAGACACTCTAAATATATTAAAAAAAACCACCAACTTTTTAGCTGGCCAATTTAAATTTTATCGTGAAGCGACCACATTCTGAAACGGTACTACACATTTTATTTTTATCCACCCTTAAGAGCTCCACGTCTCTCTTAAAAACAGGGGCCTTAAAAATACTACCTGGGGTTGTAATTTCAGGCTGGTATTTTTGATTGCAATACTGCTGCAAACGCTTAATTTCTTCAGGCCATACTTTTGCTTTTTTACCGTGCACATTCAAATACCCCACTACGGAACGAGAATCAAAAACCATAGCTTTATCTCTTGGAGATAGCTGAACGAACACATGCCTAGAAATTAGGGGTTTTTCAATTTTTTTCTTGCGATCAGTCCACTGGCGCCACTGGCCTATGAAAGGAGTGTAGGCGGGGATCCCTATTTTTGATAAGTCTGACACCGCCTTTATCTCGTGTTGTGACTTAACCTTTAGAACATACCAAAAATTATCTCTATTTATCATAAAACGAAATCACTTCTGTAGTTAGTATAGTAAATAATCATCCGTTGATCTCTACGGCTTTTTCTAAAACTTACAAATTCATCTATCGAAAATATTTTACTTAATTTTTCATTTAACGAATTGATGACGTCAAGTTTAATTCTATTGTTTCGTGGGACACTTAATTCGTGATCATAAATAGACTTCATCAAAGCCTTTGAGTTGACAGTTTTATTGTGAACTAAAAGAGAAAGCACCTTGTGTTCCTTAACAGGCAATGGGTAGTGTATTCTTTCAAAACGGAGACCGGAAACAGTGAGTTTTGGCCTTCTTTTGTTCTTTGAATATAGGTTTATAAGAATTGTAATCATAATGACTAGCGCAATAATTGTTATGGTAGACAAACTTTTAAAAAGAGATGCAGAGTCAACATAAAGGGATTTATCCTTATTGTAAACAGGCTTAAAAGAAGACAAACTTCGTTTTATCAATGAATTATCTTGGATGCTATAAATACTATCATTGAAGTAAAAACTTTTAGCGATTGGAAAATCAATTAGACCCTCCATTGGTAATATTTGATTTTCATTGAAGTCTAAAATGTATGCTGGAAAAGGAAGTTCAGCCGAAGGATCATTGGCAACTAAACGTCGACCGTCTCCTATGTCTATGGAGCTTTCAATATTATATTCAAATAAATTAGATGTGCCCAAATTAGACCATTTCTTAAGATTAAAATCAAAACGCCAAATGTCGTCACTAGGTGTTGGAGAAATGCCATCGTGTGGGTCAACGATAATACCTCCAGAAAGAAAGAGTAGATTGTTGTCATATGAAAAATTAGTTCTTGACAAACCAGGTGGTAAACTGCTCCTAGAATTTAAGGGGTAAAATTCCCACTCATTAGAATTATGGGAGAAAAAGCTAAGGAAATTACGAGAAGACCAATAGCCATAACCACCAAATTTAAAGATCGTGTCATTGTGAACAAACACGTTGGAATCATAAGTCAATTTATGGTTATATGAATCATCAATTCTAACATTAGTATCATCGACAATTTCCCAGACCATGCCGCCCGCAATAGAAATAATATAGGTTGATTTTTTTCTTGATATGACTTTAGTTAAACCCTGATAAATTGAGTCATCTAAATAAAAAGAGTCTAAAAGGATGTTTTTGTAATCTTTCCTTAAGAGATGATTATCCTTTTGCTGCCAAAAAAAATCTTGCTGGGCATTTATGTCAATTTGTTTTACTTTTTGCCCCCAAATAATAAACGAATTTAAAAAAAATAAGAAGAGAAATGTACGCATTTTCATAATACAAATATAAAAATAAATAACGGAATTGATGGTTTAGCAGCAACCAATGCTATTTTGTGTTTTATAGCTTATGCTGTCCTTTTCTGGGTTCTCAACTACAAGGGTTATTTTGGTATGTGTATTATTTTTATTGGTATTATCCTTTCATATTTACCATACAATATTTCTACAAAGCGCAAAGTTTTAATGGGAGATTCTGGAGCGCTTTTTATAGGCTACATATTACTTGTAATGGCTATGCTGATTGTCAATAATACTGAACCCGTAGTTGATCGATTGATAGACCGAATGGTATTGCCGATAGCACCCATGGTTATTTTTATTTTACCTATGATTGATACTTTTGGTGTTTACAACTATAGATTGTATACTGGAGGAAGTCCTTTTGCACCAGATCACTATCACACTCACCATATGGTATTGGCATTTACAACTTCGCATCATATAACGTCACTGACAATTAATTTTGTTTGCCTTTTATTGACTTGTCTATTTTCATTTTTGGCATTCAGAGTACCAACATTAACTTTTATAAGTCTATTTTTTGCAGTGTTTTTTGGTTTGGTGGTATTGTTTTATATTTTAAGGGCAATTTACATCAAGAAAATT
>ERZ1047472.1543-NODE-1543-length-17760-cov-6.593618_pt1 | contig 17760 bp, 14 predicted proteins | sample MGYA00383095_ERZ1047472 | MGnify/ENA primary metagenome ERZ1047472 (study PRJEB29581, sample SAMEA5548365) | metagenome | biome: marine; feature: coastal; material: water | depth 1 m | study: Short-term variability in the microbial, nano- and picoplankton... | reverse complement strand
ACCTCAAGATTGGTTTTCTCATTATGGCCGCCAATATTGTAGGTCTCACCAATTTTACCCTCAGTAACGACCTTAATTAGTGCCTTTGCATGATCCTCGACATAAAGCCAATCGCGTATCTGTGAGCCATCTCCGTAAATAGGCAACGGTTTGCCATGAATTGCATTCAAAATAACATGAGGAATCAACTTTTCAGGGAAATGATACGGGCCATAATTATTAGAGCAATTGGTGATAATTACCGGCAAGCCATAAGTACGCCCCCAAGCACGGACCAAGTGATCTGAAGCCGCCTTGCTTGCAGAATAAGGTGATGATGGTGCATAAGGTGTTTGCTCTGTAAACAAATCGTCCGTGCCCTCTAAGTCACCATATACTTCATCAGTGGAAATATGATGGAAACGAAATTGCTCTCGCTTCGTTTCATCAAGCATCTCGTAATAATGCCGTGCAGCCTCAAGAAGATTGAAGGTACCCACAATATTGGTCTCAATAAAATCTGTAGGTCCATCAATGGAGCGGTCAACATGGCTCTCTGCAGCTAAATGCATTACCGCAGATGGCTGATGGTTATCAAAGATCTGCCTCAATCGATCCATATCGCAGATATCGGCATGTTCAAAAAAATACCTACTAGTTTTATCAACATCAAATAAAGACTCGAGATTACCTGCATAAGTTAATCCATCTAAATTCACAACTTCGGAACCTGTTTCGTTGATAAGCACACGAACAACACCACTGCCAATGAATCCAGCCCCGCCAGTTACTAATAGTTTCACTAATTTTTACCTTTTAATAATTCGTAAGTCATTATTTTAATATCTTTTCTTAAACACTCATAATAATGCTGATTAAGGATTATTTTAAATTGCAAATGGAAAGATTGCCTTGTTCTTGAAATTTTATATTTGAACCAATTACTTCTCTCTAAATTCATTAACTGAAATTTCTCCTAGGCGATTTCTTACAAAATACAGCTTCATTTAGCAATTGATCATATATACTCACCATAAAATAGAGCTTGCTCGTCAATTAAATTAGTTAGTTCTTTTCTAAGGGAAAATGAACCACCTAGGATTCTATTAGTGGCGGATGGAAGAAAAGCATCAACAGTTATTCAGTAAAATTCAGTGCCTGCTTTAACTCATTCGGAGGCTCAGGCAAATCCTTAAAAACACTCCACACTATTTTTGTATTTGGAATAAGAACCGCCCAAGCTGTAATGAAAATCGCCACAAAATAGATATATAAACTTTTATTCAACACAAACCACTTCTCAAGCGCTCCCTTATATGGGGCTATGACATTCGCATAGAAATCAATGGAGGCTGTTGCATCATGCATTATTTCTTCCTCACCACGAAAAATAATCGAACCCACCCCTGAGAGGCCAGGTCTAACTTGCTTTATTATACTCTGCGTCTCCTCTGAATAAGCTCCAAATGCTTGAGTAGTAAGCGGTCTTGGACCGATTACACTCATATCCCCAAAAAATATATTTAATAACTGCGGTAGCTCATTAATTTTAGTTTTGCGTAAGAACTTACCTATAGGTAGTACTCTAGGATCATCTCGCATGGTAACTGTGCCAGTGCCAATGTCAGGGCTATTCTTAAGCATAGTCGCGAACTTAAATAACTTGAATTTTACGCCGCTCTTTCCGATGCGTTCCTGTAAAAAGAACACTTCACCTTCGCCAGTGAGCTTAAGCGTTATAACTACAGGCACCAACAAGGGGGAAAGAAGTAATAACGCTATCCCAGAAAAGAACAAGTCAAAAAAACGGTCCATAATTACATCCTCTGATCTAAATATCTACCAGTCTCCTTGTGTGCGAACTCAGGCAGGAGACCAAAAAACAACTTAACAATATCCTCTTTGCTCCAGGTACCTTTTTCTCTTAGAGCTTCGATTCCGTTCATAAAGTCATTCAGCTTTGCTTCATCAAAATCAGGCTGATTTTTGATCACCCCAATCGTTTCGAATCGCTTCATATCTAAGTCCTCATTATCGGTGAAAAACTCCTCAAAATCTTTTTCACCTGTTGTATCACTTTTGAAGAAGTAGCATGGCCACTGCTTGTTGGCAATCAATTCTTCTGCCTTGTCACGAGCTTCATCCTCAGATTCACATTCATAAGGTTCATAGCCCCGTTCTCTTAGATAACGAACAGCAATTTCAGAAAAAGTAATCAGATGTAGTTTCTCACTGAGTTTAGGAAAAAAGATATCTCGATTCTCACCCAACAAACCTGACAAAAGGCAAAGTTCTCCTGATTCCTGTGGTGTTACAAAGTAGCGTCGAACATCATTTGGGGCTGAAAACGGCTGTTTTTTTGCAAACCTCTGGTTAAATCCATGTAAAAGAGAACCGTCAGAAAACGCTACATTAGCAAAACGTGCCATAGAAATCTTTTGAGTCAAACTTTCACGCATCAAGAACATTTCCATTATCCGCTTACTAGCACCCATCATATTAACTGGATTGGCAGCCTTATCAGTTGATACACAAAAATATTTTTTGGCTCCCATCTTATTAGCCATTCGCAACGAACTGATAGTGTTGAAGACATTGACCATTATCATCCGCATAAGCGTGTAAGGGTCTTTTTCGCTCCTAACATGTTTTAGGGCAGATAAATTGAACACATAATCATAGGGGCCCTCATTTTTCATGAGCGCTTCAAACTCAACCGAACCACAATCAACCGAAAACGTCCTGAAATCACCAACCCCATAACCTAGAGTGCTTCTAAGGTTTCGCACTAATTCAACCATATTGTTTTCTGAAATATCAATCACATGAAGTGTCTCTGGGTCCCTTTTAAATATCTCTCCAACAACAGCTTGACCTATCGACCCGGCTCCACCAATAACAAGAAAGCGAGCTTTTGAAATTAACGAAACTAGCTCATCATTATACTTACTCAAATCATTTTCAAATAACACTTCGTCACGGTCAATCAAAGATAAATATTCCATAATAAATCCTAGTATTTATTCATATCAAAACAAAAAATCACTCTTTCATCCTTGGATTAAAAGGAGGAGACCATTCCAATAATTCTAGAGAACGATTAACGTCTAATTGAAGGTCTACCATTAAGCTGACAGCAGCTTTTCGCTTTCCTAAAAGAGTAAACATACTCCAAAGCAGTTTGATAGGAAACTTTATCGTCTTTGGATTTTTGCCGATCAAGTTACCCATTAACTCAACAATTTCTGGCGTCGACAGGTCATCATTATCACTAACAAGAAATAACTCGTTTCCCGCCCTTTGGTTCTCAATACACTCAAATATAAAGCTAACTATATTTTCGATAGCCACCAAACTACGTTTATTATCAATTGAGCCAAATGGAAGCGGTATGCCATACCTAATAAATTTCTCAATCAGTCCAAAATTTCCAGGTGCATTTTTACCGTATATAGCGGGAGAGCGGATAACTACTAGATCCATACTTGTACGTGAGGCTATTTCACGTAAGCCGATTTCAGCTTCATACTTAGAGACAGCATATGGGGAATGCGGAGATACCACTTCATCAGGGCTAAAAGGAATACCAGAAGTGAAAGCTCCATTAACCCCTATCGAACTAAGGAATATAAATCTAGTTACTCCACATTCAGCTGCTTGCTCAGCTAAGTTCAGTGTGCCTTGTGTGTTAGTCTGCCTAAAAGCAGCAAGTGGATCAGCTATATTATCATTTAGAATATGTGCCCTAGCAGCCAAGTGAACAACTGTATCGCAACCGTCCAGAGCTTTTCTCCAATCAGTACTCGCATCCAAACTTTCTACAATTATGAAATCTTGACTTTTTGTTCCTAGAGTCTTCTCTCGCAATGACCCTACGAAATTTTTATCCTTATCGCGCAACGTTTGACAAAGAGCCTTTCCGACAAAACCATTTGACCCAGTGACTAGAACTTTATCATATTTTCTCTGATCCACTTTGTGAAGACCTCTCTTTTAAATAGTTATAACAATCTATCGAATCCAAAGCACTCAGTCCGATGGGTCGATTTCGAAGTTGATCGCATGTGTACGAGCAGGTTAAATGTGTATGATTCTTAGAGACAATTTCATTGATCGTCACTCACACCCGTCAGACTCAAAACATCCTTAATCCAAGTGTCCACGCTATAAAATTTAATAACATCTTTACTGTAAGGGGAAAAAGGCCTGTTAATAAACTCCTCAGGAACAGCCGGAGAGTCCCGATCAATCAAAAAAATATTACCATACCTATAGAAATCATAATTTATAATATCTTTATTCGTCGTTACCATTTTTTTTCCTGAGTGCATACATTCAAACGTTCGTATCGTCAGCCCCACCTGACTTTCATGTTCTATATCAACTATAATTTCTGACTGATTAAATACGCGCCTCATTTCAGAATATTGCAAAGATGAATACATAAAATCATTTTTCATAGCTCCTGAAAATGCAGAGTTAGTGATCTTATACCACCAGTAAACCCATGAGGCTTGAAGGTAAAGATACCAGAAGCAATCATGATCCTTAAAATTTGGTTTTAGCGCACTTACTATTGCATAACGATCAGAATGAGCAGTGCCTACAAAGGACATCAAATATCGATCACTTTTATGGTTCAGGGTTTCATTTTCCTCAGAATCGCCATAGAAAAGAGCTCTAAACTTTAATCCATATTTCTGAGAATCTTCACGATCAAAGCTGAATTTTTCATCATAAATATCAAGGTTACGAATTATGGTAGGCCTATTTTTTAAGGAATCCCACAAATATAGAATAAATTTTGCATTTGGATTTTCGGACTTTAATGTAAGCAAAGTTTTTCTTGAAAGTGTCTGTCCATTAATGACCAACACATAATCTGCAGAAACATTATGTTTATTTAGTTTCGATAAGTAGTAATTTTCAAGAATTTTACTAACAATATTACCAAAAAATTTGGAAATTGCTTTGTATATGGCCCCAGAAAAAGGCCTGTCTACTAGTCGATAAACATTGGCACCACTATCACTTAAAGCTTTCTCAATAATCAGATCATAGCCAAAAAAGTCAGGTGCAATAAAGACTACATTTTTAGATCCAAACTCAAACATTATTATTTAGTCAATCCATGTTTAGCCAGCTCATTCATGGCAAGGTCAGAATCATCTTGATACTCTGGCTGATCTTTAGCCCAGGAAACAAAGCTAGCTAGGCCCGCTCGCAGACTCACCTTAGGTGAAAAGCCAATTGTTCGCCTTGCACACTCAAGATCAGCGAAGCAGTGCCGGATATCGCCCACTCTAAAATCACCTGTCACCTCAATTGGAATGGATAGCTCGCTTACATCAGAGAGCAAGTATGCTAGATCTATAACCTTTGTTTGATCGCCAGAACCAATATTAGCAACTATTGGAGGTCCGTACACCGAATGCTTAACAGATGAGATTAAAGCATCAACAACATCTGAAACATGAACAAAATCGCGAGACTCAAGGCCGTCTTCAAAAATATTTATCGGTAATCCTTGACGCATTCGATTATAGAAAATCGAAATTATTCCAGTGTATGGATTTCGTAATGACTGTCCCTCGCCATATACGTTCTGAAAACGCAAGATAGTACAAGGAATTGCTTGTGCCTCAGAAAAAACTTTAAATAGCATTTCCTGTGAGTATTTAGTCGCAGCGTAAATTGAACCTGGTTTAGCCGGCAGGTTGGAGCTGGTCGCAATTGGTTCTAGGCTGACGCCTAATCTATCCTTGATCTCCCAAACACCTTCAGAAAGCTGCTCATACGACCTAGGCTGTGGCTGAACAATTGTTCCACTCGAGGACCTATATGCCCCCTCCCCATATATGCTTCGACTAGAGGCTAAAACTAATTGAATATCCTTTTTTTGACTTTTCGCAATAGCTTCTAAAAGAGTAGCCGTTCCAATTTCATTTACATTAACATACTGTCTGATTTGATACATAGACTGACCCGTGCCTGTCTCTGCAGCAAGATGATAAACAACATTAACGTTTTCTATGTACTTCGCCAAAAGATGACCATCGCATACATCACCTAGAACAAAAGCCTCTTTACCAACATATTGGTACTTTGCATCTTCTCCATGAATTTGTGGGGATAGAGAATCATAGACTATAACTTCACATCCACTTTTTAGAAGCTCCTTTGTAAGATGTCGGCCTATGAAACCGGCACCTCCAGTAATTAACACATTCATCTTTTCTCCAACAATTCACAAATTAATAATAGATACTTCATAAAATAAGACTGTTTCTTAGCAATTTGGATACATAATGTGAAATTTGTCAGGACAGATATCACTTAACAAAAAACGCTATTAAGAGATTTCAAATCTCGAAACGCCACATAATGCTGTAGGATTAATTTTCAACAATATCTTTATATTTTTGCATTAACAATGCCGCAACCCTGTCAATATCATAGCGTTTATTGACGGAATTTAGAGCATTTAATTTGAGAGCATCTAACTTTTCCTTATCTTTAACTAATGATGCTATACCTAGACTAATACTTTCCGCATCTACCCCAACCAGCACCCCAGAGCCATCGGCCAAGATTTCGCGGTAATTGCCAACAAACTCGCTAACTAAAGCGGGCAAGCCAAATGAGGCCGCCTCTATAAGTGCCATACTCACACCTTCAACAACACTAGGCATACAAAACAAATCATAGTTTGTGTATGCTTTCTGTACTTCTTCAAAACTTTTTGCTCCCAAAAGCCGAACATGTCTGATGTTATTATTAGCTATATAATCACGGCAAGCGGTATAAAAAGGTTCATCATCGACAGCTCCAATAATATCTAAAATTATACTCTCAGATGAAAATTGACAAGCTGCTTTAATCAATTCAAGCGTGTTTTTTTGTGGATGAATTCGGCCAACATGCAGCAGCTTTATTCGCTGTTCATTAGATTTATTGACGAAAGCTGATTTTTGTTTTTTTATGCCGTTTGGCAAAACGAAAGAGACTTTATTAAAAGACCATTGCGTAGATGACTCACGTTCAAAATCAGATAAGAAATGTAAGCTTTTAGCTCCCGCCAATACATACCTATCGATCATGTTTATATACAATTTTTTAATAAATGGTCTTCCAATACCCTCGATCCACCAAGGCATTAGCGACCCATGAGCAGTAACGATGTAGGGTATATTAGCACGCCTACAAGCTAATGCCGTAACTGCACCATATACATGCCGGGTTGAATGTATATGAACAATATCAAACGCAGCGACCTTAGAGACAATATTTTTACATAAAGTAAAAGAAAAAGCGCCTTGCCGAAAAGACGTTCCCGCGAGACCGCACGCAGCATAATGAACCTCAACACCACCTAATTCATCAACATAAGACTGCTTGGACAGTACCTGTCCAGCGCCCATATCAGTAGTAGTTAAAACACATACTTCAGCTTCCAACCGAACAAGCGCACGACACATATTAGAGGCCGAAACAGCAGTACCTCCAGATGACCATGCTGGCTCATACCAAGGCGTCACATGTAATACTTTCACCTAACTCTCCGCAATAATTCTACTAACAACAAGTCAGCTCCTTCTTTTATAGTTATATTGCTGGTATCCAAAAAATAACTTCGAATCTTGTGCTTTAAATCGATTAATTTAAATTCATCGACTTGATATCGAATTTCAGTTTCAGTCAACTCATCCTTTCTCTCCATAATGATATCCGGATTAGCATATACAAAAGTACTCAGAGAGGGTTTTTTATATAAAATATTGATCAAACGGATCATAGGCTTAGGCAACTGTCTAAACGTTTGCTGATATCCAAATTCAAAAGCATAACGATCGAAAACGACTAGACGCCGAGTGCGTCTCAAATACCTTTGCATTGAGGCAACTCGGCCTAAAAAATAATCAAGGCTATAATAGCTAACAAAAATAGTTGACTTTAATTTACCCAATTCGACAACACTCCTAGCCGGCATAACTGTTAAACGATCTTTAGATCTTAAAAATGGCGCTAAGTACCATGAAATAGGGGGCAAATAATGAGGTCTTGTGTGTCTCACAATAACATCATCGAAAAATTCAACTATAAGAGGCGAAGTGATAAGTTCATTAATAATTGAAGACTTTCCAGCACCATCTGGGCCATAAAACGCGATTGTGGTTTCCCTTTCCAGAAAAGGGCCATAAATCTTAATTATACTGAAAATATAATTAAAAAATCCTAAAAACCCAGAGATTCTATATTTACTAAGCCATAGCAAAATGTAAGAAAAAGATACGTAACTTTTACTTTGGTACGCAGAAAGAAATTTTTTTACAAAGAAATTTGAAATTCCAAACTCAATCAATAATTCGCTTAATTTACTTGTAGAATAACCGCCTTCAAAGCGTTTTTCTTTTACCTTTTGGCTATATATCATATCCTTAAAGCCACCAATTAATGGGCTCAGTCCATCATTTAGTTGCACAACACCATTTTTATATTGCGTCATTTTGACAACGCTACTATATGTCAAATATTCTAGACCACGCCAATGATAAGAAACAGCAAGATCCAGCTGTAAAATAGGGTCTTCTGATCCGCATTTCGTGACTAAATATTTCTTCGCACCTAACTTTGCCGTAGCCGGTGCTAAACAAGAAACGAACAAAATATTATTGTTTTGACTTAGAACATTATCAACAATACTGTAAACAGCAATAATGTCCTCAGGATGAACGATTAAATCAATATCACCTTCAGTTTGAGTGTTTTCATAATATGGACTCCCAATACATACATACCTTATATTGTTTTTATTCAACAAATGGTAAATGTCATTTAATACTTCATTTCTGTTCATTGGTTATGTTTCATCATTTAATGATTAATCTTAAAAAGTTTGTTTGTGTAAGAAATATCAAAAAAGTTCCACTTATGATGTATAACCAAAACCCACCTATGAAGAATGTCCAACTAAAAAAGCTAATTCCCAAAGTCATATATAAAGCGGAAAATATAAATAATCTGAGTCGGCTTTTATCATTCCGACATGAGCGATAGAAAAATCGGACGCTAGCTCCCAACAGACCAAACACAAAAGGGCTAAATACACCAAAATCATCAATTATGAATTTGAAGGCACTAGCAATAATGGTTGGTGTCGGCGTAAGGTATGTTACTTCTTCAAATCCCATGGCAAGCCCTTCTTTAAAAGTGACTAACTCTATAACTCTTGCCAGACCATTTAGGGTATAACTGGCGGAGAATTCATCCACTCCTAATCGTATATATTCATTTAAACCGGCAACACCGCAGCTAAGATAATAAACTACGGAAGCCAATTCGCCAGCATATGCCAACGACCCAAATCTATCACCACCTCCGTAGACTCGAGAAGTCAGTGCACGGCTCATTGTAATTGACACAATTATAGCTATTAGTATGAGTAGTCTTCGAATGTTTAATAGTCGTAATTTTGGTAAAGAGCCAACAATTGGCGAAACCAATGCCATAAAACTCATAACTAACATATAACGCGACTGAAGTAATGTCGTTACCAATATTATAAAAAAAATGGTGAGCCATGAGAGCTTATCGAATCGACCCGTCTTTAAGAAACGATAAGAAGTAAAAAAACCGCTCAACATTTCGACAGGTAACACAACTGGAATCCCAGGTGACCACAAACCCTTCCGGGTCAATTCATAAATCAGATCACCATTGGCAAATATTGCAGCAACCCCACCAAACCGAAAGTACAACCCAAAGGCAACGCTAATAGCTCTTATTGCTAACAAACCAAGTAAAAAATAAAAAACTAGCTCAATCGATTTTGACTCGTCCTTAAATAATTTCTTATTAGCATGGAATGCGTTAGATTTCCTAGACTCTAAAAAAAAAGTTATATAATAACCAAAATAAAAGAAACTGAATAATGAAAATAATACCGTGAGAAACTCACCCGATGGACTTTCATAATTAATTATGCCAGTCATATAAAGTAAGCAAGCCAAAATCCAAACAGCTGTAAACATGCTAGATGGACCCAAGAAACTTTTTTCAATACATCGTGAAAAGAATAAGTTAACTGCCAAAAATATTATAAAGTAAGTCAACTAAAGTATTTTCCTTTTAAAATTCAGACCAGTGAAGCGCCTAGCCAAACTAAACGCTAGAAGCGGTGATCCTAAAATTTGGACAAAGAACTGCGCAAGATGTATCAACTTCCGACCACGATACCATTTATTAAGCGCCGAAAAAATCTTAAACTCTGATTGGAATTTCACAATGCCACTACTCAACAATATTGGGCAATTTGAGTCGGAAAATACAAAATCGAAGGTACTTCGGATGTCAGAATTATTTTGCGTTACTTGGCCAGCATGTCGCCGCCAAACACCCAAATTTTCGGGTAAATACCGGAACTCAGCTACACAAGCAACTAAAGCCCAAGTACTTTTGTCTAGCCATGGCAATCCATAAGGTTGATAGAAACCACCAACCTCCAATAAGGTACTAGTGCGAAACATAACGGAACAAGTTGGCATTCTAAAAAATTTACTGCTAAATATAAATTCTGGTAGTGCACATCCAATAGGGTGATTATTCTTAACATCATTAGAAAAAAAACCTACATGACCGGGTAAATCGGATAAATTACCACCAACATCAAGCTTCCCATCCCCCCAAACGAGCCCAACCTCTGGCTGATCAAATCCCTGAATTTGTAGCGAAAGTTTATCTATCGGCCAATAATCATCACCTTCTAAAACTGCAATAAATTGCCCTCTCGCTTTACTCAATGCGAAATTATAAAGTTCACTTAATCGATATATCCCTTTGTTTTCCTGGAAATAGTATTTTATACGCGAATCTATTTTTACAAATTCGCTAACGATCTCTGCGGTTCTGTCCATGCTGCCATCGTCAACAATAATAGCCTCCCAGTCTGAAAATGACTGGTCGACAAGGCTTTTCAAACAATCATGAATAAAAAGTTCATGCTGATAAGTTGGTACAATGACTGAAACTGTACACATACTATTTGGCTTCCATCTTAATATTATTCACGAAAAAAATTAACATAAATAGCGTCATTAAAAACAAGGAATACGACCCAGCTCGATACCAAATATTGTATATATTTTCTGAAATATGATAAAAGAAATAGAACATAATACTCGAAAAAATCAAACATATAAAAAGAAAATATACTAAATCAAAACAAGTACTTCGAAATGAAGCTTTAGATGACAGCACCCACAATACTAGAAAATCTACAATCACCCTTCCCACCCATATAAAAGCGACACCCGACAATCCAAAATATTTAGCACTTAGATAGACTGCCAATATGTAGACAGGCAGTTGTGCTAAATAACTAATAAAAATGTAAAATGAACGTCCCAATGAGTAGGCTGTACTCAAAAGAGTATGACTAACAGCGTTGAACACTAAACCAATCGAAAGAATCAAAACAACTGAAAATATTTGTTGGGCATTATTAACATTTAACCAAACATTTAGAATCCACTCGCCCTCAAAATATGTGAGAAGTGAAATCAAAATATAAAAGGATGCAACAACAAATCTTAGATTAGTAATAAGACTTTTCTTGATGCCTTGGGAACTTAATCGAGACTCCAAGGAAAAAGACGCCGTTGCGAGCGCACTCACTATAATTAACGACTTTGTTACAAGCTCGATCGCAATATAATAACTGGAGAATTCAGACAATCCATTTGTACCGATAATAACAAGTCTTTCACCATAAGCGACTAAAGGGTTAACAATATTTGATAGCATAACCCACACACCAAAAGGCATAAGTAATGCAACATAATAGAATGAAAACTCGGGGCGATTGAAAAGCTTTTCTTTATTACAGACATAAATAGTTAGCACCAAACTTTCTAGTGCCCTAACTCCAAGGGCCATTAATACTATTGTTGAATTATCACCAATCGCATAAACCACAAATAATGGAGACAAATAAACTAAAATCGAAAAAGGCGCCCTTATCAAATTTAGCTCTTTAAATTTATTATTACCTTCTAGAAAAGCCCTGGATACCCCTGAAGACACGATTATAGGAATAAACATTAAAAGCAGAATTACATGAGTGCTTGAATCCAAATTTATTAAGTTTGCTTTACTTTGCCATTCCAGCTGATGAACAAGCACCAATAATAGCGCTGCACCCACAAATCCCATCAAAAATTGAAAGGCATATGATTGCCAAAACATTGATGAATATGATCCGATACCGTCTAATAGTTCCCGCCGCTTACTTGCTACATCTTTAACAATTGCCTTAGTAATACCAAAATCAAGAATACTCAAAAGCACAAGTATTGTCATCAAGGCACCAAATTCACCAAAAAGCTGTTTCCCCATTACATCAAGCAAATAAGGGATAGTTAACACCCCTACTAAAGGAGGAAAAAATTTTCCAAGCAGATTATATAAGAACCATTTAAATAGATTCAGCTTCATAAGTTAAATATCAAAAAAAGTGAGAGAAATATGATAGTCATTAAAAAATAACTAAATACTTTCTTGGTAAATTAGTTTCTAACTCCACAGGGTGGCTAAGTATTTTGTAATCTTTTGAAAACACTATAACAAGCTGATTAGTCTTAATTACTTCTAATCTTGTCTAAAATTGTCCCATAGAAGACATTAAAATTATTAGTACTAAAGTTGTCGAAATATATTTTTTTTGCTGATCTTGCGAACTGTTCTTTTTGAGCTGATATGTTCTGCATCGCAATTAATAGTTCCTCTTTGTTGTACTCACTTGAAACCAAGATGCCACAACCATCCATAAATTGACGGAAGCCTGGTTCATCAAGGCAGATTACTGGAGTATTGTGTCGCATGCATTCTACAAAAACACCACTTTGAGTTACGCTTTTATGCATACTTAATACAGCTAAGGACTGGGAAAGCCAATTACTGATTTCCTGATCAGTAAGCACTTTAGGGTTAACAACAGTTAGTAGGCAGCCATTTGATAATAGAGTTTCGATCCGATCAGATGGCAGCTCCGAACCTGAAACAATAAGAAATTTATTACTAGATCCAGTCACAAAAGAATATTCTACAAGATCTAGAAACCAGTCAATTTTTTTTGTCGCAACAACACTTCCAAAAAAAGAAAAATATTTTCGCTCAGAAAGAGTATTTTTACATTTGGGACTTGGCAATAAAATTCTTGCCTCGTGTAACTCACAGAATCGGCTATAAAATCTCGATTCGTTATAAAGTTTCGATGCACGTGGCGAAAGTAAAATAACATCTGTACATAACCAACTTTGTAATTTATTTAGCGCTTCAATTAACAGAACAACAAACCCATATTTTCCATAATTTTTAAAAGGCTGTTGCTTTAAAGGCTCATGCAATACTAAAGCTCTTCTTTTAAATGGAGTAAAGAATATGCAAGCAAACAAGATAAGTAAATTTAGAGGATGACTGTTATAGAATAAGACTAATTTGCTTTTTTTAAAGATGATTTTGAAACATTGTTTTGTTTTCGCTATGTTTCCTTTTTTAAAATAGTTTGCATTAATAAAATTTTCCCCACTTTCAAATGCCAACTTGAGATAGCGCTCGTGTAAATGACCAGACGCGTCAATACCATGATCTCTAAAACATTCAATTAACGACACAATCTCCTTCATAAGTCCTGGGGAATATTTAAGACTAACAATATCTGCTTTATCCATTCAATATCTCCCTTAAACGCTTTTCAATTGATTTCTCACTGTATTCTAACTGTAATGACACCAGTCCATCCTCATCAAGGCAAAAGGCCATGGGGTTGGCCGTCATACCGTTTAATCTATTTATACATTGCGTAACAAAATCCCCTCCAATAGCTTCACTTTTATCATAAAGGTAATTATTTAAAACTTCAGGAAGAGTAGTTAGAGTTGTACATCCTGCAGCTTGGGCTTCAAGCAAAAGCAATGGTAGATCGACTGTTGAAGCTAAAGTTCTATATGGCTGTATGAAAATATCATTATTTAAAAAAAAATTTAACACTCTATTTTCGACATTTTCCGAAAATGCACCGCGGTTTTCTTGATTGAAAGTAACGTTATCACATGCTTTTAATCGATTTAAGGCTGCAATATTTCCCGGGTCTTCAGGAATATAAATTCCAGAAACAGTCCAACGTATTTGCTTTGTCAAGGTATCACTTTCAATAACAGAAATAACTTCGTTTATGCCTTTTCGAGGGTCAAGGCGTCCTAAAAACAATGCTTTTACTACCTTTTCTTTATCTTTATTCGAAAGCTTTAAAAACCCTACATTGAAATAAGAATCAGGAATTATCGGTGGCAAGTAGTGCGAATTGTCGATAATACCTTTATTAAAACGATAAAGCCTTTTGGATACACATAGAACATCATCATATTTTACAAGTTTAAGTTCTAGCATTCTTAAAAGCTTTTTTACAAAAGTATCAGGGAAAAAAAATGATAGTGACAATAATTTTATTCGATGTTTTCTGAAAACGGTTCTATATTTGATCATCCTAAATCTATCTAGGGGCTTCAAAAAACATGCCACTAAATAGCTATCACCGCCAGAAATAGTATATTTCAAAGCATCTTGAAAAGACTCAAACTTTACAACGCTTACACCTTCACAGGAGACTTTACTATATTTTTCCGAACCATAAAAAACCCATACCACCTCCAGTCCAAGTCCAATCAATAATCTACTTAAACGACGCATATATGAATCTGTTCCACCAATCTGATCAAAGTCGAACGTATCATTTAAAGCGAAAAAAATTACTTTTTTAAACATTGGCTTGGCGAATCCTCATAGTCAGCAGTTAAAAGTTATCGATATATAACAAATTAAAATCTGACTGTTTTAATTTTAAAAGTAGTCGTCCTACAAAAAAAATTCTTAATGAACCTTTATTTGTTTTATTAACACAAGGAAGTAAAGATGTTTTTCTCAATTATTTCTACATTTCTTTAGCACTTATCCTATAACTCTTCCATATAAATCCGAAAATCTAACAATATCATCCTCACCAAGGTAAGAGCCTGACTGAACCTCAATAAGCTCAAGATTATTTTCTCCCGGGTTTTCAAGAGAATGAATAACGCCAATAGGGATATAGGTAGACTCGTTTTCCGAAAGCAGGAATGTTTTATCTCCATTGGTTACCTTTGCGGTTCCTGACACAACAATCCAGTGCTCTGCACGATGATGATGCATTTGTACGCTCAACTTAGCACCTGGCTTAACAGTTATACGTTTTACCTGGTAACTATTTCCATTATCGATTGAGTCATATTTTCCCCAAGGACGATGGACTTCACGATGCATATCCCACTCACTTCTTTCATCAGCCTTTAGTTGTTGAGCAATAATTTTGGCGTCCTGAACTGAATCTTTATGCGCAACCATTAGGGCATCCTTGGTATCCACAACAACCAAATTATCCACACCTACCGCCGCAACTAACCGATCATCTGACCTCACATAGCAGTCTTTAGTTTTGTGAGCTATTACATCACCATGGGTGACATTTCCTTCTTGATCTTTCTCGCTAACATCCCATAGTGATGACCATGAGCCTATATCACTCCAACCTGCATCCATTGGAACAACAACTGCATTTACTGTTTTTTCCATGACCGCATAATCAATTGACTCGCTTGGACACTTCTCAAACACTTCCTTATTGACTCTTAAAAAGTCTAAATCACTAACTAGTTCATCTGCGGACGCGACACAAGACTCATAAATATCAAGCCTAAACCTTTTTAGTTCTTCTAGATAACGGCTGGCCTTGAACAAAAACATGCCGCTATTCCATAGATAGCTTCCTGACTCAATGTATTCTTTTGCAAGATCGCTTGATGGCTTTTCGACAAACTTATCTACAACGAAGCCACTACCGTCTTTGCACCCCATTTTTATATAGCCATATCCAGTTTGCGCCTCATTGGGCACTATACCAAAGGTAACAAGTTTGCCAGATTCTGCGAGTGGCACAGCATTATTTACAGCATCAGTAAATGCAAACTCATCACGAATAACGTGATCAGCCGCAAGTACCAAAAGAAGTGGATCGTTATCTGCTGTGATCGCCGCAAGTGCTGTTGCTGGAGCTGTATTTTTACCTACTGGCTCTAATATTATGGAATCTAATTTATCTATCTCCCTAAGCTGCTCAGCAACAAAAAAACGGTGTTCTTCATTACATATTGTCACTGAGGAAGAAACATCAAGTCCCTGCAAACGCATAATCGTAGATTGGAGCATTGTTTGCTGTCCATTTAAGGTCAAAAATTGTTTCGGATGCCCTGCCCTTGATAATGGCCATAACCTTGTTCCTGAGCCACCAGCCAATATTACTGCTTTAATCATTCTCTTTATCCACTTTTTTTAACTATGCTTAAAATATATCAAGCTCTAACATTCTCAACTGGAGTGCCAAGACCATGCGCTTTTAATAATATTGCTGATATCATTATATTTTGGACTCCAGTTGAGAGCCTCAATAGCAAGCTTATTTTCGGAAACCAGCACTGCGGGATCACCATCACGTCGGCCATCAACTTGGAACGAAATTTTAGTATCAGCGATTTTTTCACAGGTCTTTATTACCTCAAGCACAGAAAAGCCATCACCATTACCCAAGTTAAAGGCCGAAAATCCTTTATTTTTTTGCATGTACTCAAGTCCCAAGAGGTGTGCTTGAGCAAGGTCTGTAACATGCACATAATCACGCACACAGGTTCCATCAGGTGTAGGGTAATCATCGCCAAATACCTTTAGACTGCTCTCATTTGAAATCGCTGCTTCTAAAACGTTTGGAATCAGATGCGTCTCTGGATCATGAGCCTCGCCAATCTCTCCCGACTCATGTGCACCAGCGGCATTAAAATAACGAAGGCAAGTAGTATTAAAATCATTGGCAGAGCATATATCTTGCAGCATATTCTCAACCATCAGCTTGCTCTGGCCATAGGGGTTGATTGGGTTTTTGGGATGATCCTCTGCTATTTTTTCAGTTACTGGGTTTCCAAAAATCGCGGCAGTTGATGAGAACACCAAGTTATTCACATCATTTTTTAGCATCTCATTGACAAGGTTTAATGTGCCAACCACATTATTTCTGTAGTATAAACTTGGATTTTTAACCGACTCACCTACCAGTGATTTGGCCGCAAAGTGGATCACACCATCAAAATGAAGCCCCCTAAGTAACTGGGAGAGCTTATCCTGATCAAGTAGGTTAACCCGCAGGATTTCACAATCTTTGATTGCCCATTGGTGACCCGTTGAGAAAACATCAAGCACCACAACCTCATGACCATGCTCCTGAGCATATCTGACCATGTGGGAGCCGATATAACCTGCACCACCCGGAATAAGTAACTTCATAATAAATTTTTTGTTAGATTAAATATGAGAGTATTTCCTCACAAACATCATTATCATGTTTTAAGGAATTTTTTAACAGTATTGTATCCAGCTTATCATTTAACAAGCGCTTCGCACAAAGCACTTAATGGCCAAAACCTAGGGCATCACCTTGCCCAACTTCAGTAACCTTAATACTTTCAAGAATTATGTTGAGACTATTGCTGAACTAATATAGGCAATGCCTGCCTCTCAGGCCTCATCACCCATATACTTATTCACTAATGGCTTATTTTAAGAAGGGATCCAAAGCAGACTTTCTAATGATTTCTCTCCCTATATATATCGCACCATATTTTGTCAGATGCGCCCTATCTGGAC
>ERZ1047472.1540-NODE-1540-length-17781-cov-3.934334_pt1 | contig 17781 bp, 14 predicted proteins | sample MGYA00383095_ERZ1047472 | MGnify/ENA primary metagenome ERZ1047472 (study PRJEB29581, sample SAMEA5548365) | metagenome | biome: marine; feature: coastal; material: water | depth 1 m | study: Short-term variability in the microbial, nano- and picoplankton... | reverse complement strand
CGAACAAAATGGATGGGAGAAACAACTGTGAGCGAACTCGCCTTTAACTCCGCTACCGAGCTGGCTGCAAAAATTCAAAACAAAGAAATTTCCGCGGTGGAACTGCTCAATTATTACTTGGGTCGGGTCGACCAGTACAACGGCGACCTCAACGCGGTGGTCGTTGATACGCGAGAACAAGCCCTAAAAGATGCACAGCAAGCCGACGACGCCCTAGCCAAGGGCCGTGTCCGAGGTCCGCTCCACGGCGTTCCCATGACGGTAAAGGAGTCGTTTCATATTGCCGGTACGGCATCGACTTGGGGCAATCCAGCGCTCAAAGACAATGTCTTTAATGAAGACGCCGAAGCGGTGAAAAAGCTCAAGGCCGCAGGCGCCAACGTGTTTGGTAAAACAAATATCCCGATCTCGTTGGCTGATTTTCAAAGCTATAACGACGTCTATGGCACCACGAATAATCCCTATGATCACAGTCGTGGGCCCGGTGGATCATCAGGAGGATCCGCGGCGGCCTTAGCCGCAGGACTGACCGGTCTGGAAATTGGCTCCGACATTGGTGGCTCAATCCGCAACCCCGCGCACTTTTGTGGCGTCTTTGGTCACAAACCGACCCACGGTCTGTTGTGGATGAAGGGTCATGCAGCCGCGCCGAAAATGCGCTCCACCCCGGACATTTCAGTGATCGGGCCGTTGGCTCGCTCTGCCAGCGACTTACGAACCTCTATTGACGTGATCGCTGGGCCGGATCCCATTGTGGCCCGAGGCTACAAGCTCGATCTGCCGGATCTGAGCGGTCGCAGCCTGAAGGATCTGCGCATCGGTATCTGGCGTGCCGATGAGCGGGCACCGGTGGCCAAAGAAGTGGAAGATCGCGTCAACAAGGTTGCCGCTGCGTTACGCGACGCCGGCGCCCGGCTGAATGAGGAAGCGCGTCCAGCGTTCGACCCGTCGGAGTCCCACGACATTTACGGACACTTGCTGCAAGCCACCATGGCATCACGCATGCCAGATGCCGACTACAATTCCTTAGTGGAACATGTCAGCACGCTGGACCCGGCGGATCAAAGCGATGCCGCCAAAGTCTTCCGCGGGCAGGTCACTTCGTTCAGAGATTGGGCCGTAGCCAACGAGGCGCGTAATAAGCTGCGCTGGGCCTGGCACGATTACTTTAGCGAATTCGACGCTCTGGTCATGCCGATCATGGCAACACCCGCATTCAAGCACGATCACCGCCCCTTCGGCGAACGCACTATTCTGGTCGACAATGCAGAGCGACCTTACTTTGAGCAGGTGTTTTGGGCTGGGCTGACCGGCGTTGCATTCCTGCCCTCTACCGTCATTCCTACGGGCTTGAACAAAGACGGGTTACCCATTGGCGTACAAATTGTTGGGCCGGAGTTTGGTGACCTGGTCACCATTGGTGTTGCCCAAGAACTCGAGCGTCTGGGCTTCGACTTTACGCCGCCCGCGGCATACCGCTAAAACCCATTAAGGTCTTCATGACAACAGCCCACGCCCACCCCAACATTGCCTTGGTGAAATACTGGGGCAAACAGGAAAAGCCGGGCAACTTACCGGCAACCCCAAACCTGTCCATCACCTTGGCCGGATTGACCACGGTCACTCACGTCAACGACGCACCGTCAGACACATTCATTCTCAACAGCAAAGCGACCAGCGACCCCAAACTGGTTCGCTGGCTGGACGCCCTTCGCGGCACCTTCGATGTGCCGCCGCTGCAAATTGACAGCGGTAACGATTTCCCCACCAGTGCTGGCTTGGCCTCCTCGGCGTCAGGCTTTGCCGCCCTGATCACAGCCATCAACGCACACTGCGATCTCGGGTTGAATCAGGAAATGTGTTCTGAATGGGCACGCGTGGGTTCCGCCAGTGCCGCTCGATCTATTTTCGGCGGTTTTGTGGCCTTGGTGCCGCCCCAGTGGCAGGCAATCCCCATGGCAAAACGCGATCATTGGCCGCTGGAGGTGGTGGTTGCCGTCACCAGCAATGAGCCTAAAAGCGTCAATTCAGGCGAGGGTATGGAGCGTTCAAGACTGACATCGCCCTACTACAATGCCTGGGTGCGCGATGCTACGACAGACTTTGCTGCTGCATCCGAGGCCATTGAACGCAGAGATTTTCCCTCGCTGGCTGCTGTTGCCGAACTCAACTGTCTGAAAATGCACTCGATTATGCTCACCAGCCAACCCACCTTGAGCTACTGGACACCGGCCAGCATCGCCTGCATGGATCGGGTACGCAGTTTGCGCGAAGAAGGGCACGATGTGTTCTTTACCGTGGACGCTGGGCCACAAATCAAAGCCGTCTGTCTGCCGGCAAGCGCCGAAGCCGTTGCCAGCGCGCTAAGCGAAACGCCAGGGGTACTCGAGGTAATACGAAGCTCTCTTGGCGAAGGTGCTCGAGTCGTCCTATGACCTATGCATCGGCTCCGGGAAAAATCGTCCTATGGGGTGAATACGCGGTACTGACCGGCGCAGCCGCCGGCGTGATGGCTCTAAGCAACCGGGCAAGCATCCGGATGGAACCCTCCGCGGACAAGCGTTGGCACTTTGAGAGCAAGGGGTTTTTCTGCGAACCGGCCAGTTGCCCGAGCGATGAACTTCCCAACAGTCCGCAAAGCACCTTTCTGCGTCTGATTTTGGCTCATTGGGGCTACAGATCCCTGGCGGAATGCTCCACGCCGCTGCACATTACGACAGACAGTTCACCTTTCTTCGCGGCAAACCAAAAATTGGGCCTAGGCTCATCAGCAGCAGTTTGCACCGCAACCTACCGCGCCTTATGCGCGCTTACCCGGCGCTCCCCAGTACTCAGCGAAGTGATGGCTCTGCATCGTGATTGGCAAGGCGGCAAGGGCAGCGGGCTTGATGTCGCCAGTGCTTGGCATGGCGGCCTGATCCACTTTCAACAAGGCTTAGGGACACCCGCAGATTGGCCAGAGGATCTCTATTGGCAAGTTGTCTGGAGTGGCAAAAGCGCAAAGACAACGGATCACATCACGCACTTTGACCAGTGGCGAAACCAAGCCGACAACACACCATTGAACCACCTCGGCGCACTCAGTAACGAGATCTGCGAGAAAGGCCCGAATCTGCCATTGCTGACCGAGTACTGCCAGACACTGAAAGCTCTCGACGAGGCAGCAATTCTCAATATTTTCACCCAAGAACACGCAAGGTTGGGTAAACTTGCCGCCGCCTCAGGAGCTCTATATAAGCCCTGTGGTGCGGGTGGGGGTGATATCGGCATTGCATTCTCCGACGATCCACACGGGATAGCAGCTTTTCGACAACAAGCCGCAGCAAGCGGCTTCTTACCACTAGATTTGGAGATGGCCACCAATGGCGTCGCATTCCAGCAACGACAATGATTCAAGCACCGCAGGCAACACGGACCTTGCCGGTTCTTCACGAATCCCCAATTTTTTTCGTATGCCCATCGCAGAGCGCATCAGTGCTCTGCACCAGCGCGGACTGATCAGCAACGAAGACGTCCAGCTGCTGAGCAGCGGCAACCATCAGGTGCAACTCAACGTTGCCGACAAGATGATCGAAAACGTCGTTGGCGTCTTTGGTCTTCCCATGGGCATCGCTTTGAACTTTTTGATCAACAACCGCGACTATGTCGTGCCATTGGTGGTTGAAGAACCTTCCATCGTAGCCGGCTTGTCCGGTGCCGCACGAATGGCTCGATTGGGTGGCGGTTTCACCGTCGAACCCGTCGACCCTATCTTGATCGGTCAAGTGCAAGTGGTCATCGACTCAGATCCCGAACTGGCAAAACGCACGTTGCTTGAACATCGCGAAGATATTGTCGCGCTCGCCAACAGCTTGCACCCTAAGATGGTGGCTCGCGGCGGCGGTGCGTTGGACATTGAAGTATTCGATTACCGTGCCGAGGAAGACGGACGACTGATGGTGGTCATGCACCTGTTGGTCGACACACGAGATGCGATGGGCGCTAATCTGGTCAACACTATGTGCGAAGGCGTCGCCGCCTACGTCGAAGGCCTGACCGGCGGCAAAGTCTTTCTTCGCATTCTATCGAACCTGACCGACCGAGCCATCGCCCGCGCTTCGGTACGCATTCCGGTCAAGAATCTGGAAGGCAAGGGGTATACCGGCGAACAAGTACGCGATGGCATCGTACTCGCCAACGATTTGGCCTTGGCCGATCCCTATCGGGCCGCCACCCACAACAAAGGCATCATGAATGGCGTCGATGCACTCGCGTTGGCCACTGGCAACGATTGGCGAGCCATCGAAGCCGCCGCCCATGCCTACGCCTCTCGCAGTGGTCGCTATCAGGCGCTTACCCGTTGGCATAAGCGCGAAGAAGGCTACTTGGTTGGCGAGATAGCCATACCGATGAAAGTCGGCACCGTTGGCGGTTCCTTAGAAACCAATCCCAGCGTTCGCATCAACCACCGCCTGCTCGGCTCTCCGAACGCATCAGAACTAGCCGGCGTGATGGGCGTTGTTGGCCTAGCGCAAAACTTTGCGGCTCTCCGAGCATTGTCTACTGATGGTATTCAGCAGAACCATATGAATCTGCACGCTCGCAGTGTGACCAGCACCGCCGGGGTACCAGAAGAATTTTTCGAAACGGTGGTCGAGACGCTGATCGAATCCGGCGAAATCAAAGTATGGAAAGCACAGGAGATCGCCAAAAATCTGTCGCGCAAAGTGATCATGCCGGAAGCAGCAGACCGGCAGTCGGCGTACGGCAAAATCATTTTGCTGGGAGAGCACGCTGTCGTTTACGGCAGACCGGCCATCGCGCTGCCGATTCCTCTCGCCGTGGAGGCTGCCGTGCGCAAAGAAGGCGATGGCATCAACGTACTGATACCGCGCTGGGGCATCGAGCAGAAGGTAAGACCCTCTGCGCCTGGCTTTGCTGGCATCATCGCCACCCTGATGAGTCAGATAGGTTTAGCCAACGAGAACATGACCATCGAAGTCTTTCCGCATATTCCTAGAGCCATGGGATTGGGAGGCTCGTCTGCCCTAGCCGTGGCGATTCTGCGGGCAGCAGACGAGGCCTATGGCCTGCAGCTCAGCGATGGCCGCATAAACGAACTCGCCTTCGAATGCGAAAAAACAGCTCACGGCACGCCATCGGGCATCGACAACACTGTGGCAACCTACGGCGCCCCGCTGCTGTATCAACGCCAGCAAGACGAAGCCCAGCAGCAAGCACGCTTCACCAATGTCACCCTTGGTCAGCCGCTGGAAATGGTGATTGGTGTCACCGGCAAGGAGAGCCTGACAGCAGACACCGTGGCCAGAGTCCGGGCGTCTTGGCAGCAGTACCCAGATCGTTACGAAAGCCTATTCGATCAAATCGGACAGCTCACCACCATTGGACACGATGCCCTGCAAGAAGGTCGTCTCGAGGAACTCGGAGAGCTGATGAACCTATGCCACGGCTACCTGAACGCGCTACAGCTCTCCACGCCGGAGCTGGAAGAACTGGTTCATATCGCTCGCAGGCATGGGGCCATAGGTGCCAAGCTCACCGGCGGCGGCGGCGGCGGATCCATGATCGCCCTGTGCCCAGACGCAACCAATGCAGTGCAACAGGCATTTGAGGCTGCGGGATACAAGGCGATTCCGATTACGCTGGGTTAACCCAGCGTTACATGCCGAGCGCTGGTTGCTAGATCAACTCGCTGAAAAGCTCGGGCGTGCATTCAGCCCATCCTGCCAGCGCTTGATATTCGGAAGATCTGGCAGCTCTACCACTTTGACTACGCGAGCAAAATCTAGGGCGACCCCCATGGTGATATCCGCTATCGAGAACTGATCTCCCGCGAGAAATTCAGTCTTCGCCAGTTGGTCATCAAACATACCCAACGCCTTGGGCGCTTTGTCCGCACAAACCACACCCCAAGCCTCGACGCAGGTTTCCCGATCCTTAAAAAATCCGGTGATGTTGCGAAATGCGCCGGCCACTTCCAGTAAGAAATTGAGTTCTGCACGACGCTGCCACATATCAATTTGAGCCTGAGCCAGCGGACTGTCGCCAAAGAGTGAGGGGCCGTCGCTGATGGCATCCAAATATCGAGTAATCGACACCGATTCGCCAATAAACGTGCCGTCATCCAGTTCCAGCATGGGGACACGACCACCCGGGTTTTTCGCCAGATATTCGGCGCTGATGTTTTCCCCGCCTCGAATATCGACGCTGACACGCTCTATCTCGATACCTTTTTCCGCCATGGCGATGTGAACACGGCGGGCGTTTGGCGATGGTGACTCATGCAATTTCATACCGATTCCTCTCTTTTTCATCTTTCGTTGATTTCACTGCTGTAGCGATCCCCGATTGAACTTAACGCCTGTTCATACCATGCTCAAGTTCTTCGTCGCATCGCCAGAACTGATTTGAGGAGATCACTATGGGAACACCCGCACGCGTTGTCGTATTACCCGCTGACACAGCCAAACTTCGTATTGAATCGTTGGAGCTGCCTGATCCGGCTCCTCATGAGGTGGTGGTCAAGCAGTTCGCGTCCGGCATTTGCCACTCTCAGCTGCATCAAATGCACGGGCCGCGAAAGACACCCATTATTTTGGGTCATGAATCCACAGGTGTCGTACTGCATGTCGGCAGCGATGTCACCCACGTCGCACCGGGCGACATTGTTATGGTCACCTGGGTGCCGCGCCAAGCCGCTGCAGAATCCAAGCCGCCGGTGGCCGCCACGTTAAATGTCATGGACGGCGTGGCCAGATCTCAAAACGTTTTTACCTGGGCTGATCACACCATCGCCGACCAACAGTATGTGGTGAAGGTTGATCCCAACATCAAAACCGATGTGACAGCCATTATTGGCTGCGCTGTCATGACTGGCGCGGGCGCTGTGATCAACACCGCCAAGGTTCAGGCCAATGAAAGTGTGGCGATTTTTGGCGTCGGCGGCGTCGGGCTCTCCGCGGTTGTCGGGGCTCGTATGGCCGGTGCCAACCCGATCATTGCCGTGGATCTGGACGATGAGAAGCTGGCCTTCGCCAAAGGTTTTGGCGCGACCCATGTGGTGAACGCCAGCCGGGAGGATCCCGTGGCGGCCATCCATGCGCTGACCACACGCGATGATCGCTTTACTTTCGCACGCGTCCCTGTGTCCGGTGCGGACTATGCCTTCGACTGCATTGGCATTAAGCAAACCATGGAGCAAATTTTACCGGCCTGCCGCAGTGGCCACTTTGGTGCCCAAGATGGCGGCAAAGCGGTATTAGTTGGCGTACCAACCACGACGGCTGAAATCAATGCGGTGGATCTTTTGGTAAACGAAAAGCAGTTTATCGGCAGCATTGGCGGCTCTTGCGCGCCAGACCGAGACTTTCCGCGTTTTTTGGAATGGGAGGACAACGGTGATCTCGGGCTGGACAAGATGGTCACCGAGCGCTTCAGCATTGATCAAATCAATGAAGCCACCGATGCATTGGCCAACGGCAAGATTGCCGGTCGAGCCATTTTAGAATTCTAGGAATCCTCAGCCTCTGTCAGGGCTCGATGTAAAAGACCGAGCCCGTGTTCAGAGAATAGCCACATGTTGGCTTCACGGTCAGTAGACCCGGTTTCCAGCAGCGCAGACACCGGGTTCGGCCCCGAAACACCAATAACGCTAGACCCTGCCTCACCATAGACCACGCCGGTTGGCCCAGCGATGCCCAATTCCGCTATCGCCCACGTGGCATCAAACTGAACTCGCGCTTTGTTCGCAAATGCCATCACCATGGCTTCACTCATGGGTGCCAATCCCTCCACATCTGCCCGCGTCATGCCGAGCAATATCTTCCTTGACTCGTAGGTATAGAGCACGCTACCACCTTTGTAATAGGCAGAAGCGCCCGGTACCGCCAGCAAGGCCGAAGACAACAACCCCCCTGTGGATGTTTCTGCCACCACCACCGTTTCACCTCGCTGGCGCAGCAACTGGGCAACCTCTTCAGCCATTTGAGTGAGCAACTTCACTGGGAAACCTCCTGTTCCATCAAGGGCACGCCACCCAAACCTAATATCATAACGAAAAACGCTCTCTGCTTTATCTCGTTCACTTCTCGACCGGCCCACCAAGCGACATGCGCGTCTGGCTGAGTCGTATCAATATCGATTCCCCACATCGGATCAACCTCGTTGGGCACCAAGCTGTAGCGCATGTCGACGATACGTGGGGACTCTTCCATGACCGACAAATAATCGTCTGAAAACCATCGAAAACGCTCAATATCCTGCGCCTGTTGGGTGGTGGCACCCAAACTGGGGAAGTCGCGGGACAAATCCAATTTGCGAACTCGCGCCCCCGGATACCAAAGTGACCGAGTACCGACGCGGACCGCGTCCACGTAGTAGTGACCCTCAAATTCGTAGATCGCCTTCCACACCAACAAGTTAGCGAACGACGGTTTCACCGACAGTCTGAGCGGCGCGTGACCTCGAATCTGAGCTACCTGATGAGCCGCTTGCAGAGCGCGCTCCTGCTGCAGCCAGCCCAAGGCAAAGAAACTGAACATCCAGATACACGCTATCCACGAAAGCCAGATGCGTTTGCTACGGCTTGCTGCAACAACGACTACCACCAAGGGCACAGTAAACAGAGGATCGACGATGGACATGGTGTCCCACGCAACGCGCGTATTGGAAAACGGCCACAGCAACTGCGTACCATAGGACGTGCAGGCGTCCAGCAGGCCGTGCGTGGCATAGCCCATCAAACACGCCAAATAGGCTTGACCGGTACTGAGCCCTTGGAGAAACCGAAAACGGCTAGCGATGGCCCGCAGGACCAGAAAGACCAGCAATGCCCCTACCGGTATAAATACTAAGGAGTGGGTGAATTGCCTGTGGAACTCCAAAAACAAAATGGGATCCGTTGACGACTGAAACAGTACATCCAAGTCGGGTGCCATACCGCCCAGCGCACCGTACCAGGCCACCGTAGCCAGCGTCGCTCGTTTCGCTGCTGTCTGAGCAAAGGCCGCTCCCACAACGCCCTGACTGACTGGGTCCATACGCTTCCTCAGTGATTGCAAGTCCTCGGGTATTCCCACGAGGCCGCAGCACCATAGCGACTTTGCAGACGATAAAAAAGGCGATTTGGAGTAGCAGAGCTTCACCGACAGTTGTGGCATCCTAGGTTTTTGGGGAGAGACTATGAGCTATTACGATTACATCATTGTGGGCGCTGGCTCGGCCGGCTGTGTGTTAGCGAATCGGTTAAGCGCAGACCCAGACATTCGCGTCTGTTTGCTGGAAGCCGGAGGCAGCAATCGATCGCCCTTGCTTCATGTACCAGCGGGTTGGGCAGCAACCTTCAGAAACCCAAAATACGACTGGAGCTTTGAAACCGAACCCGAACCCGAGTTGGATGGTCGACAGGTGTATTGGCCTCGCGGCAAATCCCTGGGAGGCTCCAGCGCCATCAACGGCATGATTTATGTGCGCGGCGTACCGGTGGACTTTGCGGCTTGGGAACAAGCCGGCGCAAAAGGCTGGTCTTGGGAAGATGTGCTGCCCTACTACAAGAAGGCCGAGCGCCAACAAATCCACGACGATGAGATGCACGGATCCGATGGCCCATTGCACGTACAAGATGTGCGCGACAAACGCCCAATGGACGATGTCTTTATCAACGCGATGAATCAGGCGGGCATCCCCAGCAACCCTGATTTTAACGGTATGGATCAGGCCGGTTGTGGTTACTACCAATTCACCCAAAACAACGGCCGACGCTGGAGCACGGCCAGCGCCTACCTGACCCCAGCACGCTCACGCCCCAATCTCACCATCATTACCCACGCGATCACCCAACGTGTCTTGTTCGACGGCAAGCAGGCCACCGGGGTCGAGATCAGCAGGCGCGGCCGCAAACAAACCATCCAAGGTGCTCACGTGATTTTGTCCGGCGGTGCTGTTGCCTCGCCTCAGCTGCTTGAGGTATCCGGGGTCGGAGACGGTGAGCGTCTGCGAACTCTCGGCATTGATGTGGTGCACCACGCACCGGATGTAGGCGAGCATCTGCAAGATCATCTATTGTGCAAGGTGGTCTACGCCACTCAACCGGAACACTCGATCAACCGGGAAGTACAGGGTTTGCGCTTAATTCCGGCGGCGTTGCGCTGGTTCTTCTTGCGTGAGGGTCCGCTCACGACGGGTTCCGCGCCGGTTGGTGCATTTTGCCATACCCGAGATGGACTGGAGGCACCAGACGTACAGATTCACTTTGCCTCCGGCGGCACGTTGTACAACGACGCCGGCAAGATCCGTGCACTGAAACAGCCCGCCGTGACTGCAGTGGTGAACCAATCACGCCCAGAATCCCGCGGATCCATACACGCCAAGAGCGCGAATATTGCTGATGCACCGGTCATCGCCGCCAACTACCTCAGTTCTCAGCTTGACCGCGACACCCTGCTTCGAGGCATGCGGATTTTACTCAACATATTCGATCAGTCAGAGCTTCAGCCTTATCTGAACGGTCGCCTCTCGCCCGATGTTGAGACAGACCTCAACGACGATGAGGCACTCATGGCCCACATTCGTCGAGAGGCCAGCACGGTCTACCACCCCACCAGCACCTGCAGCATTGGCAAGGTCGTGGACGAGACCCTTCATGTCATGGGTGTCGAGGGGCTGTCTGTGATTGACGCCTCGGTGATGCCGTATGTGGTCAGCGGTAATACCAATGCCGCGACGATCATGCTGGCGGAAAAAGGTGCCGATCACTTGCTTGCCGCACGCCGCTAAGGAAGGCCTCGTGCTCACCCTGTTCAAAGCCCGCTCGGTCATCACGATGAATCCGTCCATGCCCAGAGCTACTGCTGTTTTGGTGCGGGACGGCATGATCTTGGAAGTCGGCGAGCCAGAGCATATGCAGGCCTGGTTGGAAGGTCAGGAATACACCGTAGACGAGCAGTTCGCTGACAACATCATCTGTCCGGGTTTTATCGACCCACATCTGCATCCGAGCATGGCAGCGGTGCTACTGCCCATGGAATTCATCACGGCCATGCGCTGGAAGCTGCCTTGGGGTGATATCGAACCGGTGACCACGGCAGAGGCATTCGACCAGCGCATGCAATCACTCAATCAAACGAAGGAACCAGACGCACCACTGTTTATCTGGGGTTACCACCAGCTCTGGCACGGCAACATGAGTAAGGCACGCATCCATCAGGTGAGCGAGCAGCGGCCGATCATCGTATGGCACCGTTCCTTCCATGAACTGTATATGAACGATGCCGCCATGAGCATGGCCGGTATCGACCCGGCTCAAATAAGGCCCGGCATGCAAATCGACATCGAACAAGGCCATTTTTTTGAGGTGGGGCTTGGCTTTGCCATTAACCGGCTGAACCCGTGGATCCTTGCACCGGAAAAATATGCCCAGGGACTGCAACGTTTAAAGGAGGTGGTCCACCACGGCGGACACACCAGTATCGGCGACCTGGCCACAGGCTTGTTCAATTTCGATACCGAAGCCCAAGCCCTGGCCGAGCAACTGGAGGGTGACGATGTGCCATTCCGGACTCGTCTCGTCGTACACGGTACCCGACTCACTCAGGGTGGCCGCAAACCTGAGGAAGGCCCGGCCATGGCTGAGGCCCTACGGTCACACAACAGCCATCGCCTAAGTTTTGCGCGACACATTAAGTTGTTCAGCGACGGAGCCTTTTTCAGCCAGCTGGCCCAAATGCAGGAGCCAGGATATATCGACGGCCATCACGGCGAATGGTTGGCCGCCCCGGAAGAGTTGGAGCGGCATATCCGCGCCTACTGGCAGGCTGGCTATCAGATCCACGTGCATGTGACGGGCGATCTGGGTCTGGAACTGACGCTGGATATTCTGCAAAAAATGCAGGACGAAAAGCCCCGCTTCAACCACGGCTTTACCTTTGAGCATTTTGGTTTCAGTACGCCGGAGCAAATTCGCCGGATCAAGGCCCTAGGGGCACAGGTGTCCGCAAATGTGTACTACCTGCACGAACTGTCGGACAGCTATGCCAAAACCGGTATTGGGTATGAGCGCGCAAGTCAAATGGCACGCCTACGTAGCTGCTTTGATGCAGGCATCAACACCACAATCCATTCCGATTTCACCATGGCCCCAGCCGAACCATTGAACAGCATGTGGGTCGCAGTAACCCGACAAAATCACGCGGGCGACGTCATGGGCTCGGAGGAACGATTGACCCAGCAGCAGGCCCTGGAAGCAATCACCATTAATGCCGCTCACACCATTGGTTTGGCGGATATCACTGGCAGCCTGCGTGCAGGCAAACGGGCCGACTTCACCGTGCTAAATCAAGACCCACTGGCTTGCGAACCTTCAGGCTTGCGAGATATCGAAATCGCAGCGACGGTTTTTGAGGGTAAGGTGTTCCCCATCGAATGAACGCGCCATCGGCCAGCTCTTCTACCAAGCCCGTTACCTTGATCGGCGGATACCTCGGGGCGGGTAAGACGACGTTGATCAATCGGCTGCTTAATCAGCCTGAACTACCCTCAGGCACGGCGGTACTGGTGAATGATTTTGGTGACGTGAATGTTGATGAATCGTTGATCCGAAGCGAATCCGATAACGGCAACATCATCGGATTAAGCAACGGCTGCATTTGCTGCAGTATCAGTGACGACTTGAGTCAAGCACTGGACCAGCTCAATACATTACCAATCGCTCAGGTGATCCTAGAAACCAGTGGGGTCGCCGAACCCGCCAGAGTCTGGCAACACTGCCACTACCCGGGGTTTTCACCCAAGGCAACCGTCGTCGTGGTCGATGCGGTGAACTTTCATCAACGCAGCCAAGACAAATACGTTGGCCCATTGGTGAGCGCTCAGGCCGCCCAAGCCGATTTGCTCGTTGTGAGCAAAACCGAACTCAACCCGCGCTTTCAGTTCCATAGCCTGACCCCGCAACTTTCAGGTCAAGACGCTAACCTAATCGACGCCATTGTGGGATGGCAGCGCGACTTCGATTCTTCGGCGGTTACGACACACACTGGACTGTCGCCGGAATTTTCTGCTCACACCTGGTACCAGCATGATGTCGTCTCTTGGCTAGACCTAGAAGCGAACCTGCAGACGCTGGATTCATCGGTGCAACGAGTAAAGGGTTGGATCGAGACCGATGAAGGGTTTATGCAGGTGGATAAAGTGGGTGAGCGCCTCTCGGTCAAGCGCCTCGGGCCAGGCGACAAACCCAAGCTGCGCGGGTTGGTTTTTATTTTTCATGTAATCCAAAACGACGGCGCTAGGCGTAACCCGGTTGCAGCGTGGTTAGCCGCTAGAACCGCATAATAAGTCCCGCGCGAACCTGATCTAGGTATAGGTCGTCGAGCTTGCCATAAGAGACAAACTCGGCGAACCAGTAGTCACCGCGGACGCCACCACCGTACATTGGGCGCACCCAAGACTCATCCAGCATACCCTCCGGAATCTCTGGGTCGTCTAATTCAAGAGCGGCAGCACCCACCCTGAGATAGGCGGTAAAACTGTCGTCCAAGGGCCATTGGATACGTCCCGAGAGTCCCACGACATCTGCGCCAAAAGATAGCCGTCGTCCGAACACATCCAGATCAGACCCTCGGATCATGCGGGTCACCTCGGCGTCAAAGGCAACATACCTAGACCAGTCATAGCCGACCACCAAAGAGTAGGTATAACTGTTTACGTGAGGGTCCGCAGAATCATCTGTATCCGCATCGTGATAACCAACCGCCGCACCCACGCTGAAATGCTTATTTACGGACGGTTCTGAAGCCTCAGCATGCAATAGGCTGTGGGGACCGCAAAGGAGCAATAGCGTCGAGGCCAGAGCCCAAACATTATTCATCTTGATGTGCGACGGTCAGTATATTCGGCGTTCCACCGCCAATTGCTTCACTGGCGGCAATGATGTACTTCTCGCCCCCTTGAGGCGGGGAAAGCGGTTCCGGCCCAGCCAAAATTGAGTGGGTATTTCTGGTGGTGATAAGAAAGCGGTAGCTTTTGGCGTCGAGCACGATCGAGCCGCCCTCCAAATAGCCCACACCGCTCAAAACAGGGCTCGATCCGGACAATGAGTCATCGTCACCCAGCGCATAGAAGTCAACTGCATTGACATCCTCTTCGTCTGTTTCCGACAGGGCATTAATGAAATGCACATTGATCGAGTTGGCCACCGAACGAAAGTTCATCTGATTGGCCCGCATAAGGAGCCCACCATCCGCCTGCCCCCCGGACCCAGTGACGAGCAATGAATAGGCGATATCAGGATCCAGCGACACACTGGCAGTTTCCAAAAGCTCAGCATCACTAGGAGCACGCGCCTCGATTCTCACAAAACCGGAGTCAGCCCGGGTGAAGGCACCAACATCTGTCGGCGCCATGTTGTCAGAAAACAAATTTTCATCACCGATATCGTTGGTTATGACAATCGCCGCATCAGCAACATCCTGCACTAAATTTACAACGCGAAAACCGCGCTTCGCCAATCGATTTCGTTCGGAGGCGATACCGTTATCGCGCACAAACCAAACGCTTAGACTGTCAGGATCGGGGCCCACATTGTCATTAACGACAATGGTCGTACGAGTATTGGGAGAAAATTCAAGCTCATTCGATTCGAATATCAACTCATCGCTTGCATCAGCAGTAAGTCGAACTCGGTACCCAGCATCCTCGTCATAAACAAAATCGACTGCATCGGAATGACTGCCTGATGCAGCGGTTCCGACAAGATTTTCCTGATCTGGCCGATCTACTTCGTCGGCGACATAAACCGACACGGTATCGGCTGAGAGGTTGATCACCTGCAATTCTAGAAGATCGTCCTCGTCGTCTTCTGGTGCTTCGGCTAAATCGCCTATGTCCTTTTCAATCAAGCGAAAGGTATTGCTCGCCAACGAACCTTCTAAGACAAACGTCTGCAAGATGTCCCCGTGGATATCGATTTCTCTTTCTAGCAGAACATCTTCGAAACCACTGATCGGGTCCTCAACATTGACTTCCAATTGATAGACACCCTCGCTTAATACCAGCAGTGCCGATGCCCGCTGGAACCCAAAAGATTCCGAACTGACAACGACATCATCTTCATCGTCGCGAAGCTCGAACTTGAGATCCGGTGAGTCGTTCAAACCATTGATAACCTGCAGGTAGCCGCTGTCAGGATCAATGCTGTCATCGCTGCTGCCACAGGCAACGACCCCGAATAGCATGACGACACCCAGAAATACTTTGCTTAGATATTGGTGCCATAACCGCACGCTTAAATCAGACATAACCTCAGATCCCTAATGACAAGGTGAAAACGCAAGAATTAGAGCACACCAACCTTCATGACTAAGGCTAAGAAACAACAAGATTTGTAAAGCTGTGTTAAGACCGAGCGATTCCCAATCTCCAGACATGGGCGTCGCTTTAGTTGCGATCAAGTCCACACTTTGTAGCTGTTTTAGCGGACATTCATACACTTTGACCCTCAACCCCAATATATTTGACCAATGCCAAGTCACGGGTTACGGGTTGATGTCTGAAACATGAATGTCTTGCTGATTGAAGAAGATCGCGCTTGCGCCTTCGAGCTTGCGCAAATTCTCGGGGATCAGCGTATCGAGGCGTTAATGGTGCACGACATGGTCACCGCAGAAACACTGATTGAGAATCTAACCTTCGACGTAATATTGCTTAACGTCATGCTCGTCAAACGCAACAACTTCAGCTGTCTGCGCGGCCTAAGATTGACGACCAACATTCCCATCATTCTGATTTCTGCTAAGGGACTTGAGAGCCATTGCATCAGGGGCCTTAAAATCGGAGCAGACGACTACATCACTCGGCCCTTTCACCCGGAACCGTTGGTTGCTCGTCTCAACGCGATCGAACGCCGATGCTCTGACGACTCAAGCCGAAGATCCGCCCATTCATTGGACGACCTTCGACTGTTACCGGGCCGTTTTCAGGCCTATATCGGTGGTTCCAAAATAGAACTCACACCAGCGGAATGCAGACTGCTGCGGCTGCTTATGACCACAAAGACGAACCGACAAACTCTTTACCGAGAAGGTCTGTTCCGCAACGAGTCACCTCTGGATCGCAGTCTGGATGTCCATGTCAGCAATCTTCGAAAGAAATTAGGGCCCCATCCAACCAAGGGAAATCGAATCCGATCCGTTCGCGGTTTGGGTTACGCACTCATCCATTGACCCACGACGCCAGCAATTGAGACAGTCCGCAAAGGCAGCCCCGCGTTAAACCCATGCCTGAGTAAAGAAGGCTATTCACAAGCCGGCGGTTGCACCTCAGTCCAGACCACCATGACGGCATCTTCGTATACCTTGCACGGTTCAAAGCGCTCGAAGGTGCGGGTTTGGCCCAACATGGGCATACCGATATAGCCTCGGATATTGAGCACTGAGCCTACGACGGTCAGTTGGGATTTGTACCAAGCCCCGGAGCGGGGATCATACAGCCGGCCTCGCCATTGCTTTCCTTTTTTGCGGTAATTTTCCGTCAGCTCCATGCCTAACAACGGACGGCCACGCAACTGAGGGTCAGGATTATCTACATCGAGCAGTGGCTTCTCGGCGCTCCAACTCACCAAGTCGCCCTTTACCAGGGCAGGGTTCAAGATACCTGCGGCAAACAAACGAGCCTCGCCATTTTCCACCGAAACATAAAGCAGCGAGTCCCACGATTGCCACCAGCCTTCAATGGCATCGGCGGCGGCTTGACTCGACATGACGAACAGCATCAGTGCCAGCGCCCTAGCCCCGAATCGTCGGTTCATTTTCAGTTTTTGGCCTATCGTCGAAATCATCCTTGCAGCTCAGGATAACGGATTGTCTCTGCGGCTTGCTCAAAGGCTGAGCCCAGTCGGATCAGAGTTTCCTCATCTAACTTGCTGCCGATAAGCTGGAAGGATCCTGGGAGCTCGCCAGCCCGAGAAGCCACAGGCAACGTCAGGGTGGGATGTCCGGAGTAATCGAAGGGCGCGGTGAAGATTAGAAAATCCGCCTGACCGTCTTCAGCCGGTGCGCCGTTGTCCATTAGCTGGACAGACGGCGTCGCCAGTGGCATGCAGGGTGAAATGATCGCGTCCACACCAGCAAGCACCTGATCCAGCTGTTCTGAAAAGCGAGCTCGCAACTGTTGCAGGGCCTGATAATCTTGTTCCGAGGTTCGTAGACCTAGCTCAATGAGTCCTCTGAGCACCGGGCCATACTCGTCCTGACGAGCCGGGAAATGCTCCGTATGAGCACGAGCGCATTCGACTCCACAAGTCAGCCCCCAGGCCTCTGCCAACACCCGCGCGCCTTGAGGCACGTCAATTTCAACGATGTCGCAGCCCAGTTCCGCAAGTTTGTCTAAGGCATGTCGTGTGACGTCGACCACGGAAGCCTGTACCCCATCACTGACATAGGACCAATCAATACCAATACGCTTGCCTGCCAGCGGTTTGCCTCCGTCTTCGCAAACACACAGAGACTGTAAATAATTGGGCACCGGCGCGTTCAGGGAATTCGGATCTTGGGCATCGAAACCGGCCATGACACAGAGCAAGCGCGCGGCGTCCTCAACGCTGCGGGTCATCGGGCCTAGGTGATCCAAACTGTTGGCCAGCGGAAAGGCGCCATGCAGGCTAACCCGTCCATAGGTCGGTTTCAGACCAACCAAGCCACAACTCGCCGAGGGAAAGCGGATACTGCCGCCGGTATCGGAACCGATGGCCGCGAAGACCACCCCAGCGGATACGGCAACGCCGGACCCAGA
>ERZ1047472.1537-NODE-1537-length-17800-cov-6.195548_pt1 | contig 17800 bp, 18 predicted proteins | sample MGYA00383095_ERZ1047472 | MGnify/ENA primary metagenome ERZ1047472 (study PRJEB29581, sample SAMEA5548365) | metagenome | biome: marine; feature: coastal; material: water | depth 1 m | study: Short-term variability in the microbial, nano- and picoplankton... | reverse complement strand
CTTAAAATACCCGCATGGGTTAAAAATCTTCTTTTCAGTTTATCCATAATTGACAATAATAAACTATATAAATTGACAGGTGTTGGACAACGGGATGATTAAAAAATTCAGTTCAACCGACACAGTTTTTAGATGTAAATTAATCGTCACCTCTGATTGATAAGCCAATTTAAGTCAGTCGATTAAATATTCAAAGCTCTAGCAATAACGAAATATTACCTCGCGCATAAGCATCACTTGTCAATGGGATTTCAACGAACCCGATCGATTTATATAGCCCAATAGCCGACTCGAGGATGGTATTTGAAATGATACCAATACGCTCGGCACCGCGACCTTTGGCAATTTTAAGTATTTCAATCAGCATCGCTCTCCCTAACCCGAGACCTTGAAAGCTAGAAGTAACGCTCATCTTGGAAATTTCATATGTCTTGTCACTGTGTTTCAAAAGGCCACAGCATCCGATGATAAGGTCATCAGTCTTGACTAATATTATTGCCCCCCCAGCATCAATAAAATATTTTTGAGGGTCTGCTAACAGCTCTAAATCTATTTTTTCTGGCTCAAAATATTCCTCGATCCATTCGAGGTTTAACTCTTTAAACGCTTCCGAATATTGCACAGAAAACTCTATAAGGTCATATTTTTCCTTCATACTATAAAAATCTTACATTAAACACTGTAAATCAGCATCAACGTTCAGAGCCTGCCCAGATATTGTTCGCCCTAGGGGAGAGGCCACGAATGCGATCAAATCCGCGAGTTGCTGCGGGTCAATTAACTCCTTAATGGACGCCATTGATAACCAAGTCTTTGTGAACTCCTCCGGTGTTTGTCCTGCGATACTTGCTTTTTCTTGAATCACTGACTGAATCCTCGTTCCGTCAACCGGGCCAGGCAAGACTGCGTTACACCGAATGCCGAAATCACCTAACTCCATCGATAAAGACTTGGTGAATCCAATGACACCCCACTTTGCTGCGGAATATGGCGCCCTATTCGGAAAACCAAATCGTCCTGCGGCTGAGGATAGATTAATTATGGACGCATTCTTGGACATTTTAAGTTGATCGATAACTAACCGGGCGCAGTTAAATTGTCCAGTAAGGCAAACTTCGATACATCGATCCCAGTCATTGGGGTCAATTTCATGAAAGGCACCAGTGGGGCCAGCAATACCAGCGTTATTGACTAAACAGTCTAGTCCGCCTAAAACTTGGATTGCCTCCTCGATCATTACAGAGACAGCTTCCCTTTTCGACACGTCACAAAGACCGGTCATCAAAGATGGATGTTTCTTTTTTGCTAAACCTAGCGCCAATTCATCAACATCACAGATGTAGACGAGAGCCCCTTCGCTAAGAAAACGCTCAGCAATTTTAAGGCCAATCCCATTTGCTCCCGCTGTTACGATTACCCTCGAGCCCTTTAGCTTTAAATCCATATTTTTCTCCCGATTCGCGTCTTTAAAACCTCTACTTGTGGTTAGTGTATCTAATTTTCCCATCGAAACAGAGACGAAGTAAATATGCTTTTGTTCGCCTGCTCAGCACTCAAGTAATAGAATTGCAGCGACAATATGAACCGAGTAATGTTACTTTACTCATTACTTGTCAGCCTTTAATCAAGCCGAAAGAACCATGTCCCAAGCAAGAATTAAAATCATCACTTTATTTGTCGTTGGACTTTTGCTTGGTCCTGCCTATCACCTGTATTGCTCGTCATTTACAGGGGAAAACACTCATACTAGCTCACTTGATAACATCGGCAATCGATGGATATTAGATGACAAGTCGATTTTCAGAATCAGCGAAGGTTTGAGTTACAAACCGTTTGAAGTCCCGCTTTCACCAATGGATAACAACGTACGGCTAGATATTTCCTGTCTACAAAGCAACTGTCCGCAACTCGATGGTGCCTCCATATCAATCTCCAACGGAGCGCAATTAATATTCCAAGAAACAATCAATATCAATACAATCGCACTTTCTAAAAAAATATCTGTTGGGCCAATATCAATTCCATACCCTGAGAAATTTATGGTTTTAATAGAGCCAATAGTAAAAGTAGAGAACCCCTCACAACTCACACTATCAATAATAAAAAATGTTACGTCGCCGAGCCTACTGTTAATTTGGATAGGTTATGGTCTGACGTTTCTCCCGCTTTTATTTCTCGCTAAAACATTTATTAAGAAGATATAAGACCGGGCTTAATAGCCGCCAAGCTTAAAAAGCCCCACCCCGGGAACTATGCCCACCATCGACGTTAACAACGATTCCACTGAGGTAGGATGCTCGGCCTGAAGATAAAAATACTACGACGTCTGCTACCTCCTGCGTTGTTGCTGCTCGGCCATAAGGCAGACCTCTTAATAATTCTCGCCAACGATCCTCATGCCCTAATTCCATCGCGGCTTTTGTTTTCATCAAAGTGACCAGGCGATCCGTCTCAACCGCACCAGGACTGACGGCTAAGCAACGGATGCCATCTTTAAAACTATTACTACCTAAAGCTCTGGAAAACGCGTTCAACGATGCATTCGCCGAAGAGCCAGCGATATAGTTTGTATCTAAACGATCGGCAGCTAATCCTGTGACGTTAATAATTACACCCGACTGTGATGTGCTCATTTGCTGATAAACAGCGCGGCTAAGGTTGATGTACCCAAATACTTTTAAATCCCACGCATCTCTCCACTTTTTCTCATCGATAGTTTGCAGATCACCACCGGGGATTGCTCCTGCATTATTGACTAAGATATCGATCTTACCGACCTCATCTAAAAGATGAGAAATATTGCTAGATTCAGATAAGTCAACCGCACTGTAAGTCACGACGCCACTATTTAACGCCTTTAACCGTGAAGCTGCTTCTTCTAGAGTGCTCGCGGTGCGGGCAACCAAGTGAACGTCACAACCCTCAGACAATAAGGACTTCGCAACGGCGAAACCAATCCCCTTGGAGGCTCCAGTGATTAGAGCTCGGTGACCTTTCAAATTTAAGTCCATAAATTAATCCCGTATGCTGTTCGATTCGAAATAAACTTGTCAGAATGATCTTGGCAATCCCAAGATGTGTTCAGCCGTGTACGACAATATTAAGTTAGTCGATATTGGTGCGACTTGATAAAGCCGTGTTTCCCTAAATTTCCGCTCAATGTCATACTCCGCCGCAAAACCAAAACCGCCATGAGTTTGTAAACACATGTTAGCTGCCTCCCAGGAAGCTTTTGCTGCCAGATATTTCGCCATGTTAGATTCGGAACCGCAAGAGAGCTCAGCATCAAAAAGTTCACAAGCTTTCCACCGCATAAGGTCAGCCGCTTCAACTTCAATAAAAGCCTCTGCGATCGGAAATTGAACGCCCTGATTCTTACCGATAGGTCGATCAAATACGATTCGCTCGTTAGCATATTTTGTAGCTCGATCAACAAACCAATAACCGTCACCAATGCATTCAGCGGCGATCAAGGTTCTCTCAGCATTGAGCCCGTCCAATATGTACCGAAAGCCTTTACCTTCTTGCCCAATTAAATTTTCTTCTGGGATCTCTAATTCATCAAAAAACAATTCATTAGTCTCATGATTAACCATATTCTCTATGGGCCGCACGGTGAGACCATTAGAGACAGCATGATTTAGATCAACAATAAAAATAGACATGCCATCCGACTTTTTCGAAACATCTTTAAGCGGAGTTGTTCTAGCTAACAAAATCATAAGGTCTGAGTGCTGCACTCTGGAGATCCAAACCTTTTGCCCATTGACAACGTATTTGTCGCCTTTTTTAATTGCGACAGTTTTAATCTTAGTTGTGTCGGTGCCTGTCGTAGGTTCAGTAACCCCCATCGACTGAAGACGTAGATCTCCTTTTGCAATTGCTGGGAGGTATTTATTTTTTTGTTCGTTAGAGCCGTGACGCAACAGCGTACCCATGTTATACATTTGTCCGTGACAAGCTCCAGCATTACCGCCAGATCGATTGATCTCTTCCATAATCACAGAAGCCTCTGCCAACCCGAGTCCAGAACCACCGAACTCCTCAGGAATCATTGCTGATAGCCACCCAGCGGCAGTGAGGGCGTTCACAAACTCTTCGGGATAAGCTCGTTTTAAATCAACAGATCGATGATACGAATCTTCAAACTGATTACAAACTGCTCGTACACCATCTCTAATTTCCTGATATTGATCTTCGCCATCTGACATGATCTTTTCGCCTTTATAAATTGTCTCTCAACTGGTACCGGTTGCGCGTGCTTCCATAGCAATGTGGCCTTCATGGTCTACAGCCCATAAATCATACATACCTGATCGCAATTCTTTGCCGTGCAAAACAAATGTATGTGTATCAAAAAGGGGTTTCAGCGCGCGAAATTCGAAATTTTTAAGCGCTATTTTTTTCCTATTGGAGGTAAGCAGACATATCAAAAGAGTAGCGGTTAACGGCCCATGAAAGACTAAACCCGGGTACCCCTCTTCTTCTAAACAATACTTCCTATCGTAATGAATACGGTGTCCGTTAAAAGTGAGCGCGGAGTATCTAAATAGCGTCACAGGATCAGGAACAAGCTTTTTTGAGAAATCAGATAACTCAACCGCCTCTTTATAACTAGGAGTGGGTCTATCTTTCGGAACATAATCACGGTAAACGATATCTTGCTCCTCTCTTAAGATCATCCCTGACTTGTCAGACACCTCATGAGAGACCGTCACAAAAACCATCTCCCCCGTCCGCCCGTTTTTATTTTGAACGCTTTTAATCGTTGACGTTCTTGCGATTTCTTGCCCCACTTGTAAGGGCCTGAAAAACTCTAGCCGACCGCCAGCCCACATTCTCCGCGGCAAATCAACTGGTGGCAAAAAATTACCTCGCTTAGGGTGTCCATCGCCCCCTAAATCAGAAAAAGGCACGATCGGCGAAAAATACATCCAATGCCATAAATTTGGCAGCTCTTGGTGTGAAAGATTCTCAGGTGACTCTGCATTTAAGGTTGCATACATCCTTGCTACCTTTGACTCATCCGCGACGTCTTCCGTTGTTTCAGTTCGGCCGACCCAATCGGTATAACGTATTTTTTGCTTCATCAAGAACGATACCTAACGCCTTCAAATAACATTAAAAGTGAATTCATGACTACCCATGATGATGCACGATGGTTTTCGTCGTTGTGAAGTGCTCCAACGCGACAAAACCCTTCTCTCGGCCATGACCGCTTTTTTTCATTCCTCCAAATGGTAATTCAACTCCACCACCAGCCCCGTAATTATTTATGAAAATTTGACCGCAGTTCATCCGTTTTGCGACCCGCTGTTGACGATCCCCATCCTTGGTCCACACAGAACCGACCAGCCCGTACTCTGTTGCGTTTGCCAGTTTGATGGCGTCCGCCTCATCGTCGAAGGGGATTGCCGTCAACACAGGACCAAAAACTTCATCACAGGCTAACCTGTGATCTCGAGGCACATTTCCAAAAAGTGCTGGTTGAACCCAAAAACCATTTTGATCCAACCCATCCGCAAAACTGCCTTCAGCCAGCAACTGAATACCCGACTCAATTGCCTCTGTTCTAAATCCCTGAACCAGCCTTTGTTGCTTGCCATTCATCACAGGGCCGCAGTCAAGATCCATATCAGGTGTTCCCACTCTGACTTTTCCAAATTGCGATGCAACTTGTGTCATAAATTCATCATAAATTGATTTTTGAACCAAGATGCGACTGCCAGCCGAGCATGTCTGTCCGGCGTGTTGAATAATCGCTTTAACAACAACGGGAAGCGCTTTATCAAGATCTGCATCCGAAAAAATAAGTTGTGGAGACTTTCCGCCCAACTCCAGAGTGCATCCTACGAAGTTCTCCGCAGTTGCCTGTTGGACGATCGTACCGACTCTGGGAGAACCAGTAAAACTCATAAAATTTATATCTGAATGACTAGCGAGAGCTGCCCCCGCCTTATCACCTAGTCCAGCCACGATATTAAGAGCTCCCGCGGGCAATCCTGCCTCTAAAGCCAATTGAGACATAACCAGCGTAGTCAAACAAGCATCCTCGGACGGCTTTACAACGGACGCATTTCCAACCGCTAATGCCGGACCGACGCTGCGACCAAATTGTTGTGCAGGATAATTCCATGGGATGATATGGGCGGTTACGCCATAAGGCACCCGATGCACATTTACACTGTAGCCATCTAAGTAAGGTATGACCTGACCATGTAATTTGTCCGCCGCTCCTGCATAAAACTCAAAGTATCGGGCCGTCGCTGTAATGTCAGCCCTACCGGCTGAAATGGGTTTACCGGTATCACGAGATTCGAGAAGAGCGAGATCTTCGAAATTCTCTAATATCAGCTGCGACCAGCGGTGTAAAATTCTACTTCGCTCAACGGGTGCCATATTCCCCCAATCACCATCGAGAGAGGATCGAGCCGCCCTAACGGCCGCATCAATATCTGCGTCATTACTGTCAGGAATGGTTGCAAAAGTCTTCCCACTGCAAGGGTCGATCATATTCAAAGATTGACCAGTCTGAGAGGGAACATTCTTTCCATTGATGATATTTAAATACGACTTCAGTTCTACACCTGACATTCACCACTCCAATTTATGATTAACGTTAATATTATTTCGAGGTCCACGACTACTCATCTTATCAATCAGATGACACCGAGCTTCTTGAGTTCCTCTGTTTCACTCGTGCTGTAACCCAACTCGGATAAAATCTTTTCCGAATGTTCACCTGCGAAAGGAATCTTATCCATTCTCGAAGAAAACTCCTCTGGTGCCCCTGGTGGAAGCATCGCCTTTATAGGCCCAGCCTCAGAGTCTACAAATGTCCACCTATCTCGGGCGGAAAGTTGTGGATGGTCCCACACTTGCTGCATCGAGTTCATCGATGCGTTCCCAATCTTAGCTGCATCTAAGCGCTGAGTTACGGACTCTAGGGTCATTAAAGAAAAAACATCAACTATAATTTGTCGAAGAACATCTCGCGCCTCTGATCTTTTTGTATTCGAGGAGAACCTGGAATCACTCTTAAGTTCTGGCTTTTTGAGAACTTCATCACAGAAAATCGTCCATTCACGTTCATTTTGAAGTCCTAGCATAACCGTGTTGCCATCCCCAATTGGAAATGGTCCGTACGGATAAATTGTCGCATGCGAAGCACCAGCTCTAGGAGGGGGTTCCGCGCCACTATAAGCGTAATACATTGGGAAACTCATCCATTCGGCCATTGTTTCCAACATTGAAATATCAATGCAACAGCCGGTATCTGTTTTTTGTCGCCGAATAATAGCCGCAAGTATGTTACTAAATGCGTACATTCCGGCAGAAATATCCACAATTGAGCAGCCCGCCTTGGCCGGGAACTCCTCGGAGCCCGTAACAGACAGCAGACCAGACTCGGCTTGAATCAAAAGATCGTATGCCTTCTTATCCTGATAAGGCCCGTCTGACCCGTACCCGGATATGTCGCAAACAATTAACCGCGGATATTTATCCCTCAAATCTGCGTAAGAAAAGCCCATGCTAGATGCAGCACCTGGTGCGAGATTCTGTATTAGGACATCAGCTTCCTCTAAAAGTTTATGCACAACCTCGAGTCCTTGCGGCTGCTTCAGATCAAGAGTTATGCTCTCCTTAGAACGATTAGTCCACACGAAATGTGATGCCAGACCGTCCACACGATCATCGTAACCTCGAGCGGGATCTCCGCCTCCTGGTCTTTCTATCTTGACGACACGAGCGCCCATGTCCGCCAACTGTCTGGTACAAAAAGGCGCGGCTATGACGTGCTCAAGCGCTACAACTGTTATTCCCTCAAGAGGACGCATATTTATTTTTTCCAAAGATTGAACGCGATTGGTCGGAGAATTTCAATTGGCAAAGTGACAACTGCTACCCAACAACGATTCTCTAAATCTGTTTTTGAGCAAAGCCCCATCTCGAGGAGGCAGAACCAACTGATCCGACTCTGCGTCTACTTTTACCTGCGCAAACATTAGTCCGTCACTGCCCAACTGTTGCGTGAAATTATCTAACTCCGAGTAAGACGTGATTATAGAAGAATTTTGAAAACCGCATGACGCAGCAACTGCTGATAAATCTACGCCAAATCCCGTATGTGTCTTCTGCTTACCTGTCTCTCCATAAACCTCGTTATCCAAGGTGACTATAGCGAGATTAGTCGGTTGACTCACCCCTACGGTGGCAAGCGAGTTGAGTCCCATCAATAACTCACCATCACCTGTAATGACTAGAATGCGTTTCTCAGGTTGCGCCAACGCGAGGCCCAATCCCACCGCTAACGCTCCGCCCATCCCCCCCCACATCGGGAAATTAAGAGGATGATCACCAGCCGACGTGATGTCCCAGGCAGGAGCACCTAATCCAGCGACAACCAAAAGATCATCACCTCTAGGAGACAGTAAACGAGCAACTACTTTTCTACGATGTAACAATGCCATTTGTAAATCTCAATATATTCTAATAAGACGTTAATCTAAGGGGGTCAACGACCAAATGTTTTAGCGCCCAAGATGCGTTGACCAATCAATACTGCTGTAGCTCTGTACGTATTGAATGCCAATCGAATTGCGCCCTCCGCAAACTCCCCTACTTCATCATCCCGCTGCGCTTTAAATGTTGTTACGCCCATCTCTTTCAAAACACTCTCTGTACCCTGCCCCATTGGCACTTGCCAAGGATTGAACTCACCCCAATCACCGCGCATGGTCACAATCATCGGCAAAGGCACCTGACATGTATTCAACATAGACAACATATTGACGCAATTACCTACACCACTTGACTGCATAAGTAGCAGGCTTTTTTTACCTCCGAGCCAGCTGCCCATCGCCAGAGAAACACCCTCCTCCTCAGAAGTCAGTCGCACAGTCTGAACGGCATCGTGCGCGACGCACAAATCAATTAGTTGAGATAAGCCGGCATCAGGAACAAAACTCACCAGGGAAATATCCTGGTCAAGAATTAAATCGAATACAGTTTCACTCCAATGTTTTTCAAGGCCCATAATATTTAAAAAAATTAAATTTCTAAAACTATCTTCCCGACATGTTTAGCCGACTTTAAGTGCTCGAAGGCTTCAGCAGTTTTTTCTAAAGGAAAACTCGAATCAATAACGGGCTTAATCCCAAGGTGATCAATAGCGCGCACCATAGCCTCAAATTGCAAGCGCGACCCAACAGCAATGCCCTGCACCCTAACGAACGGCCCCAGTAGTGACTTAACTGAAATTGTCGCCTCATGTCCGCCTACAAATCCAATTACGCCAACGAATCCGCCAAAACATACGCAAGACAACGATTCCGCCAAAGTGTATCCAGTTGTTTCGATAACAATATCGACACCTCTGCCACCGGTTGCCTCTTTCGCTAATGCACCCCAATTCTCATGTTTAGAATAATTGATTCCAACGTCAGCACCCAATAGTTTTGCTTGAGCAATTTTTTCGTCGCTGGACGAAGTTAATATCACTTTAGCGCCTGCCATTTTCGCAAACTGTAATGCATACAAAGCCACCCCACCTGTGCCCTGAACCAGCACCGTATCTCCGGATTTAACACCACCTTGTTCAAGGGCATTCCAAGCGGTAAGAGCCGCAATTGGCAATGTTGCACATTCCCTAGGACTCAACGACTCAGGCGCCATGACTGCCTCTTGCTCCGGAACAACAATGTACTCTTGTAATACACCTGATAAAGGAGCACCAAGGGTCTTCGTCGTTCGTTGTTGTTGCGTTGGCTTTCCGCTGTACCAACCCTGGGTATACACCGGAATAACTCTATCCCCCTCTTTAAACCGAGTAACGCCATCGCCAATCGATACAACCTCCCCAGAGCAATCGGAGCAAGGTACGTAAGGTAACTTTAGATGTGGCATGAATTTTTGATCCAAGATAGCTAAATCACGGTAGTTGAGACTGGCCGCTTCAATTCGAATTAGAACCTCTCCATCTCTAACTGTCGGAACGGGTCTGTCACACAGACGCAAGCTACCGATAGAAAAATCAACTGCTTCAACCGCTCTCATATGTTTTGACACTGAAATTCCTTAAATAAAGTTTTAACGTTTACTTTTTCCATCTTCGACTCCAACACCAGAAATCATAAGATTAAATTTTAATCAAGATTTCTTGAAGCGAGTTAAAATTGGATATCAATCACCACCTAGATAAACACTATAGACCAATTCAGAATCGCACAAGGAAACACATTATGAAGTCATACAAAATTGCAGTTATCGCTGGTGATGGCATCGGAAAAGAAGTCATGCCAGAGGGGCTACGAGTACTCCATACTGTAGCTAGCAAGTTTAATTTCGAACTACAGTTTGATGAATTCGACTGGAGCTGCCACAACTATGAAAAACACGGTTGGTGGATGCCTCCGTCTTGGCGAGAAGATATTGGGGGACACGACTCAATATTCTTTGGGGCGAACGGATGGCCAGCTCTAGTGCCAGATCACAAAGCTTTGTGGGACTCCATCATTAAATGGCGACGAGAGTTTGACCAATACGTAAATTTAAGACCCGTCAAGTTACTACCAGGTGTGAAATGTCCATTGGCAGGACTCAAACCTGGAGACATTGATTACCTTGTCGTTCGGGAAAATACAGAAGGCGAATACTCCTCCATTGGCGGGAGAATGTTTGAGGGCACTGACCGAGAAACGGTAACGCAACAATCCGTTTTCACACGAAAAGGGGTCGACCGGATCATGAGATACGCATTTGGGCTCGCAGAAAAACGAGATAGAAAACATGTGACATCGGCGACCAAGTCAAATGGCATAGCGATAACAATGCCCTACTGGGATGAGCGCTTTAAACTAATCACGGATGAATTCCCATCAATTAGCACAGATCAATACCATATAGATGGGCTGACAATTCAGCTCATACTTAACCCCCAACGTTTTGATGTGATTGTCGCGTCAAACTTATTCGGAGATATTATTTCAGATATTGGTCCTGCAACAGCAGGGACTATTGGCATAGCACCGTCGGCTAATATAAATCCAGAAAGAATTTTTCCATCCCTTTTTGAGCCGGTTCATGGTTCAGCTCCTGATATTTATGGCCAAAATATATCCAACCCAATCGCACAGATATGGTCTGGTGCGATGATGTTGGACCACCTCGGCGAGCACGAAGCTGCGAGAGCCGTTACCGAGAGCATCGAGGCTTGCCTCGTCTCTGGGCCAGTTACTCCCGATCTTGGAGGCACGGCAAATACTTCAGATGTAGGTCAAGCAATTTCTAATTCATTAACGTAACGCGTGGTTAACTAAACCCGTAAGAAAGTAAAAGATGCCAAAGTTTCTCAATATTCAAGAATCTAAAGCTATTATCACATTAACAATGAATGAACCCGGAACCAGAAATGCTTTAACCGGAAATAGCGCCTCCGAAGAATTTGTAAATGTTTGCTCATATATCCATTCACAGAAATCAATTAAAGCCGTCATCGTCACTGGAGCAGGTCCCACTTTTTCAGCCGGCGGCAATCTCAAAGACATGAAAAAAATGCTCGATGACGACATTCCTAGCGAGGTCATTCGTGAGAGTTATCGTCAAGGCATTCAACGCATCCCGCTAGCGCTCTATAATCTTGAGGTCCCTACAATTGCAGCAGTAAATGGAGCCGCTATTGGTGCCGGTTGTGACCTTGCATGCATGTGCGACATTCGAATAGCCTCAGACAAGGCTACTTTTGCTGAGAGCTTCGTGAAAGTTGGGATCATTCCTGGGGACGGAGGCGCTTGGTTTCTGCCTCGTGCAGTAGGCATGTCTAAAGCCGCGGAAATGAGCTTCACGGGAGATGCGATTGATGCAAAAGAAGCTCTGAGAATTGGACTGATCTCCCAGTTAACCACCGCAGATACCCTTTTGGAAGCGGCAAAATCGCTGGCTAACCGCATCACGTGCAACCCGAGTTTAGTTCTCAGAATGACCAAAAGGTTGCTTCGAGAAGGACAGAAACAGAACCTTGAGAGCTTACTAGAGCTTTCGGCCGACCTTCAATCAATCGCACACAAAACGGATGACCATCGAGAAGCCGTGCATGCATTTTTAGAAAAACGAAAGCCTAATTTTCAGTAATGGGGAAAAGCTATGTCTAAATACGTAAAGAAATTTGCGCAGACCCATGCGACACATTATAAGATAGATTAATGTTGCAAATTTAAATTCTCTGAAATTAGAAGTAATTAAAAAAACTCAGGACAGGAAGGGAAACTTAAAAACTCTCCCCATTTAATTAAAATATATAGGAACTTACCTTGTCTGATTTTCGATTAGAGCATATTAATATTCCGTCTAAAAATCCTATGGATTTAGCTAAATGGTACTCCAGCACTTTCGGTCTATTGGCTGACAATCACATAGCACGCGGTGAGGGTATCTTAATGGTCTTTCAAGAAGGCACACCAATTCAGAGTCCCGACACATTTCACATCGGCTTCAGAGTTGGCGGGATGTCAAAGTTAAATGAGTGGAGAATACGGTTCGATAAGACGCTTAAAATTGGTAAAGAGTTTTCCTCCTTCCAACTTCTAGATCCAGAGGGGAACTGTATCGAGATCTACGCTGAAAATTCGAGTTCGTAAATAAAGACACACCTAACTCATTATTGGACGAACGCTTTTTTCCCTGACCCACTAGAAATATCATGAAAATTGCAATAGTAGGCTGCGGTGCCATGGGTAGCGTCTATGCTGCCCTCTTGTCGGATGCTGGCCACGAGGTTTGGGCGGTTGACTCTTGGCACGATCACATAAATGCGATTAATAAATATGGCCTTCGGTTAGAGGGAGCCTCTGGCTCTAGAATCGTAAAATTAAACGCAACGACTAAAGTAGGCGATGTTGGGAAGTGTGATTTAGTCATTATCGCAACTAAAGCAATGCACGTTGAAGCTGCTGCGCAAGCGGCAACATCTTTGCTGGGTGATAAAACGCCAGTACTCTCCATCCAAAATGGCTTAGGAGGACCTGAGACCGCAGCAAAAATAATCGGGGTTGAAAGAATGCTCGTTGGTGTGGTTGGAGGATTCGGTGCATCGATAAAAGCACCAGGATATGCACATCATAATGGTTGGGAGCTCGTGCGTTTAGGAGAACTTTCAGGTCCAGTAACGGACCGTTTAAAGTCGATCGCTTCAACATGGGCATCTGGAGGATTTCGAGTCGAGTGTTTTGACGATATCGACCAACTGGTTTGGGAAAAACTAATTTGTAACGTCTGTTTTTCTGGCACCTGCACAATGACTGGCTTGACCATTGGGGAAGTAATAGGAGAATCAAACGCATGGACTTGTGCAGCAAATTGCGCGCAGGAAGCCTATAACGTTGCAATTGCAAAAAATATTAATGTGAGGATTAAAAACCCTATTGAATATGTAAAAAACTTTGGATTGAAAATTCCGAAAGCTAAACCCTCGATGCTGCTCGACTCGCTAGCTGGTCGACTGTCCGAAATTGATGCCATCAATGGAGCAATAACAAATGTCGGTCTCGAATTAAATATTGAAACTCCATTTAATATGGCAATCAGTGCCTTAATAAGAAATAAAGAAAAACAATTGGGTGTTCGTTAAGAATTATTCAAAATAATAAATACGGGAGATCAAATTGGAAAAGTTCAAAATGTTCATTGACGGTGAGTTTGTTGAAGCTGCCTCGGGGGAATGGTTTGATAGTTTCGACCCATTCACTGGAGAGGTTTGGTCTCAAGTAGCTGCGGGCGGACCAGCAGATGCAGATCTGGCTGTGAAGGCGGCACATCGGGCATTCACCAACGGACCTTGGTCTGAAATGACCGCAAGTGAAAGAGGTTTGCTCATTCACAAGCTCGGTGACCTGATTGCCAGAGATTCAACCAAACTGGCAAAATTAGAAGTACAAGATAACGGTAAGCTGATCGCAGAAATGCAAGGACAAGTCAATTATGTCCCTCAGTGGTATTACTATTTCGGCGGGCTCGCTGATAAGATTGAGGGTGCAGTCATACCCCTCGACAAAAAGGGATACTTCAATTTCACACGACACGAGCCACTTGGCGTAGTCGCTGCAATAACCGCATGGAATTCACCACTATTACTTTTGGCATGGAAGCTCGCACCGGCGCTAGCTGCAGGATGCACTGTGGTCATCAAGCCCTCTGAATTCACTTCCGCGTCTACTCTGGAATTTATAAAGCTCTTTAAAGAAGCTGGATTTCCCGATGGGGTTGTAAACGTATTGACCGGTTTTGGTAAAGACGTCGGTGAACCACTCACTAATCATCCGCTCGTTCGGAAGATCGCATTCACAGGTTCAGATGCAACAGGAAGAGCTATCAATGAGTTGGCGGCAAAATCGTTCAAGCGAGTCACGCTTGAGCTTGGTGGCAAATCGCCCAATATCGTTTTTAATGACGCTAACTTGGAAGATGCGGTTAACGGCGCCGTATCAGGCATCTTTGCAGCGACGGGCCAAACATGTATCGCAGGATCCCGGTTGCTCCTTCAAGAGGACATCCACGACCTATTCATGGAAAAACTCATAGCTCTCGCGAAAACTGCACGCATGGGAAATCCAATGAATGAAGATACTCAAGTTGGGCCAATCACTACGAGACCGCAATATGAAAAGGTTCTCAGCTATATTGACGTTGCACAGACAGAGGGTGCGAATCTCGCCCTTGGGGGTGTACCGGCGACAAGAGCAGAATGTGAGAACGGCTGGTTCATTGAGCCGACCGTCTTCACGGACGTTACAAATGACATGAGAATCGCACAAGAGGAGGTGTTCGGGCCGGTACTTTCAGTCATCAAGTTTAAAGATGAAGCCGAAGCCATCGAAATCGCCAATGATGTTCGATTTGGTCTTGGCTCTGGTGTGTGGACTAGCGATATCGGTCGGGCCATCAGAATGTCAGAAAAAATACAAGCGGGTACAGTCTGGATTAATACATACCGTGCAGTGAGTTACATGTCTCCCTTCGGGGGATACAAAGATTCAGGTATGGGAAGGGAGAGTGGTATTGAAGCTATTTATCAATACTTACAAACAAAGAGCGTGTGGATCAATACCGGTGCCAAGACCGGTAATCCATTTGTGCTCAAGTAAGGTCGTCAATTCACACAGGGGGCTCCAACATGAAAGGTATCGTTTTCCCGGGAAGTAAGAAACTCGAAATTCTAAATTTTCCTGATCCAACACCAGGGCCGGGCGAAGTGATCCTTGAAATCAAGGCATCGGGTATGTGCGGAAGTGATCTAAAGTTTTATCGAGCAGAAGGTGGAGCCTCATCGCTTGGCCTTGGGGATCTCGATGGGCCTATCATCGCCGGACATGAACCTTGTGGAATTGTTGCAGCCGTAGGCGACGGAGTGCCCGCCAATGTAGCCAAGGAAGGTATGCGTGTTATGCAGCACCACTACCGTGGATGCGGCTCGTGTGAGCATTGTTCAACCGGCTGGGAACAATTGTGCGTTGATGGTGTTAAAGAGGTCTTTGGGGCGACCGGGCATGGCGCACACGCAAAGTATATGAAATGTCCGGCTAGGACGCTTGTCCCTCTACCCGACGACCTCTCCTTCAAAGCTGGGGCTGCAATCTCATGCGGCACAGGAACCGCTTGGGGAGCATTACAAAGACTCGAATTAACGGGTGATCAAACAATAGTAATATTTGGCCAAGGACCGGTAGGATTATCCGCCACCCTTCTTGCCTCCCAGATGGGCGCACGAGTCATTGCGCTGGATACAGGAGAGGAACGACTGCAACGAGCAAGAGAATTTGGAGCAGATGTCCTAATTAACCCGGCAACAACAGAAAACGTTGTTCAAGCCATACGTGACTTGACACATGGACGTGGCGCACACGCGTCTCTAGACTGCTCATCAGCTCCGGCGGCTCGATCGCAAGCAGTGCAGTGTGTGAGAACATGGGGGCGAGCATGCTTTGTCGGTGAGGGAGATATCGTGACGCTCAATGTCAGCAACGACTTACTAAGACGTCAGGTTACCATTATCGGTTCGTGGACCTTCTCAAAAGTGGGTCAAGCTAAATGTGCTGAATACGTTTCTGACAAGGGGATTTCACTAGATGCTATTTTTACGCATGAGTGGAAATTGGATCAAGCCAAAGAAGCATACGAGCTATTTGATTTACAACATACTGGAAAAGGGGTCATAGACCCATCTTAATAAATGCAGTAACTTGAAGGGATAGTGTGTTTGAGAATTTCGAATTAAAAACAATTGCTGTTGATAACTTATCCATCCGACTTAGGGTTGGAGGAAAAGGCCCACCTATTCTTCTTCTTCACGGCAACCCTCAAACTCATGTTATGTGGCACTCAGTTGCGCCTGCACTCGCCGAACGATTCACCGTCATCGCCGCAGATTTAACGGGATACGGAGAGAGTTCAAAACCACACTCATCAAAAGATCATGCTGCTTACAGCAAACGATCAATGGCTAATGATCAAGTCGCAATGATGCGAAAGCTCGGCTTTGACGAATTTAGCGTTGCGGGCCACGACAGAGGCGGTCGAGTCGCTTACCGGATGGCACTTGATCACCCGAGTGTCGTAGAAAAACTGGCGGTTCTAGACATTATTCCCACATTAGAATCATTCCAACGCTGTGATAAAAAATTTAGCTTAGGGTATTACCACTGGTTTTTCCTAGCTCAACCCAGTCCATTCCCCGAAACGTTGATTAATCAGAATCCAGAGAATTTTTGGCGCTGGCACACTAATCGCGTCTCGCGAGATTTCTTCACTCAAACTGCGATTGAGGATTACCTCAGATGCTTTAAGAATCCTGAAACTGTTCGAGCTATTTGCGAAGATTATCGAGCAGGCATATCAATTGATTGCGAACATGACCTTATTGATCAACAAAATAATCATAAGATTACCTGCCCAGTTCTAGCATTATGGGGTAAGCAAGCAAAACTAGAGCAGTGGTACGATACAATCGAAGTTTGGCGATCATGGGCCACCGAGGTTGAGGGATTCGGAATTGATTGCGGACACTACTTAGCCGAGGAGGAGCCAGAACAAACCACTCAGGCGCTAAATGCTTTCTTTTAGACGGAAAACTACTTTGAGTTAAAACAATGATTGATGTAACGCATCAACATTTCGAGACTAGAGATGCTCGGTTACATTATCAACAACCATTTAACGAAATCACTGTGCGGTCCAACCTCCATCTACGATTAGATGAGTACCAGTAACCATTGAGGCGGCAGGCGATGCAAGATAGACCGCTGCAGCTGCGACATCCTCTAATTTTGCCAGACGTCCCATGGGAATCCTCGACGTGACGAACTCTTTTTTCTCAGGAGTATCAACGATACGCTTGACCATAGGTGTCTCAGAAAATGTAGGTCCAATACTATTGATACGGATATTTTTTTCGGCTAACTCCACGGCCATCGCTTTAGTAAGCCCCTCAATAGCGTGTTTAGTCATGCAATAAACCGTTCTGTTAGGTGAACCTACATGTCCCATCTGAGAAGACATATTGACGACACACGCACCTTTTTCGTCTATGTCTACAGACCTAAGCATCACTTGAACTGCTGATTGCGCAGCCACAAAACAAGCCCGAACATTTAGATCCAGCATCGTGTCCAGATGGTTGTCGCTGACCTCAAGAAAAGGCTCTGGGAAATTCGTACCCGCATTATTAACTAGGATATCCAAACGCAATAAACCATCTATCGCACTACGCAATTTTTGATCGTCGGTCACGTCGCACACGATGACAGAGGCC
>ERZ1047472.1530-NODE-1530-length-17872-cov-21.378908_pt1 | contig 17872 bp, 15 predicted proteins | sample MGYA00383095_ERZ1047472 | MGnify/ENA primary metagenome ERZ1047472 (study PRJEB29581, sample SAMEA5548365) | metagenome | biome: marine; feature: coastal; material: water | depth 1 m | study: Short-term variability in the microbial, nano- and picoplankton... | reverse complement strand
CAAATAGATATTATGATGAACTGTCTCACAAATTTGAAGATTTGGTGAAAGTTGTATTATACGTTATTTCTTTTGGATTCCTATCTCTTCACCTTTTACATGGTTTTTCTTCTGCTTTTCAGTCAATGGGCATCAATAATAAATACAATTATTTAGTAAAAACTTTTACTATTGTGTATGCAATAGGTATTCCATTAGGATTTAGTTTTATTGCAATTTTTCATTATTTAAATCATTAGGATATGTCCAAAGTAAATGCTAAAATTCCTGAAGGTCCAATTTCAAAAAAATGGACAAATCATAAGAATAATATACGTTTAGTTAGCCCTGCAAATAAAAGATTAATTGATGTAATTGTAGTTGGAACCGGCTTAGCTGGAGGTTCTGCTGCTGCTACTTTAGCTGAATTGGGCTACAATGTTAAAGCATTTTGTTTTCAAGATTCGCCTCGAAGAGCTCATTCAATTGCCGCTCAAGGAGGAATTAATGCTGCAAAAAATTATCAAGGTGACGGAGATTCAATTCACAGGCTTTTTTATGATACTGTCAAGGGAGGAGATTATAGATCAAGAGAAGCAAACGTATATAGATTAGCAGAAGTATCATCAAATATTATTGATCAGTGTGTAGCTCAAGGGGTTCCTTTTGCTAGAGACTATGGAGGACTTTTAGACAACAGATCTTTTGGAGGTGTTTTAGTTTCCAGAACATTTTATGCTAAAGGGCAAACAGGTCAGCAATTATTACTTGGAGCATATTCTGCTATGAACAGACAAATTGCCAGAGGAAAAATCCAAATGTTTAATAGACATGAAATGATGGATCTAGTTAAAGTAGATGGTAAAGCCAGAGGAATTATTACTAGAAACCTAATCAACGGAGAAATTGAAAGACACTCAGCTCATGCTGTAGTTATAGCTTCAGGAGGTTATGGAAACTTATTTTATTTATCAACAAATGCAATGGGAAGTAACGTTTCTGCTTCATGGAAAATACATAAAAAAGGTGCGTATTTTGCCAATCCATGTTTTACTCAAATTCACCCTACTTGTATTCCTGTTTCTGGAGATCATCAATCAAAATTAACTTTGATGTCAGAGTCTCTTAGAAATGATGGTAGAATCTGGGTCCCAAAATCAAAAAGTGATTCAGTTGCCATTAGAGAAGGAAGGTTAAAACCAGTAGATTTAACTGAGGATAAGAGAGACTATTATTTGGAAAGAAGATATCCTGCCTTTGGAAATTTGGTTCCACGAGATGTAGCTTCTAGAGCTGCAAAAGAAAGATGTGATTCAGGTTTTGGAATAAATAAAACTGGTGAAGCTGTATTTTTAGACTTTGCTTCTGCTATTATAAGATACGGTAAAGAAAAAGCTCATTTAAAAGGATTAGATGAAGATGATTTAAGTTTAGTTAAAGATTTAGGAAAAGAGGTGATTAAATCAAAATACGGAAATTTATTTCAGATGTATGAAAAGATCGTTGATCAAAACCCATATGAAACTCCAATGATGATTTATCCTGCAGTTCATTACACAATGGGGGGTGTTTGGGTTGATTATAATTTAATGACTACAATTCCAGGATGTTTTGCAATTGGGGAAGCTAATTTTTCTGATCATGGAGCTAATCGACTGGGAGCCTCTGCGCTTATGCAAGGATTAGCAGATGGATATTTTGTTCTACCATACACAATAGGAGATTATTTAGCTGATGATATTAGGACTGGTTCAATTTCTACAGATTGTAAAGAATTTGAAGAAGCCGAAAAAGCTGTTAAAAATAAAATAGAATTATTGATCAATAATAATGGCGATAAAAGTGTAGATTATTTTCATAAAAAATTAGGTAAAATTATTTGGAATAAATGCGGAATGTCTAGAAATGAGAAAGAACTAAAAGAAGCTATCAAAGAAATTCAATTGCTTAGAAAAGATTTTTATAAAAATGTTTCTATTCCTGGTTCTAAAGATTCTTTTAACGAACCTTTAGCCAAAGCAGTTAGGGTTTCAGACTTTCTTGAATTAGGAGAATTGTTTGCTAAAGACGCTTTAGAAAGATCGGAATCATGTGGAGGACATTTTAGGGAAGAATCTCAAACTAAAGAGGGGGAAGCTTTAAGAGATGACAAAAACTTTACTTTTGTTTCTGCCTGGGAAAATAAAGGGGAACCTTCAGAAGCTGTTTTACATAAAGAAGATTTGATTTATGAAAATATAGAACTAAAAACTAGATCTTATAAATAGGATGAAACTTAAATTAAAAATTTGGCGTCAAAAAAATTCTAACGATAAAGGTAAAATTGTTTCTTATGACATAGAAAATATTTCACCTGACATGTCATTTTTAGAAATGATGGATGTTCTCAACGAACAATTGACATCTAAAGGAATTGATCCTGTAGCATTTGATCATGATTGTAGAGAAGGAATATGCGGTTCTTGCTCTATGTTTATTAATGGGGAAGCGCATGGACCAGACAGACTCGTAACAACATGTCAGTTACACATGAGAAAATTTAAAGATGGAGACACAATCCATATAGAACCATTTAGAGCAAATTCTTTTCCAGTTATTAAAGATTTAGTTGTAGATCGTTCATCATTTGATAGAATTCAACATGCTGGAGGCTATATTTCCATAAACACATCAGGAAATACTCAAGATGCTAATGCTATTCCAATAGAAAAAAATAGTGCTGATAAAGCATTTGATGCTGCTACTTGTATTGGATGTGGAGCTTGTGTAGCTACTTGTAAAAATTCAAGCGCAATGTTATTTGTTTCGGCTAAAGTGTCTCAGTTTTCTCTTCTTCCACAAGGAAAAGTAGAGGCTAATGATAGAGTTTTAAACATGGTAAAACAAATGGATGAAGAAGGGTTTGGCAACTGTACAAATACTGGGGCGTGCGAAGTAGAATGCCCTAAAGGAATTTCACTGGAAAATATAGCAAGAATGAATAGAGATTTCTTGAAAGCCAAAATTTCTTCTTAAATCTAAAGATTTATTTTTTTAATACAAGAAAATGATCATCCATTACATTTCCCATTAGAATTAGATTTCCAAAAGGTGCGGCAACTGTAGATCCAGACATAGCTTTACCTTTTTCTAAATATATGTTTTCTTTAATGTAATTGTTCTTTTCAATGTATTTAATAGAAATAATTTCTGAGGGTGCAAACTCGTTATTACCTTTTGAATATGAATTAAAATGAAGAAGATTTGGATGAGCTCCTATCCAAAGCGTATTGTCTAAATCAAATTCAATATTATCCACACCTGTTCCACAGTAAATATTTTCAACAAAGGATAAAGAATTATCATTATTTTTTTTAAATACTTTTATATAAAATTTTCTAGGGGAAGCCACAAAAATTAAATCTTTGTTTGAATTATAATTAATCCCATTAGCAAATGATATTCCATTTGCAACTTCTTTGAATTTTAATCCATCAAAAAAAACAACATTTGAAATAGGGAGTCCTAAATAATCTTCAGCTAAACGTAATATTCCATATTTGTATTTGTGATCGTTAGTAAAATACAGACTATTTTCATTAATTAAAACAACATCGTTTGGACTTAAAATCATCGGATTATCAAGCGTTTTAAAATGAGTAAGTTTAGTTCCAATTAATTTAAAAATTTCTATGTATTCTTTTTCAATGGTATGATTCACAACAGCAATAGTAGTAATGCTGTCTGTTTTGAAAATTGAAATTCCATGAGGAGCAAATGGTTTATTAAAATCTTTTGTTAGAAGAATAGGTTCTGATTCAATTTTCTTTAGATCAATATAATACAGGCCTCCTGTTTCTTGTTCATTTGGAGGAAAAGCTTTTCTTTTTGTTGAAGATACTATAGCGAAACTATCAATGTGATTTATTGTAATGTCTTCTGCTCCAACAATATTTATTTTAGTTAAAACCTCTCCTTCAAACTTATTTTCAATTATTCTAAAATAACCTGTACTCCAAAAAATATTAAATATATATAGTCCAAGTACCATTAAAATTAAGATGGAAATCTTTTTCATTCTACAACAATTTTTTCTTCAATGATCCAATTTGCTCTAATTACAAATTCTTCTTTGAAGTGAAACACCTCTTCAGGCTGAATTCTGTTTAGAAAATTTCCAGTATCCCAAATTTTATTTTTGTTTTCATCAAAAATAACTTTTACAAAATAATCAGCGGGTTTTAGATATTCAAAAACACAAGGATCATTAAAAGAGTGTAATATTTTTTTTCTAATTAATTCATCTTTATTGTTAGTTAAATGAATTATAATTGGATATTCTTTAACATTACTAATTCCAAGCTTTAATGTTCCGTATTCTGTTCTGCTTTTAGTCTTAAATTTATAACTTATGGTGTCGTTTGTAGTTTTTAAAAAATCAGTTAACGCATCTGGATACAGATTAACGATATAGTTGTCATTTGGTAATAATTCAAAATCAAAATTTACATCAAACTTGTTTTTGTCTATTTCAACACTAAAAGGAATTAAAAGAGAATCTTTATTTAAAACATTAATTTGGTCTTTATTTATATTAGTTATAGGAATATTACTATATATTTTAAATTTTTCATTAAGCTCTAAAACTGATTTTGTTGACGGATTAAGCACTAAAGAGTCTTTTTCCATTTCTTTAAACTTCAATGTAAACTTTTCTTCATAAGCTGGCGATTTGACAATAAATTTCAAAGAATCGTATTCTTTATTTTTAAACCAATAATTTAAAGTATCAGAATCTCTATTTTTAGTTATAACGGATTCTATTTTTTTTTGGTCAATTAATTCTATTTCAACATCCTTATAATTTCCTTTAAACCCAAATCCTATTCTGTTTTCTGTTTCTAAAAAAGGTTTAAAACTTTTAAAAGGAATTCTTTCTTTAAATAATTTTATTTTGATACTGTCCTTAATAGGCAAATCAATGAATTCATCAACAAATCCAATTTTTTCAAATTCAGGATCAAATTTATAATTACTGTTTTCATCCTTTATTGCTAACAATAAATATTTTCCTTTTTTTAAATTGGTCATTTTAAAGCTGGTTGAGTCAAGGGAACTCCCTACATAATTTGGCAAACCATTATATATTATGGAATCATTATAATTTTCATTTATTGGATATAAAAAAGTTGAAATAAAATCGTCAGATTTTCTTTTAAAAGAACTTGTAATATTTCCTGAAATATATAGCGAATCAATATATTCACCGGTCGAAAAAGCGTAACTAAAAAAAGGAAGTTTATTTTCTTCATTATTATCTACCACACTTTGACCAAAATTAAAAACATATGTACTGTTTTCGTCAAGTTTTTCTTTAATGTCAATTTGAATATATTTTGACGCCCCAGACTGAGGGCTAATTGAATAAAAACTTTTGTCAAGAGGAGGAGAAACAACAAGTTGTTTTCTAAAGTCTTTGAGTTTTATGTATTCGTTAAAATAAAGCCTAATCCTATCTTCATTAAAATAAACTGAATTCTCTGCTGGCTCAGCATTTAAAAGAATTGGGGGATCTTCATCCTCAGGCCCTCCATCTGGAATTCCTCTTTTAGCACAATTAATTAATGATGAACAAATTATAACCAGAAAAATTAATTTTATTTTTTTCATCACTTGTAATAGATAAGCAAAATAACAATTATTTTCTCTAATTCTATTTTAATTGAATAAATAGAATTTATATAAAATTTAACTCTTATTTTTGTGTTATGAGTAAAGAAGATAAATTTAAAAAAGTAATCTCTCACGCTAAAGAATATGGATTTGTTTTTCAGTCTAGCGAAATATATGACGGTCTAAGCGCCGTATATGACTATGGACAAAACGGGACAGATCTTAAAAATAATATTAAGGATTATTGGTTAAAGGCTATGGTTCAATTAAACGATAACATTGTAAATATTGATTCAGCTATTTTGATGCATCCTAAAATATGGAAAGCATCCGGACATGTAGATGCCTTTAATGATCCGTTAATTGACAACAAGGATTCAAAAAAAAGATATCGAGCTGACGTTTTAATTGAAGATTATATTTCTAAAATTGATAATAAAATTCAAAAAGAAATCTCAAAAGCAAAAAAAAAATTTGGTGAAAATTTTGATAAAGAACAGTTTGTTTCCACAAATTCAAGAATTTTAAATTATAACAATAAAATCAGTGATATAAATAAAGTTTTTAGTGAAGCTTTAGAAAAAGATGACCTTAAAGCTTTGAAAAAATTAATAGAAGATTTAGAAATTGCTTGCCCCGTTTCAGGATCAAAAAACTGGACAGATGTAAAACAATTCAACTTAATGTTTGGCACTAAATTAGGAGCATCTGCTGAAAGCGCTATGGATCTTTACTTACGACCTGAAACTGCTCAAGGTATTTTTGTTAATTTTCTAAATGTTCAAAAAACTAGCAGATTAAAAATCCCCTTTGGAATAGCTCAAATAGGTAAAGCATTTAGAAATGAAATTGTGGCTAGACAATTTATATTCAGAATGAGAGAGTTTGAACAAATGGAAATGCAGTTTTTTATTAAACCAGGGACTCAACAAGAATGGTATGCTAAATGGAAAGAAAACAGATTAGCATGGCATCTTTCACTGGGATTAGGAGAAGATAATTACAGATTTCATGATCATGATAAACTCGCTCATTATGCCGATGCAGCTTGTGATATTGAGTTTAATTTTCCATTTGGTTTTAAAGAACTGGAGGGAATTCATTCTAGAACTGATTTTGACCTTACTAGTCATGAAAAATTTTCCTCAAAAAAAATAAAATATTTTGATACTCTTTCCAACGAAAGCTTTACGCCTTATGTTCTTGAAACATCAATAGGTTTAGATAGAATGTTTTTAGCTATTTTTTCAAAATCTCTAATTGAAGAAAAACTTGAAGACGGCTCCTCAAGGACTGTTTTAAAATTTCCTAAAATTCTAGCTCCTAAAAAAGTTGCGGTTCTCCCTTTATTAAAGAAAGATGGTCTTCCGGAATTATCAAAACAAATATTAGAAGAATTTAAGTGGGACTATAATTGCGTTTATGATGAGAAAGATGCCATAGGAAGAAGATATAGAAGGCAAGATGCTTTAGGAACCCCTTATTGTTTGACTGTGGACCATCAATCTCTTGAAGATAGAACAATAACTATTAGAGATAGAGATACAATGAAGCAACAGAGATTAACAGTCCAAGAGGTAAAAAATAAAATAAAAACAGAATTAGACTTGAAATCATGGTTAACATTTTAAAATGAAAATTATTTCTTATAATGTTAATGGAATTAGAGCTGCTATTAAAAAAGGATTTATAGAATGGCTTAAAAACTCAAATACAGATGTAATTTGTCTTCAAGAAATTAAAGCTAATACTGATCAATTAGATTTAAGTCTTTTTAAAGAAATAGGATACAATTATAATTACTGGTTTTCTGCACAAAAAAAAGGATATAGTGGAGTAGCGATTTTGTCAAAACACAAGCCTGCACATATTGAATACGGAACAGGAATTGAACACATGGATTTTGAAGGCAGAAATCTAAGAATTGATTTTGAAAAATTTTCTGTAATGAGTCTTTATCTTCCCTCTGGAACTAATATAGCAAGACTTGAATATAAATTACAATATATGAAAGAATTCATGGCTTATATTGTAAAATTAAAAGAAGACATTCCAAACTTAGTAATATGTGGAGATTATAATATTTGTCATGAAGCAATTGACATACATGACCCTATTAGAAATTCTAAAGTATCAGGTTTTCTTCCTTGGGAAAGAGAATGGTTGTCAGATTTTTTAGATTTAGGTTTTACAGACTCATTTAGAAAACTTAATAAAGACCCTGATAAGTATAGCTGGTGGAGTTATAGAGCCAACTCTAGACTAAATAATAAAGGATGGAGAATTGATTATAATTTGGTTTCAAATGCAATAAGTGCCAAAATTAAATCCTCGACAATTTTAGACAAAATTGTTCATTCTGATCATTGTCCAATAGTTGTTGAATTAAATTTATAAATAAATGAAATATACTTTTTTACCCTCTACAAACATTAAGGTTAGTAAAATATGTCTTGGCACTATGACATTTGGAAATCAAAACTCAGAAAAAGAGGGGTTTGATCAAATGGATTTAGCAACTGATATGGGGATTAATTTTATTGATACCGCTGAGTTATACCCAGTCCCTGCAACTGCAGAACGATATGCAGATACCGAAAAAATAATTGGTAAATGGGTGAGTGAAAGAAACAATAGAGATCAAATTGTATTGGCAACTAAAATCGCAGGTCCCGGCGATTATACTAAACATATAAGAACGACTGGATTTTCAAAATCTGCTTTGTTTTCAGCTGTTGATGAAAGCTTAAAACGTCTTAAAACAGATTACATAGATTTATATCAACTTCATTGGCCGGAAAGAATTACTAATACATTTGGGAAAAGAGATTTTGACTCGTCAGTAAATGATAAATGGGAAGAAAATTTTGAAAATGTACTTTTTAATTTAAAAACGATTATTTCAAGTGGAAAAGTAAGGCAAATTGGAATATCAAATGAAAATCCATGGGCTTTTATGAAATATTTAGAATTGTCTAAGAAAAAATTGCCTAAAACAATTACTATTCAAAATCCTTATTCGCTTTTAAATAGACTTTTTGAGATTGGAAATTCAGAAATTTGCATGAGAGAAGATGTTGGCTTACTGGCTTATTCTCCTCTTGGTTTTGGAGTATTAAGCGGTAAATATTTAAATGGAAATATGCCTAAAGACAGTAGATTAAAATTATTCCCAAATTTAAGTAGATTTTCAGGCGAAAATTCTATGAAAGCTACCAGTATGTATTATAATATTTCAAAAAAATACAATTTATCATTAACTCAAATGGCCTTATCATTTGTAAATTCTAGACCATTTGTAACAAGTAACATAATAGGAGCGACTAAACTAAGTCAATTGAAAGAAAATATTGAAAGCATAAATATTGATTTAAGTGAAGATGCTTTAAAAGAAATAAATGAAGTTCATAAACTTATTCCTAACCCTGCTCCTTAAATAGATTTTTGATTAAATCTTCAATTCTTGAATAAGAAATTATTTTTAATTTTTTAGGAACAAAAGATATTTTTGCAGCTTCTGAAACTATTAAAATTTTGAATCCAAGTTTTTCTGCCTCGTTTATTCTTTGATCTATTTTTGGCACCGATCTAAGTTCTCCAGAAAGCCCAATTTCAGCGGCAAAACAAATTCTTTTTTGCAAAGGGATATTAAAATTACTAGATAGAATAGCTGCTACAACTGCTAAATCCATTGCTGGGTCTTCAATTTTAATACCTCCAGTGATATTTAAAAAAACATCTTTTGAACTCAGTTTAAATCCAGCACGTTTTTCTAAAACAGCTAATAACATATTTAATCTTTTCGCGTTAAAACCTGTTGTGCTTCTTTGTGGGGTTCCATATACCGCAGAACTTACTAAAGCTTGAACTTCTATCATAATTGGTCTAATCCCCTCTATGGTAGAAGCCGTAGCATTTCCACTTAAAGGTATTTTATTATTAGAAATCAATAATTCACTTGGATTTGTTACCTGACGAAGTCCATTATTCAACATTTCATAAATACCTATTTCAGCTGTTGATCCAAATCGATTTTTTTTAGCTCTTAAAATTCTATAAATATTATTTCGATCGCCTTCAAATTGTAAAACTACATCAACCATATGTTCCAAAATTTTGGGACCTGCAATTCCACCATCTTTTGTTATGTGTCCAACAAGAAAAACTGGAAGGTTTGTTTTTTTTGAATAATTCAAAAATTGAGAAGCCGATTCTTTAATTTGAGACACACTTCCAGGACTACTATCTATAATATCAGTTTGTAGAGTTTGAATGGAATCAATAATTACAAGCTCAGGTTTTAGCGTATTAATATGAGAAATTATAGTTTCAACATTCGTTTCGTTTAAAATATAACATTGATTAGAATCATTATTAATTCTATTAGCTCTTCTTCTAATTTGTTGTTGACTTTCTTCCCCTGTTACATATAAAACTTTATTTTTTATTTCTAGAGAAATTTGAAGCAATAATGTTGATTTACCTATCCCGGGTTCACCTCCAATAAGAACAAGTGATCCAGGAACAATTCCTCCCCCTAAAACTCTATTAAGTTCTCTATCTTGAATTAACAATCTTGGATCTTTTTCAAAATCGATATCATTAACTAGTTGGGCTTTAGATTTTAATTGATCACTGCTTAAGCCTAAATCAACCTTAGAAGATTTTTTGATAACTTCTTCAACTAATGTATTCCATTCTTTACATGAACTGCACTGACCAAGCCATTTAGAATGTTTAGCGCCGCAGTTTTGACAACAATATGAAGTTTTTAATACAGCCATTAATTATTAAATTATTTGTTTAATATAGGTAAAAAAACAAAAGATAAAGAACCAAAGATTATAATCATTAATGTTTGGGAAGTCCAAACAATCCAGCCTAAAGCTAAAGCACTTTCATAAGAAATTTCATACTGACTTATTACAGCAGCAATAGCTAATGGGTATGCGCCAATTCCACCATTAGTTAAAGCCATCGCTATTGCTCCAGCTAAGAATGCTATAAATAAAGGCTCAAACCCCAGATTATAAGTTTCAGGCAAACTAAATTTCACAACATAAAACATTAAAAAATAGCAGGTCCAAATAAATAATGAGTGAAAAACAAATAGCGGTTTGTTATTAATTTTTGAAATAGAAAAAACACCTTTTTTTAATCCACCAATGAAAATTTCAATTTTATTTTTAAAAGTTGTTTTTGAAATTACGTAATAAAAAATATATACTAAAGTTATTAAGGGAATTATGGATATAAGTAGTTCATTGCTAATTGAGAGTTTTGGAATTCCTATTTTGGAAGAAATCATAACTCCAAACAATAGCAATCCAATTAAAATGATCACATCTATAATTCTCTCAGTGACAATAGTTCCAAAACTTTTTTCAAAAGGTATTTTCTCATAGTAAGATAATGAACTTGCTCTTAAGAGTTCACCTGATCTTGGTATCCCTAAATTTGATAGAAATGCGACTAAAACCGACATGATTGAATTTAAAATTTTGATTTTATAACCTAAAGGTTTTAACATTGATTGCCATCTAATAGACCTTGATAAATGACTTAGTATACCAAGACAAATTGACAATAAAACAAATTTGTAATCTGCAGATCTCATAGACGAATAAATCTCTATCCTTTCAAAGGAAGTTGTATTTGTATAGGAGTAGTAAATTAATAAAATTCCTAAAGTAGGAGGAAAGATTTTTTTAAACCATTTAAAAAACAGTAATGACATTATCAAATTAAAATATTATCCTTATTTGGGAATATTAAGGTAGGATTAAATGTCTTAGCTTCTTCTAAATTCATTCTAGCATAACTGATAATAATTATTTTGTCTCCTTTCTGAACTTTTCTTGCTGCAGGACCATTTAAAGTAATTTCTCCAGTACCTTTTTTGCCATTAATAATATAGGTCTCTAATCGTTCACCATTATTAATGTTCACTACCTGAACTTTTTCTCCAGCTATCATATTAGCTGCTTCTAAAAGAGATTCATCAATTGTAATACTACCAATATAATTTAAATCACAATTAGTAACTGTGACTCTGTGAATTTTAGACTTTAATACTTCAATTTCCATGCGGCAAATATAACTATTTAACTAAAATATTATCAATCAACCTTACTCCATTAACTAAGACACAAATAAAAACTCTAAAAGACTTCTTTACATCATTTTTTTTTGTTTTTTTAAGAGTTTTATTATCTGTAATTTCTAAATATTCTAATTCAAAATCATTTAAAGAATTAATTTCTTTTTTACAATCGTTATAAATATTTTTAAATGATTTTTTTTCAAAATTTTCTTTACAGTAAATTAAAGTTTTATAAATAACAGCAGCTTTTTCTTTATTTTCAGTTGAAAGCAAAGCGTTCCTTGAGCTCAAAGCTAATCCGTTTTGTTCTCTTACAGTTGGACAGATTACAAGCTCGGTCTGAAAGTTTTTAATTTTTATTAATCTATCTATAATTCTAGTTTGTTGAAAATCTTTTTCTCCAAAAAAAGCTTTATTAGGTTTGATTATATTAAACAATTTAGAGACTATAGTTCCTACTCCGCTAAAGTGGTTGTTTCTGTATTTGCCTTCAAGTTCTTTATCTAGGTTTTGAAAATCAAAATTCTCTATTTTTAATTTATTTTCATACATTTCAGAAATTTCAGGGTTAAAAACATTAATGTTTTTTGAAACTTCGTAAATCATTTCTAGATCTTTTGTTATGTTTTTGGGGTAATTATTAAGATCTTGTTTACTATTAAATTGCGTTGGGTTAACAAAAATAGTTACCCAAACTACTTCACAGCTCTGGACGGCTTTTTTTAATAAAGAGAGATGTCCTTGATGTAATGAACCCATAGTTGGCACCAGTCCAATAGTTTTTTTTAAGCTTATTGCTTTATCAATACTTATTTCAACTTGAGACTTTAGAGTATATAACTGCATTTAATAAAACTTTAACAGTGTGTATGTGTGAAAATATGAGGTAAATCTAACATAATTTTTGTAATTTTGCATTTCATTTTAATTGAGTCTAAAGAAAGGATTTTATGACTGGAAAAAAAGTACTTTACGTATCATCTGAAGTTATACCGTATTTACCCAACAATGATATATCTACGTTAACATACAATTTGCCTAAAGTCGTAAACAAAAATGGTGGTCAAACCAGAATTTTTATTCCAAAGTATGGCTTAATTAATGAAAGAAGGCATCAACTTCACGAAGTAATTAGGCTTTCTGGAATGAACCTTATTATTGATGATTTAGATATGCCGTTAATAATTAAAGTTGCATCTATTCCAAAGGAAAGAATGCAGGTGTATTTTATTGATAACGATGAATACTTTAAGAATAGATTACTTGACTCTGACAAAAAGAAAAAGTTGTATGATGATAATGACGAAAGAGCGATTTTCTTTGCTAAAGGAGTGGTTGAAACTATTAAAAAACTAAATTGGACTCCAGACATAATTCATGTTCACGGATGGATCGCTTCATTAATGCCTTTATACCTGAAACAATATTATAAAGACGAGCCTCTTTTTTCAAAATCTAAGGTCGTAACTTCGATATACGATAATGAGATTATAGGTAACTTAAGCTCAGGTATCATTAATAAAATAAAGTTTGACGAGGTTGAAAGTGAAACTTTAAATGTTTTAAAGAATCCAACCTATGAAAATTTATATAAGTTATCCATAATGAATTCAGATGGAGTTGTCTTTGCTTCTGAAAACATTAAAAAATCCTATTTAGATGTTGCTGCCAATTCCAAAATACCTGTACTTAAATGTGGTTTTAAAGACGGATTTGAAAAAGAGTACATGAACTTTTATAACGACAAGATTTTAAACTAATTATTTTGAAAAAGTTTTACTTTATACTAACACTATTAATAGTTTTTGTTTCTTGTAATAAAGATTACAAAACTGTAGGTCTTAATCTAATCGACAATAATGCATTTAGCACGAACCTTAAAGAAATCCCAGTTAATGTAAAAATGCGAAGTATTCCGCCTTATGTTTCCAACACGTTATCAACATTTCAAATAGGAGAATATAATGACAACCTTTACGGATCATCCAAAGTAAGTTTTTTAGGTCAAATTAATTTTGAGGATCCTAACTTAGTCTTTGGAGATTATAAACAATCCGATGAAGATAATCCAGATGATAATATTTCTCGTATTCCAGAATTAGAAACAATTAAAAATGTTTTTTTAGACATTCCTTTTTTTACTAATGTTGATGATGATGATAACGATGGTGTTATAAATATCTATGATGTAGACAGTACAGACCCTTACAGTGACTCTGATGGTGATGGCGTTTCAGATGCTGACGAATCTAATTTAGGTCAAAACCCTTTAGATGAAGATACAGATGGCGATGGAATTTTAGATGGAGAAGATACTGAATCTATAAATCCTTATGCAGGAAGAACTCTTTATGAACTAGATTCTTTGATAGGAAATACTGAAGCTACTTTTAAATTAAAAGTTAGCGAGTTAGATTATTTCTTAAGGCCTTACGATCCTGATTCAAACTTTGAAAAATTTCAAAAATACTACTCAAATAATACACTTCCTGAAAATTTTTCAGGTTACACATTATTTGATGATGAAGTAAAAATAGACTCTAATGAATTAGTGTTTTACAATGAAGATGATCCTGAAACAGAAGAGGATGACGAGTCAGAAGTTGTAAAAGAAAGGTTAACACCAAGAATTAGAGTTGAATTAGATCATGATTTTTTTCAATCAAAATTTTTAGATCAAGAAGGTTCCCAAGAAATTTCAAACTTAGATAATTTTAAGCTCTACTTTAAAGGTATAGTGTTAGAAACTTATGATTTTTCTGATCCACTACTTATGATTTTAAATTTTAACGAATCTGAAATAAGAGTTGTCTATGAATTTCAAAAATATAATAAGCAAGATACTCCAGATGATACTGCTGATGACACGGTTGATACTGAAGAAGCTCAGTTTTTATTTAAAATGGGAGGTGTTAAATTAAATTCATTCAAACATGATGCTTACCCTGGTTATGTCTACTCTGCCATCGCAGATACTATAACAAATCCAGAAAGAGTTTATTTAAAAGGAGGTCAGGGTGTTATGGCTGAAATTGAATTATTCAAAGATGACAATGGAGTTGATATCCTTGAAGAAATTAGATCAAAAGAGTGGTTGGTTAATGAAGCAAATATTTCAATGTATATTGACAAAGAGATGCTTTCATCCAATGGCGGAATTGTAGAGCCATCTCGACTGTATCTTTATGATTTAGTTAATAAAGCTCCGGTCATTGATTATTTTGTTGATAATTCAGCTGGACAAAAATCTTATCAAAACAAAGTAATTCATGGTGGTTTAATTGAACTAGATGAGGACAAAAATGGATTAATGTATAAAATTCGTATTAGCGAACATATTAAAAATATTGTTAGAAAAGATTCTACTAACGTAAAACTAGGTCTAGTAGTATCTTCTGACATTAGTAACACAATTAATATAGAAGTTGAAGATTCTGATTTTATGACTTTCACACCTCTTTCTTCTGCTATTAATCCCCTAGGGACTGTTCTTATTGGTCCAAGTCCAAGTGCAGAAAATTTTGATAAGAGAATGAGATTAAATTTGTTCTATACTGAAGTTAATAATTAGATGTTTTAGCTCTATCCGAGCTCCATTCTTTACTTAAAAAACTAGTTTTCCAATACACAAGACAGTTCATAAGAATACTCCTTTTAGTCGATGAAATAATTGATCCAAACAAAAGATTTACAAATCTTGAAACAATAAGTGTCAAATGAAGGCTTAAAGCATAAAAACTTTTGAAATGATTTTGAATGTATATATGAGAGGATTTTATAACTTCAGTCTTTGTCATTAAAGTAATAGTTTTGTTTTTTCTTGATGATTCTCCATGATAATGAATACATTTCCAATTATTGAATAATGACACTTTTAAGTTTAAGCGCTTAGCTCTTCGACATAAATCCATATCCTCATAATACATCCAATAATTTTCGTTCCATCCATTTAATTTCGCGAAATCAGTTTTTCTTATAAGAACAAATGATCCAGAAATCCAGTCCGGGAAAGAAATTTCTTCAGTATTCATTTTTTTATATGTCAAACCTCTAAATATTCTATTAAATATTCTTAAAAAACCAGTAATTGTCCATATGTCTAAAAACAATCCGTAGGCATTTGTGTTGCTACCATTTTGATTTAACTGCTTAATTCCAATCAATCTATGTTCCTTGTTTGAATTAGAATATTTAATTAAAGAGAAAAGAGAATTTGAATCTAAAATTGTATCTGGATTTAAAAATAATAACCATTTTGATTCTGCATGGGAAGCCCCAATATTACAAGCTCTAGCAAATCCTAAATTATTTTTATTTTCAATCCAATTAACTTGTTTGTATTTATTTTGATAATCTTTAAACTTGTTGTCATTAGAGAAATTATCAACTACAATTACTTGGGTATTTATCTGACTTTGATTTTGAACACTTTTTAAACACAATGTTAGTTTTTCCCAAGATTTATAATTTATAATTATAATACTTAAGTCTATTATCATTATAGTTTTTTTCTTAATCTTGCAACAGGAGCTCCAATCATTTCTCTATATTTTGCAACTGTCCTTCTAGCAATAGGATATCCTTTTTCATTGATTCTTTTAGTAAGCTCATCATCTGTCAATGGCTTTGACTTATTTTCATTATTAATTATGTTTTGAAGTTCTTTTTTTATTTCAATTGTTGAAACTTCAATTCCTTTATCATTTGTTATTCCCTCTGAAAAGAATGATTTTATTAGTTTTATTCCATAAGGTGTGTCTACATACTTACTATTAGCAACTCTTGAAATTGTAGAGATGTCCATTCCAATTTTTTCTGCAATATCTTTTAATATCATAGGCTTCAAGTTACTTTCATCTCCACTTAAAAAATATTTATTTTGAAATTCCATTATGGTTTTCATTGTGATAAGTAGTGTTTGATTTCTTTGATTAATAGCATCAATAAACCATTTAGCTGAATCAAGTTTTTGTTTAATAAATGTAACGGCTTGTTTATGACTTTTAGAAATATTTTTATTTTCCTGATAACCAGATAACATATTTTTATATTCGTTTGAAACAAAAAGTTCAGGCGCGTTTCTAGAATTTAAATTTAATGTGAGTTTATTTTCAATAATTTCAATTTTAAAATCAGGAATTATTGTTGAATTCATTTTTGTTGGTTCAGAAAATGCTGAACCCGGTTTAGGATTAAGCTTTTCAATTTGTTTTATTGCCTGTCTTAATTCATCTTCTGTGATACTAAGCTTATGAATTATTTTTTTGTAATGTTTTTTGATGAATAAATCAAAATTATTATTTAAAATATTAATAGCATGTATTGCCGAGCTTGACTCTTTTTTTCTTCTTAATTGAAGAATTAAGCATTCTTGTAAATCTCTTGCTCCAACTCCCGGAGGATCCAATAGATGAATTTTATTTAAAATTTTAGTTACGGAATTAATGTCTGTATAAATCCCCATCGTAAAAGCTAAGTCATCAACAATATCAACTATATCAGTTCTTATATAACCAGATTGATCTACACTCCCAACTAAAAATTCTGCAATTTTAGAGTCATTTTCGTTAAGTGAAAAAGGGGTTAATTGATTTTTTAAAAATTGATTGAAACTTATCCCCGAAATAAAGGGTAACGATTTTTCTTCATCATCATCACTATAATTATTAGTTTTTAATTTATAGTCTGGAATATCATCATCACTAAGATAGTCTTCAACGTTAAGCTCAGAATCTTCATTTTTTGGTTCTTGTTCATAGTCAGATTCAGTTTCATATAAATCCTTTTCATTTTCTTTTCCTGTTTCTAGGGCAGGATTTTCTTCAATTTCTCTTGATAGTCGATCTTCCAGTTCCTGAAGTGGAAGTTCGATCAACTTCATCAATTGAATTTGTTGAGGCGATAATTTTTGAGAAAGTTTTAATTGTAAAAACTGCTTGAGCATTTGCTTTAATAAATATTAAAAGTACAAAAAAACTTGATGAAGAATTATATACTAAAATTCGGCATTTTTTGGTGTTCTTGGAAATGGAATAACATCTCTTATATTTGACATTCCTGTAGCAAATAAAATAAGTCTTTCAAGTCCTAGTCCAAAACCACTGTGTTTAACACTTCCGTATTTCCTTAAATCAAGAT
>ERZ1047472.1523-NODE-1523-length-17936-cov-6.375426_pt1 | contig 17936 bp, 20 predicted proteins | sample MGYA00383095_ERZ1047472 | MGnify/ENA primary metagenome ERZ1047472 (study PRJEB29581, sample SAMEA5548365) | metagenome | biome: marine; feature: coastal; material: water | depth 1 m | study: Short-term variability in the microbial, nano- and picoplankton... | reverse complement strand
AAAAGGTGCCTTAACGGTTTTAACAAAATCGATGCAGGCTTCATAGTTTTGCTCATTGATCCAAGGAAGCAAAGCAATGTCCAGGTCGTCGTAGCTAACAACGGTTGGATCCATGTGAAGATTAATCACATCGTCGTAGTGACTGAGGATCTCTGTTAAGCTGTTTAGGTCATTTGTGTTCTTGTAGTATGTGTCGTGGTTTCCTGGAATGAGATCCATTGTCATACCATGCTCACGAAGGCGATTGATAAACATCTCTCTGTTCCGTGCCAGAACCTTGAAATTAGCGAAGCGGCGGTGATCGAAGTAGTCCCCAAGGTGAAGGATTTTGGTAATGCCATTCTTCTTGCAGTAGGGGAAGAAAACCTCTTCGTAAAACCTTTCTGCGTAATTTAAGAAAATGTCACTACCGTTTTTGACACCGGTGTGGGTGTCCGTAATTACAGCAATTTTACTCATTTTAGCTAAAGAACTCGTTCAAAGGACCGTTGATAACAGCCTTTTTAGCAGGACGTCCACGCTTCTTTTTCTTTGGTGGAGCTTTGTCTTCTTCTTGATCCACCCAGTGGTCTTCATCCCAAAGGCCGTTACGGTGTCGCATGCGTTCGACGATACTTTCACCAATAGCGTTTACGTCGTCTGTTCCAAACTCAGCAAACATGTCAATCGAGTTGTTATCAATGACTCGTTGCTTGATTTCTGTTTGTCGTTTTTCTTTTGCGATTCGTCGAAGAAAACAAAAGTAACTGATTTGAGTAAAGTAACTGAAGGCGTTTGGAACACCTGTTCGCGTTTTCTTGGTGATATCAAAATTATTAATAACCTTAACGCAGTTTTCCACCGCGTCCATTACCATATCTTCTCTGTAGGTATAATTAATGAAGTTAGGGCTTCGGGATAAACCATTTGCGATCTTATAAAGACAAAGACCAACATAATCGCTTATGGGTCTTGTCTCTTCGCCATTGGCTTCGTCCTCCTTAACTCCTCGGACGTGCTCAGCCACTGCTTCGCCGAATTCTTTATTGTTAACGTAGTCGACCGGATCTTTCTTCCGGCGTGTACGTTTTTTACTTGGGTTTGCCATAGTGTCTATTATACCATAAATTGCCTAAATGTAAACAATATAATGAGAATATTATTAAAAAAAAAAATAAATCACTTTTTTGATTTACATCCGTACAAGAAAACGGTATAATATTCTGTATCAAAAAAAAAAGGATCAAATAAGACCTGGTTGGTTTGGTCAATGGGATTAGAGTTTATCATCCCCTTCAAGATCAAACATCTTAATCCGGTAATCGGTGTACCAATCATAATATTCCTTTTTAAGTCCAATCCCGGCAGTCATTTCTGATTCAATCCTGTCATCCCTGATCTGAGATGGAACGTTAAAGCTAAAAGGATAAAGCGGTTCAACAGCAAAAGGTTCAAAGACAAAGGCGTTTATCAGGAATAACCCGTCTTCCGTTTCACTGTGATATTCACCAACAATGCATCTACCAGCAACTGTTGTAACGGCTCTGACGTCAATGTTCTCGAGGTAAGCAAGATAATCGTCACTTGGATTCATCTGTTAATGGCATGTTGATCTCGTAGATTTTATACTTAAATGATTCTCTAGTATATATCCCTATTCTTTCTTGCGCGTGTTTCATGGTATAATTCTTTTTCTTTTTCCATGAAAGGTTATCAGAGATATCGTAAATTGTCGTTCCTTGACCGTTATCACTTTTCCTTAGACCTCGTCCGATGGTTTGCAGCACTCGAATTTGACTTTTTGTTGGAGCAGCAAAGATAACGTTGTGAAGGTTTTTGATGTTAATCCCTGTGCTGAACGTTCCCGACCCATTTACGAGGACGCGACAATAATCGCGCCCTCAAATCTTTCTATCTTACTTGGTTTCATTTTTAAGTTTCCTTGCTCTAGCTTCTTTTCGTTTTTTAAGCATCATTGCTTTAAACTCAGGGTCTTTCCATTTCTCCTTAAGTTTATTAGAATGTTCTTTATTCTTCTCTTCTGATCGCTTGCGTTTAGACATTTTAGATCTAAACTCAGGGTCTTTCCATTTCTCTTTAATCTTTTCACCCGCATCCTTTCTTTTATTTATATCCTGGTTAACGCGGGTTATTGCCTCGGTCCAACGTGCTCTCTCCTCAGGTGTTTTATTATCCCACATCTTTTGCGCGGACTTTTTCATTCTAGCTTTGCCCTCGGGCGAATTTCTTTCTTCAACCATAGACTGTCTTACTCGCTCCTTATATTCGTCGTTCGACCACAGTTCTTTAAATTGTTTGCTGATCTTCTCTCGAGCGCCAGGTTTGCTGTATCGTTTTTCAGACAATTCCGCTGATAGTCCATTTTTCATCTTTTCAGATGTGGTCAAAGCCTGAATCGCTACGTAATCATCATATCGATCTGATGCTTTAAACTTATCCCATCCACGTCGTCTAGCCTCAGAAAGAGCATCCTTGTATTCGGATCCTCTTTCTTCTAAAGACGGCTTCATAAAATTCAATGTGAGCTGGAAATCATTTCTATTATAAGCTAAAAATAACAGCAGGTGTGCTTCACAGTGATCGTTATACTTCAATCTCACCGTATGATCGTTATCCTTTATACAGCTGGGTAATATATGGTGATCTTCACAATAAAACTCATCGCCGTGATACTCATTTTCGTATATGAATTCAAGATATTCATTTAATCTATCTTCATTGTCGGGAGTACCGAGATGACTAAGTAATAACTCTTTTGCTTTTTCTACTGGTATAAACATAAAGTTATTTATACAAAACGCGTTCTTAACAAGCCATTATTTACAATTAGCTTTAATCCATTTATCGCATACGTCATCACTCTTTGTTATATCCTTAGCGTATTTGAATGAACCATCGGTTAATATCACTTTAGCATCGTGATCCAAATTCACACTTAAATTTCCAAAATGAAGTTTGATACTACTATGTTGTGACTCAGTGATCTCTCGGATCAGTTCCCGCTCCGCTGCATTAATTTCCCCACTAACATAAAAGATCTTTCTGCCCTCTGGAGCCATTTCTTTTATGATGTTGTAAAGCGGAACACCGTGCTTTTTCACAAGATTGAATATCACAAGGGTGTTTCCTTTTTGGCCAAGCGCAAGCTTCGATATAAACTGATTCCTATTAGGGTGCTCAACAATTGTAGCAATCTCTGAATGGTAATCCATCTTTGCCACTGCCTTACGAAGTACATCATCGTGTTTTAAAACAATACACTGAATGTTAAGGTCGGCAAGTGTGTCGTTATCAATCAAATTCTTGGTGGTAATCACTTTGTGTATCGGACCAAAGTTTCCAATAAGAACAAGTTCGTTGCATTGACTTCCATCAAGCGTTCCCGTGGTCCCGATTCTGTATCGTGCGTTGACCAGGTTACCCATGATCGTGTTCAAGCTTTTTGCTTTGAATAGGTGTGCTTCATCTCCTACGACCATGCCGTATTGAGTGAACCAGCCTTTGCCGCATTTAATAGCACTTTGCCAAGTGGTGATAACAACGTCCGCCGCGAAGTTGTGTTTTTCCTTTCCAGAGTAGATCTGGTGGCAAAGCGTGTCTGCATCGAAGCCAGGGTCATTCGAACTGTAGTCCGCAAAGTCTTTTTTCATTTGCTCTACCAAAGACGTGGTTGGAACAATGATAAGCGCCCTCGTACGATTGTGCTTTAAAAAGTACCGAATAAGCATGTAGATAATCAAGCTCTTACCTGATCCCGTTGGACTGATCACAAGAGAACGCTCCTGTGTTACAGAACGAATAAAGGCTTCGATTTGATAATCTCTTGGCTCGATCTTTTTGCCCCTGCTCCGAATATCAAGCGAGGCGACGAAGTCTTCAAGATCCTCTTTAACAGGAACATCGCCAGGCTTTAGCGATGGGTCAAGCTTAACATCGTATCCTCGTTCGGATATAAACTGCAGTGACTTGTAAAGCAAACCGTAGGGAAGAGTTCGTCTTCGGGCATCGTAAAGCCTAATTTTCCCATCCCAAACTTTATTGCGGTAGCTGGGCATGTATTGGTACCCGTCAACGTAAAACGTAAACGCCTCGGATAAGTCCATGACCGCTCCGCTATCGTCGCAATCCATACGGATAATGGATTCGTCAATTTTGTCTATTTTAAAGGTGCTCATTTAAGCTCCCGATTGAAATCTTCTCCACTCAATAATGTTTCGGATTTGATTGTGCCTCCACTTTATCTGATCAAGGATTTCTTTGCATGCGTCAACGTATGTTTGTTGGTACTCAATTTGCATTTGAGAGTCTACGATGTCTGAGTCCGAATCGTAGAATTGCTGCAGATCTGTTTTCAGCGGTTTGTTTATTCCATTAAATGGATCATAAGCCCACCCGCGATTATCCATGTCATCCTTTTCCATTTTGCCGTTGAACCACAGCCACTTGTCTTTTTTAAGGATGGAAAATTCCTGTTCTTTTTTCTTTAACCGGAGCTTGGCAACCGAATATAGCTCAAGGTATTTACTGTGAAGCGTTGCCCCGTTAATAGTGGTTTCGTCAAGAGCAAACTCGTCAATTTTGGAGTCATTGCTCCACATCTGTAACAGATCTTCGATATTCATAAACTATACTTTATCTATAGTCTTATTTAATCGAGAAAAGTAAATTCGTCAAATCTAAAGGTTATGTCAAATGTTGCAAAGGTTATCTCTGCGGCTTGAGCGTCAAAATCCACCGAGCTAATGCTGGTAGGAAAGGCATTTATGCAGCGAACTTCGCGAGTAACGTTATTGTGACTTGTTAAAAGATTAATGGTAATATCTGCTGTTTTTAACTCTGTGCGGGTGGTGTTTTCTTTCATCCACCCAAAAAGCTCGTCATAGATTTTCATCTTTTCATCACACATAAACCTCATTGAAAGAGGTTCGTAAACAAGCGTTTCAGAAGGAACGTAGCCCTCGTTATTTCTATAGGGCGATGCAACCTCGGCATTGGTTATACCAGGAAATGTGAGTCCCACAGCAAATAAATTTGTTTTGGGGTAATCCCCGGTTCCTCCAATAGAAACCTTAAATCCATTAGTGGGTAATAAGTTGTTGTCAATAGCCATGATTATATTTATCCACAATAAAAGGGGTTACCCTTTCGAGTAACCCCTTTCGTGGTGTTATCCTAACTAAGGTAGTGTGGATAACCTAACTAATTGTATTAGCTGTGCTCAACGTTGAGACCTGTAACAAGCACCCTACGGAAGTAAGGGTTGAAGTCGGTAGAGCCAGATCCAGCAAGTGGGTTGCTAACAAGACCGTAACGAGTCTTGAAACCAATCTTTGGCTGGAATGTGTTTTCAGCTACCGCACGCACCATCGTGAGAGGAACGTAAGGGCAGTAGAAGATACCGGCGTCGTAAGAGCTGGAGCCCTTGTAACCAACAGTAACATAGTCAGCTGTCTCGAACGGATCAACATACACCTTCATGCGGCCGTTAATAACACCTGCGAAGGTATTACCAGTGTCGTCCACGTTAAGGTCTGTGCTAAGAGCAGGTGTGTAATCAAGAACACCTGCAGCTGCAAGAGCAGAAGCAACGTTGCTGGAAGCAAGGATGTAGTTACCCTTACCGCGGCGTGTTCCTTTTGCGATCTCGTTAGCTTCGATTTCGATTTGGAAAAGAAGTGACTTGAACTTCTCAACCGCCCAACGGCCATCGGCGTCGGTGTCAAGGTCGAATGTGCCAGGAGCAGCGCCTTGAGCAGCACCGTGGAGAGCTTCATCGTTGATCTTGCCAATCACTTCGCGGTTAATTTCAGCGAGGATTTCGGTAGACAGGATGTTAGCAAGCTCAGCTTCAGCATCAAGACCGTGAACGGACTTAAGATCCTGAGCGAGTTCCATTGAGTACTCAGCCTGGAGTTGGCGAGTCTTAGCTTCAACAGATGTTTTCTCGATGGTGAAACCCATGTTAGCAGGCTCAGCAGTTTCAGCGGTTGCTGTAGCAGCAGGACCGGAGAATGTGTCGTCGATTGTGTCGAACAGTGCTTCGGAGTCGTCTGTGTTAATGCGATCAGCAGTTGGGCTGTCGTTGGATGCGTAACGTGCCTTCATCGCGAAGATGAGACCGGTAGGACCAGTCATAGGCTGAACACCAGCGATGTCATAAGCAACGAGGCTTGGCATTGCACGGCGAACGAGGGAAACCAAAACTGGGTCCCAACGATCAACTGCGCCTGTCAGGTTGTTGTCCTCTGTGAGGAAGTTGGCCTGAGCAGCTGTTTCACGAGCAGCGATTTCTTGGTTTTCAAGGAGGACTGCTGTCACGGACTTACGATAGTTGTCAGCGAAAGCAGGAGCGTCGGCAGATTCCAAAATGGGCTGCCACTTCTTTTCTAGTTCTTCTGATTTAAACATTTTTTTATATGATGTTATGAGTTAATTTGGGAAATTTTATTAGGTCGAGCTCTTCTTGAGTCGCCCAAGTGTTTCCATATAAGAGGCCATTGCGGGGTCAACAGGTGCTTCGGAAGTTTCTTCCTCGACGTCTGCGCCTTCAACAATGGTTTCAACAGTTTCTTCTTCAGTTTCCTGAGTTTCTTCTGTTAGTGTTTCGCCTTCTCCAGTGAAGTAGAACTTCTTAAGAGTTTCCACATTCTTTGTGAATTCTCCGTCAAATTCAACTCCTTCAGCAAGCTTAAGAAGCTTAGCAGTCTGGGTTTCAGCAAGATCTTTAGTAGCTTCGGAAAGAATCTTCTCCCTGTTAAGATCGTCTACACGATCGGCAAGGGTATCAGCGATGTCTTTGAACTTAGCCACGTCTTCTTTGAGTTGAGTAGCTTCCTCCTCAAGTTCGTCGTAAAGATCGACCTTGGACTCGGGAACTTCAACATAATTTTCTTCGAATAACGTCTTAAGAGACTTCATGAAGTTTTCGGCAATAGATGTGCGAAGTGAGCTTTCAACAGCCACCTTGTTTTCGCCAATCCATTCTTCAACAGCGTACGTCAGGTAAGAGTCGATTTGATTAGTGAGTGTTTCATTAATCGCTTCAACCTCTTCAGTAAGCTTAGCTTCATGCTGGGCTTCCAAAGATTCAGTTACTTCTTCCACCTTAGTGCGAACTTCGGCTTCAAAAATAAGAGCAGCTTTTGCCTTGAATTCGGAGGTTAATCCCTCTTCTTCTTCAACAAGACGAGTAAGGTCTTCAGAAGTAATAGCCTCTTCAGCCACTTCTTCTTCGGTTACTTCCTCAGCAACTTCTTCAGCTTCTTCTTCAGTTTCTTCAACCACCTCTTCGGTAGCTTCTTCTTCAGCAGCTTCTTCAGTTACTTCTTCTTGTTCAGCAGCAGCACGCTTTTCGCGGCGCTCTTCAAGGAACGCATCAGCGTTGTCAACTTCAGCTTCCTCAGTTACGTCTTCTTCTTCTTCTTCGTCCTCTTCGTCTTCCTCTTCGTCGTCTTCCTCCTTTTGAGGGGAATCGTCTGATTCGGTTTCTTCAGAGTCGTCAGTTTCAGCTTCTTCCTCGTCTTCTTCGCCTTCTTCTTCGGCTTTCGCCTTTTCCAGCTCGGATTCTTCAGAAGTAGGCTTTTTACCAGCTTCTGCAATCTCTTCTACGTCTTCAGAGACGGATTCCTCCACCTCTCCCTGTTCAAGAGAAAGCAAGTCGGATTCAACGATATCCTCGACAATGTCTTCTTGGTTATCTGTGTTTTCCATGTTTGTTTTCTATTTTGTTTGGAGAGGGGTATTGTACCCAGTCTCATATTAGTCATTAATTTCCCATGTTATAATCAAAACATCCATAATATAAAAATTCTTTATGATATCTTCTTCAAGAAATCTGTAAACAGTGTTTCCTGTAAAGAAGTTAGTTTGGCGGCCGTAAGCTTGTCCATTTCAGCTTTGGCTTCTTCAGCCGCACGGGAAACAATTTCGTTTCCTTCAAAAAAGTATTCAACGCCTTCCATTATACCGTCAACAAAGGCGGATGGAGCGCTGGGATCTTGAACGATATCAACCGTCGCAAGTATAAAGTCTTCATTAACGGTGGTAACACCGTCTTTTTGGGAAACTGAACCCATTCCTCGTGAACTAACACCAAGTTGGCAGCCGCCTTCAAGAAGACCTTTTGTGATGCTTCCCATTGGGGTGTCAAGAATAAGAGCTTTGCCCATCACATTTTTTCCGTTCCAATTAAGTTCGGTAATGCGGTGAGAAACCTTATCGAGGTTAATCTGAGGACCTTCGGGGTGATTAAGCTCACCAACCGCCCGGCCAGTTCGAACGTAATCCTTGTCGTAACGCTCAACCGCAGATTCAAGGATTGCTTTAGGATAAACGCGTTTGTTACGATTTAACTGGTCGGCTTGCATGAAGATACCTTCGATGAAGGTTTCTTTTTTACCGTTCTTTTCTTCGGTAATGTATTGAAGGTCTTCTAAATGTTCGGTGATAAGTTTCATAGTAGTGTTTCGTAATAATTATTAAGCGTCGGCAAGTGATCCACTTTCAAGATCAGTTGAAGGGATACCATTCATTTAAGTTTGCAAAATCACGTTCGATCTCTTCCCAAACATCAATGATTTCACCAAGAGACTTTTCCATCTTCTTAAAGTCTCCATCGTACTTTCCTTCGAGTGATTTATTAACACCTTTATTTAAATTTGATCCAACTTTAAGGGATTTCTCAAGGCTGTAAATCTGAGCCGCTACGCGTCCTGCTGTTTTTGCGCCGCCTTGGCTCATTTTAGCTTCTTCAAGATCAGCTTCAGTAAGTGATTCACCTTCTGTTAACGCTTCATCAACACTATACATTAGTTCAAGAAAGTCGTCATACGCATCTATAGCTTTCTTTAAAGCCTTTACACTTTTAACACTATAATTCCTATCGGTTTGCTTCGCCCAAGATTCTAAATTGCGGTTTTTAAGAGTACCTAAAATCCTTTCCATATAATCAGTTGCTTCAACCGAATCACGGAACGCTTCGGCAAGTTCTTCAGCTGATTCTTCAAGCTCCTCCGAAGAGATGTCTTCTACATCTTCTTCAACGAGAGGCTCTGGATCGGCTTCGACCTTGGAATCCCGGTTAAAGATTTCTTCGGCGGCTTTGGCCAAACTGTCGTAAGATCGTTTGTAATTTTCCATTTTTTAATACGTGATATGTTATTCCTTGATTTTAAGTATGCCGCACATCAGGGGGTGATACGAGCAAATGTAGTAAAGTTCGTCTGGTGTGTCAGCAGAAACGGTGATCTCGATTTTACCTTCTTCAGCACCGTTGTTTGTAACGCCGTCGTTGTATTGATCGCCTTCACCACCGGTTTTTTCGTTTTTGATCATGAAGGGATGTCCGTTTGCATCAAGGTCAAAAACATAGCTTTTGCCACGCTCAAGTTCAAGAGTGGGGTTTTCTTCGCCGTCAATAACGTAAACCTTGCTGTTAGGAGCGGTTACCTTAAAGGTGTGTTCCACCGCTTCGCTAAGTGTTTCTTCTTCGGTTTCAACGCCTTCTCCTAAGTCGTTGTACATTTGGAAGGCCAATGTTCCTCTGTCGAAAGGATTTCTGGAACCGCTGTAAGCGCCCTTGTAAAGCGAATCTCTTTGAGCTATTGTATCAATAGCTGGCATATATCCTGCCTGATCCATGTTCTGAACGAATGAATCGTATTCTTTAGGCGAGGTTTTAATACCTTCAGCTTTTTTAAGAAGAGCCTTTAGCATCAATATGGTAGATTTCTTTAAGGCCTTTTTAGCCAATCGTCCAGTGCCTTTAGCAACCTTTAATGCAAGATTCCCGCCCTTTTTCAAAAAAGATATACCTGCCTTTTTAAGCAGGTCTTTCATTTCCTCTTCGGTAAGTTCTGCCTCTTCCTCGGTGAGAACCAGCTCAATCATTTCAACCATTTCTTCGCCGAGAGCTTCAGGAGCTTCTTGCGATCGATTAAGTATTGCTTCAGCGGCTTTTGCTAAATTGTCAATGGATGTTTGGTCAAAGTGCATTTATTTTAATATTGAGTTCCAAGATCGTCGTACATTTGATATGCGAGTGTTCCTCGATCAAAAGGGTTTCTGGAACCTCTGTAGGCTCCTTTGTAAAGAGAATCCTTTTGTGCTATTGTGCTAATGGCTGGCATATACCCTGCCTGATCCATATTTTGGCTAAATTCGTCGTACTCCTTAGGTGTGGTTTTAATGGGTAATTGGGATTAGCCAGCCTGCATCATCTCGGCGGCTTTTTCAAGAGCAGAATCTAAAGAAGCTTTATCATCGGTATCAATGTAAACTTTAGCTCCGTCTTTTCTTTTCATAATTCTAACTTTAATTTTTGCCTTTGCGTTATGAATTGATTTTTTTAATTGTGTTGCCATTTCATCGTCTATAGTAATGATGGCTCGCGTATCACTATCTCTTTTAATATCGCCGGCAGCAGCCTTTTGTTTTACTTTTACGTTGGCTTTAGCCCATTTCTCAACATCTTTAGCAAAGTCAGATAATTTCATGTTGACCTTCATGGTGGCAATTGTTTTACTTGTTCTTAAATGAACAATTTCAGCACCGTCCATATACGCTCCATCTAAAGCAATTTTAGCTGCAGGAGAAGCCATTTTTTTAAGTGCTCGAATGATGTCTTTTCCCATGAACATCAAGGTGGGGCGTTCTTTATCAGGATTAAATTTATCCTGTTGCTTTTTAACTAGGACATCATTTGGCCGCACAACAGCTTCGGAGAGGTCTTCAAAGGTTTCTTTCTCAAGCTCGATAACGGGCTCAGGATCAACCTCGGGGGTTTGAGACCGGTTAAAGATTTTCTCAGCTGCGTGAGCGAGACTGTCGTATGATTTTCTATGATAGTCCATTTATAAATTATCTGTTTTTTATTATGAGTCTGCCATTCCTTGACCGGCTATATCCATCCAAAGGTGATGCGCAACGGTATTCTTTTTATGGGGGTTGTTACCTTCAAGGCCTCCGCCTTTTGGAAGGCCGTATCCCATACCAGCGTCGTAACCAATATCGTATGCGCCAGCAAAGTCTTTGTGGTCGCGAGCATGTTTATCAAACTTGGCAAACTGCTTAAGGTCAAGCGGCTTCATGGCGTTAACAAAATCCCTACTAGTTGCACGAACCTTTTTAGCATTATCAAGAAATGCTTTCATATCCTTTTCATCGGTAGGGACTTCGAGCTTAGCTTCAGTAATCTCTTCAACTTCTTTGCTTTCAGTAACTGTTTCTGCCTCTGGTGCGTTGTAGATCCGTTCAGCAGTTTCGATTGTTTTAACCTCGATTGCTGTGCGGGCTTTTTCTTGCATAACGGCTGCAAATGCCGCGGCTTGCTGTTCTTTGTCGCCGAGGGCAACAGCGTCAATGAGTTTCTGAATGTTATTCATACCTTTATTTATATGTTTTTGTGTTTTAAGTGTTAATTAATTTCTAAAATCCATCGTCTTCTGGAGGAGGTTCTTCCTCGTTCTCGGCTTGAATTCTTTCATAATCTTCGTCAGAAAGGTTAAGAACGTTGCTCCGAACCCATTTGTTTGAGTAGTATTGACCAATGAATGGTTGTACCTGTTCAAGCATCGTAACGCGTTCTCGTAGAATCTCAAAGTCCTTAAGCTCGGAGAAGAAGTTATCCTCTATATAGTCAACGTTAATTGCCTCGCGTATTTCAGGCCATTCAGACTCTGTACAAATGTTTTTAAGAAGGCATTGAACCTTAAGCATCTCAATAAAGAGAACAGAGAACTTCTTTCTCAGCCTGTTAATAAACTTTTGGAATTTAACTTCCTCTCGGCTAATCTCGCTTACTCGTCCAATAGCAAACTGGCTGCCTTCGACATCAAGTCGACCGACTGGAACGTTTAGCGAGCGGTAAAGCTTCTTTTGAAAGAAAAGAACGTCATCGATTTGACTGAGATTTTCACCGCCAGGAAGGGTTGTGATTTCAGTTCCGCGTCCACCTTCTCGTCGTGGAAGCCAAAAATCTTCCAGCATGCTCATGGCTTTGCGGTCGTCTTTGACCTCACCGCTTGTTGCATCGTAAACAAGTTTGTTTCGATACTTGCTCATGATACCTTGAACATATTGTTCAGCTTTACCTTTTGGAAGGTTACCAATATCAATGTAAAAGATTCGGCGTTCAGGTGCTCGTGAGATACGGTAAATAACCAACGCATCTTCCATGATACGAAGTTGGTTTACAAGTTTAACGCTTTTGTGAAGGTAAGAAACGGCATACTTACCTGTATCATCTAGGTTACCACTTGGAACATAAACAATGCTTGTTGGGTCGATTTTAACAGCATTCGTGCTTGATCCCAAACTGTCGCTGTAAAGAAAGTATTCTTTTGCCACATAATGACTTTTAACACCAGTGTCGTTATCAGTTTTGGTTTTAACCTCTTTGATTTTTTTAATCTTCAGCGGATCGATCATCCGCACTTCTTGAATACCCTTTTTAATATTCTCAGGATCAATAAGAAGGTGGTAATAAAGTTTACCATCAATGTACCAACGACGGAAAATGTCCTGCCCGTTGAAGTTAAAGGAAAGTAGTTTGCAGACGTTTTGAAATTCTTCTCGAATCAGATCTTTAACGTTGTCTGGAATGTCGAGGTTGTCGGTCGAAAGGTTGACCGGAATGTTGGAGCTGTCTGCTACAATAGCTCCGTTGATGATGTCCGAAATAGCGGTGTCGCATTCGGGTTGTGCTGCCGCAGCACGATACTTAAGAATAGCATCTCGCTCGTTTCCAACGCTAGCGTCGTCTAAATCAAGGACCTGACCGTAGTAACCGCTTGTACTGGTGCCTGAAATAACCTGACTTCCGTCGGTTTCAACGGGCGGTGCAAATGAGGGCAAAACCTTTTCCTCTTCTTCACTGGACTCGTCTTTAATTCTTTTTGAGATGTCAATTCCAAATATTTTCATACAATATTATATATGAAGAAAATTATCCCGGAGGGATTGAACCCCCGGAATAATCTCTAATTCTTTACACTGAGGTCAGCTTAGGAAGTGATTCCCTCTGCCGTCCAGTATTGATACTGAAGCTCAACTGTGAATTCCTCCACAGCGTCGTTTGTCTCGTAGTTCAATTCAATCGCACTGACGTTTGTTGGAAACGCATCAACGAAGGTATAAGTTTTAATACCTCCTTCGTTTCCATCGCGGTCAAGCTGAACCACTTCCATGTTACGGTAGTAGTTCAGATGTTGACCAACAACAGCGTCGTCGGAAACGTTTGCTTCATGGTTGTTAACCCGATTCATCCAACTTTCGAATGCATCACGGAGATTAAAGCTAACGTCGTTAATAACGGTAACTGTCCATGGTTCGAATGTACGGTCTCCGGCAACCTTGAGCTTTTGTCCGCGGAAAGGAACCTCGAGAGGAGCAATAACGCTTGCAGGGATCGAGCCGCCTTTAATAAGAAAGCGGGCTTCGTTCCGAAGAAGCTGGTTGTTGTCCGGGAAGTCAATTCTGCATTCAAACAGGTTGGGGCGAGCGCCACCGCTAAAGTTTGATTTGAATTTTGATATGCCTGTGTTTGTAGTAGCCATAAGTTTATCCTAATGTTTCTATTTATACTCCTAGACCTTATCGGCCGACTAATTCCTCAAAAGCTGTACCTGTTCTGGTAGCAATGAAGTTAAGTGTTACAAAGTTAATCGAACGCGCTGGCTTGATGTAGATATCAGCCACGAATCGATTGCCGTCAATCACCTGTCCTGTGTTGTTGCTTTCATCGCAAACAACGCGGAAATCAGTGATACCTCTCCGACCCTGAACGTCCCGAAGGAATGGTTCAATGGCGTTACGGAAAGTGCTGCGAGTGAACGTGTCGTTAAGTTCAAAGAGTTGAAACTTACTTGCAGTAGCGATTGCTTTCTCGATAGTGATAAAGAGACGGCGAACGTTAATGCGATCGAACGCACTTGGCTTGGTCAAAGCAGTTTTGTCTCCAAAGAGAACGGTGCCTTGTCCAGGAAGCGTAAGAACGGGGTTAACACGCTTTTGGTAAAGCTCGTCCCGATCTGCTTGCTTGGGGTTGTAGGCCAAGCGAACGATACCCTGAAGTTGCCCGCGGTTAAGACCAGCAGGTGAGAACCAAGGATCAGCAACATCGTCAGTGGATGCACAAAGACCAGCGATATGACCGGACAGTGAAACCCATGCATAAGCGTCACGATACTTGTTGTAAACGTAAGCAGGAGTGCTGTCGAATACAAGGTAGCTGCTTGAGCCAATTGCGTCGAACTTAGTAGTAACTGTGGTCTTCTTAGAAGAATCAGATGTTTGATCCTTAACAGAGATCGGCGCGGAAATGAATCCAACGCAATCACGTCGAGCATCAACGATAGTTTTAAGGCGTGAATCAACAACGTCGTCACCGTCTTCGTAAGCGAAGAGAAGGTTAACGTCAACAGTTTCGGAATCTTCAAAGAGATCCAATGCTGTGGAAACGGTTGCGGAAGAAAACGAAGCAGCGTCTGCACCGCCGCCAAGACTAAGAGCTGTACCACCGTTGAGCCAAGAAATTGCTCCAAGGTCAGTTGTGGCTGCAGTGATCTCTGCGTCTGTGGCTGTATTCTTTACACCGAAGATAAGGGAGGAGTTAGTATTAACAAAGTCTGCCCAGTAGTTCGATTCGCCAAATTGGTTTTTAGCATTACGGCCGATAGAAAGTCCTTCGTGGACTTCAAGAACCTCTCCTTTAACTCCAGTGAATTCACCGTCTTCGTCAACGATAACGATTGAAACCTCGTCGTTAACTGCGGTGCCACCTGTGAGAGCGTCTGCCCACTCAGTGGTTGCTGGTGTGAATTGAAGAGCATCAGTAACCGCCGATGGTTGTGAGCTAAAGTTGGATGCGTTAACAACGTAAACCTGAAGCGAGTTACCAAGTGCACCTGCATAGCGAGCGACAATGTGTGTGCCAGCTGTGTTAAGAGCGGATTGGTTTGCATCAAGTTCTGTAACCGTGCTGATTGCGAATTCCTCTGCAGGAGAGTCATTGGCGAAATCAGATATGGCGTTGAATGATCCAGTTGCATTCGCGCGAGAAACTTTCAAGTTGTTGCTGTACTTAAGAAATCCAGCAGCTTGTAGGAAGCTTCTTTCGAGTGTGGCGTTTTCTGTTGAGGGTGCTCCGAATATTCTCGCGAGGTCCTTCTCCGAACTGACGGTAACCAATTCTCCAATTGGTCCCCATCTGAAATAACCAGCAAAACCACCAATAGAGGTAGATTGAGCCGGAATGATGTCTGACAGGTCTATTTCTTTGACCTCGACACCTGGTGATACTAAAAATCCCATGTGTTATCCTTTCAGTGTAATTAATAAGTTAAACATAATAAGGTTATATTCAATACAATCTATTTATGATTTTTAGGTTTTAGAGAGACCTCCACCGCTGAATGTCTTGAACCATTTCCTCATATTTTTCAAACGATTCGGGAACCTGATTACCGGAATCCATAAAACCAAATGGAGGTAAATCTTCTTCCATTTCAAGTAGTTTCTCTTGGTAAAGAAGGTCCTTGAGCTGTGTGTTGCTCATGCTTTCAAATATATCCGTGCTAACAAACCATGCAAAAAGAACAAAGTTCATAACAGAGTCGTCGTGTGTACCATCCTTACCAGCGTAGCTGTCACCCTTTGGTTCAAAGGAGCTCATTTCAGAAATTGTTTCCGGATCCACTATATGAAGCTTTGAATCCTCAATAAGGTCCTTTAGATTGGAACACCCAATCCGTTTGACCTTTCGAGACATGGTAACGCCAATCCCGTTGCTCTTAACGGTGCTCGTGGTAAAGGTATTTTCATACTCGTGGTCGTAGTAAACCGAGTTACAAACAACCATACCAGCATCATTGTTTTCTATAATAACAAGAGCTTGGTTGTAGATCTTGGCAGCTCGTACTATAAAGTTCGGAAACAGCAGCGGAGAAACGGTGTTGTCGCGGTATGTACAAACTTGCTTAAATGGATTTTGTGAAATGTCTATCACAGAAAACGTGCTGTAATCTTGTCCACGACCTTTGGAAACATCAGCGCAAAGAACGTATTCGTGACCTTCGATTGGCTCCTCGTAGTAGTTAATGTCGTGCTGGATTTTTAGCGGTGCCTGTGCCTGCATACCAAGCAGCACATCTGATGCAATCAGCGTTTGCGAACTACCAATAAAGCTGCATTCGAATTCCTGTTTAAATTGCAGTTCGCTTGTGTTGGCAATCGTTTCCTGTTTCCATTTTTCGTCCCGACCAGGAACCTCGCGCCATCGGATAGTAAAGGGTTTGAATTCGTTTGCGCCTTGTGTTGCGCCCTCCCAGATCTTGTAAAACATATTACCAACACCATTTGGCGTACTGGTGATAATAACCTTTGTGTCCTTACCGCTTGAAATAACGGGATAGGTGGACGTGTAAAATTCATTAGCCTTGTTAACAAAGCCAAATTCATCAAGGAAAATACAGTTAAGAGAAAGACCTCGAATTGAATCGCCGCTTGTCGCAGATGCAATGATCTCCGAATTATTGCTAAAGGCGATGCTACCCTTGTTAAGAACCTTGCAGCCAGGCTGTAAAAAGAAAGGAAGGTGTTCCAGCATAAGCGTTAACCGCCCGAGCATTTCTCGAGCAGTGGCACCTTTGTTAGCGAGCACACCAACCTTTTTGTCCGCGTTGAATATAATGTAATGAAGAAGCCAGGCCACAGAGGTAATACTTTTGCCACTTTGTCGACAAGCAAGAACAATAGAAAAGCGGTTGTCGCAAAAGTGCTGCACCATGTTCTTCTGGTATCCCCGAAGCTTAAAGGGAACCAAACCCGAATCAAGACTGATAACCTTTACGTAGTTTTCACAAAAGTATGCCACGTCTTTCGAACACTTGATGTATTCGTTGATCTCGTGCTTTGTAAATTGCTGTTCTACCCCGTCGGCTTTTACGTTGGGGTTTCCGTTGTATGAATCGGGTCTTGACATTAAAACTTTTCGCTTTTTTGATTTACATCAACAGCGTATTTCGATATAATAATTAAAATCAATTAAAGATCGATCGGTTCACTATCTGATCCTTGAAGAAACTTTTGGAGCTCAGACGTGGTTCCAACAAAAATAGCATTATTGGTTGTTGATCCACCTTCGCCGGACTTAGAATCCTCGGTCTGAACAAGTTCTTTTCTTTGCTTTTGAAGATCAAGCAATTGCTGGTTCATTTCAGAAGCCTGCTTGATAAGTGTGCCAAGAACTTCAAATGCACGTGGATGCTCGGCATCAGAAGCAAGACATGCCATTGATTCAATTGCGATCTCTGATGTTTCAATAAGCTTTTTTATTCGATCGCGTGCGTAACGGTAATCTTCCTCCGTTTCGTCTATGAGTTGGGCATCAGAAGGACCAATCAAAGAATCTACTGTGGCAAGCTCCTCAGAAGTCTTTTTTACCTCGTCCAGATTTTTCTGCAACGCGGTAATCATGTCGTCCTTTTTGCCCATGCTTTTATTTATCAAGTTATAGTTACTTTACCATCTTCCTCTATAGTGAATTCTACAGGTGGTACCTTTGGAACATAGTCAGGTTCAATAGTATTAATGAATTGGACAAGCTCTCTGCTTAGCCAAAACACCTCTTCACCATTTGTTCCAAGCGCGTCCAATACATCTTGAGGATCGGCTTCGCCCTCCCAGAGTTGGTGCATTCCTTGTTCGTGAAATTCCTTAAGCTCACCGTGCATAACTCTAATGAGTGACAATATTTGATCAGCTTGTTTCTCAGCTTGTGTTTTATTAATTAAGCTCATGTATTTATCTATTTAGTCTTATGTTTTAATAATATAATTTAGAACGATTGTGGGCTGCGTGTTCTGGTGCGGTTGGTCCCCACCTGCAGTAGTTGTCGTCCTCGCAAGTGTTGTGATGGCGTTATCTCTAGCGCGGGAGCG
>ERZ1047472.1522-NODE-1522-length-17945-cov-5.735998_pt1 | contig 17945 bp, 13 predicted proteins | sample MGYA00383095_ERZ1047472 | MGnify/ENA primary metagenome ERZ1047472 (study PRJEB29581, sample SAMEA5548365) | metagenome | biome: marine; feature: coastal; material: water | depth 1 m | study: Short-term variability in the microbial, nano- and picoplankton... | reverse complement strand
CAAATACCATGAAAAAAATCACTTGCCTACTCATAATTATGCTTGTTTGTAACCAAGCATTTGCACAATCTAAAAATTTCATTGACCAAGCCTATCTTGAAACAACTGCAAAAGTTGATACACTGGTGGTCCCTGACCAAATCTTTCTTTCCATTTACATTGATGAGGGGGAAGACCGCAATAAAACATCTCTAGAAAAACAAGAAAAGGAAATGGCAAAAGTATTGAAGAATTTAGGAATCGATCTAAAAAAACAATTGAAACTACAAGACCTAACCAGTGCCTACAAAAAATATTTTTTAAAACGGAAAAATGTTCTAAAGTCTAAATTGTATGCGCTTGAGGTTTACGACGCCATGACGGCTGGAAAAGTACTCATTGGGCTGGAAAATATTGGGATTTCAAATATTGTATTGACCAAAACAGCTTACTCAAAAATGGAATCGCTAAAACTTACACTAAAATCCAAAGCCATTTTAAAAGCAAAGAGCAATGGAATGGCACTCACAGGGCCTTTGAATCAGGTCTTGGGAAAAGCTATACACATTAGTGATCAATACCATAGCAATCCATATTACAAAAATCATGCAATGCTAGTTGAGGTTGCTGAGGAATCTGAAACCAAAAGCAGTGTTGAAACCCCCATTAACATTGGGTTCTCAAAAATTAAACTGGAATGTCAAATAAGTGTAAAATTTGCACTCAACTAAAAAAACGGGCATGCCAACTGTCAATTGCAGGAACTTCCCAGTGGTCTAAATATTCTGCTTTTGTTTGAACCAGATGGTTAAAGACAATGGTGTTTTTAGAAACTGCTTTATCTTTAGCCATTTTTTTAAAGTCTTTAAGTGTTTTGTAGGCGAGATAATCCCCTTGTTTGTAGGAGACGTTTAATTTATCCAAAAGGTCTACTTTATAGGTTGTTTCCAACTGCTTGATAAAATGAACAGAAGCATCTATGGAACAACCTGTTGCCTTTTGCATTTCCTGATCCAATCCAATGATAATAAACCGCTTGTACTTGAACTCAAAGGCCGCCTTCAAATCGGCACCATGGGCAGTCCAGCTCTCTAAAAAAGTTTGTAATTTTTTGGAGATATCAAGAATTTCTTCTTCAGAAAAGGAGCGGTTGCATTGGTATATCCAAATGCGTGCAGTTTCAGGTAATGTTTGAAAGTCAACATTCATGCTTATAAATCTTTTGCTTCGGCAATCATTTCTGCAACATCTTTAACCTTCACTTGACCTTCAGCCTTGTTTTTAACTCCATCTGTCATCATGGTATTGCAGAAAGGACAGCCAGCGGCAATAATATCGGGCTTTGTCTGTAGTGCTTGCTCTGTGCGTTCTATATTAATTTCTTTATTGCCCGGTTCCGCATCCTTGAACATTTGAGCTCCACCCGCACCACAGCATAGACCATTTCTGCGAGATTTTTTCATTTCTACTAGTTGAGCATCCAATTTTTTAATCAATTCTCTAGGGGCTTCATATATATTATTGGCACGCCCCAAATAACAAGGGTCATGGAAAGTAATGCGTTTGCCTCTAAATTGACCACCCTCAATAGTGAGTCTACCATCCTCTAAAAGGCTTTTCAAAAACTGGGTATGGTGTACAACCTCGTAACGCCCACCCAAGTAGGGATATTCATTTTTGATGGTGTTGAAACAATGCGGACAGGCAGTGACTATTTTTTTTACATCATATAAATTCATCACCTCAATGTTAGTGACCGCTTGCATTTGAAATAAAAACTCATTGCCAGCGCGTTTGGCAGGGTCTCCAGTACAACTTTCTTCGGTCCCCAAAACAGCAAATGAAACGTTGGCACTGTGCATGATTTTAACAAGGGCTTTGGTGATTTTTTTGGCTCTGTCATCAAAACTTCCAGCACAACCTACCCAAAACAAAACTTCAGGTGAAATTCCCTGTGCGTGTAATTCGGCCATGGTGGGTACTTTCAGTGCTTCTTTCATTTTTTTATTTCATTTTTATTCGTTTTTACCGTCGTCGAAAACTTGAATGGTAACTTCTTTTTCAACTAGGTCTGTAAACTTACCCCGGTAACGAGTGGCTTTTACCAAATGGTTATCAATCCAATGGTAATTACCACCTCTGGGTTTACCCATCAACAAAGTGTGGTAATTGAAACCATATTTTTTTAACCAAGTTTCAGTCACCGTTCTGTGTTCTTCCGTTCGCGATGTAAAAAAACAAATCATATGGCCTTCGGCATACCATTTGTTACAGGTTTTTTTGGCATCTTCAAAAGGAAGGCAAGTGGCCATACGATCGGGTTCCTCATTAGGAACATCCTCCGTGATGGTTCCATCAATGTCAATTAAATAATTTTTAACACCCTCTGGCAAAACAGGACTTATAAGTTCTCCTTCTTCAACTTTTTGATGCAATAATGCGTCTGCTTCTTCTCGTTTCATTTTTGTAATTTAATCTATTCGTTATTCCAATTTAATCGGTCCATTTGGTTGTATGGCCATGGTGCGCCATTATTTTCTATGTTGGTCATCATGTTATTGAGTTCCAGTGGTGCTGCACTTTGTTCCATAACAAGATAGCGGCGTAAATCCAAAATAATAGATAATGGATTAATGCTTACAGGGCATGCCTCAACACAAGCATTGCAGCTCGTACAAGCCCAAATTTCTTCATTGGTTATATAATTTCCAAGGAGTTGTTTGCCATCGGAAATAAACTTTCCTTTATTGTTATCAATGTTTTTTGCCACTTCTTGCAAGCGGTCTCGCGTATCCATCATGATCTTACGGGGCGATAATTTCTTACCGGTTTGATTTGCTGGACATTCGCTAGTACAGCGACCACACTCTGTACAAGTGTAGGCATTGAGCAATTGAATTCTGTTCAAATCAAAAACATCACTGACTCCAAATTTTTCTGGGACCTCAACGCCATCTTCTTGAACTGCGTAAGGATCGGCATCGGGATCCATCATCAGCTTGACCTCATTGGTCACAGATTCAATATTGTTTAAATGACCGTTGGGTTCTAAACTCCCATAGTAGGTATTTGGAAAAGCCAAAAGAATGTGCAAGTGTTTTGAATAGCATAAATAATTTAGAAAAATTAAAATCCCAATAATGTGAAGCCACCATGCGGTTCTTTCAATAGCATGTAATGGCATTCCTTCAAACCACGGCGCTATAAATCCACTTATAATATTGCCTGAACCCATGGCTTGGAATTCTGCATCTGTGGCATTCATGGTAATAAAAAGCCCCATGAGAATTATTTCAAAATAAATTATAAGATTCGCGTCTTGTTTAGGCCACCCTTTCATTTCAGGGCTCAAAAAACGTTTTAGCCGCATGACATTTCTTCGTGTCCAGAAGATAATAACAGCTAAAAAAACCAAAAGCGCTAAAACCTCAAAAATTCCAATCAAGATTCCGTACACAGGTCCTATGGAGGAAAAAATACGGTGGGTTCCAAAAAGACCATCAATTACAATTTCTAAAACTTCAATATTAATTATGATAAAACCGATATACACTATGACATGTAAAAGTCCTGATATAGGACGCCTAACCATCTTACTTTGCCCCAATGCGATTCTTAACATATTGGCCCAGCGTTTTTTGGTAGACCCTTCTACTTTTGAGTTGACCCCTAATTTAATGTTACGCCTGAGCTTTTGAATGTTCCTTACAAAAAGACCAATGCCAGCAACTAAAATGAGTCCAAAAATAATATTCGGCAAAATGGTCATAGCTAGTAGTTAGTTTTTTGATTCCTCGGTTGATTTCACAGCTGATTTTTCTGAACTATAGGGTTTGTTCTTTTTCCCAAATAATGAAAAATGTACATAACGTTTGGGGTTTAGTTTCATGTCTTCTAACAAAGCTTCCAATTGCCCCAAAGCCCCCTCTAAATTATCATACAATCCTTCATCGCTCATGAGTTTACCAACAGACCCCTCTCCTTGTTCAATGTTTGACAAAAGCGTGTCAAAATTTGTGATTGCTGACTGCAAGCCCACAATAGTTTCTGCTAAGTTTGCTTCCGAAAGTGAAGCGCTCACTTCAGACAAATCTTCAGAAATTGTGCTAAAGTTCCCTAAGGTGGTGGTTACCGATTCCTCATTGTCTGACAAGAGATTTTGAAGTGCATTAGAAGTTTTCTCGAAAGAACTTATGGTCTTTTCCAACTGATAAATACTACCTTTTATACTTGAATTTGTTTCTTCGTCAAAAATACTATTTATGTTGTTTAATAACGTATCAGCACTTAATATGACAGACTCAATTTTTTCTTGGAGTGGGGTTAAACGTTGATTGACAAGTTCTGTCAAACCTGGTTTTATTTCAGATTTCAAAACATCGCCAGACACTGCATTTTCGCCCCCATCATTGGCAGGGATGATGGCAATGGCCTTGCCCCCTATGAGACCAGATTCATACAATTGCGCACTGCTGTTTTTAGAAAATTTAAAATCACTGTCTATTAGCATGGAAACCAACAACATTCCACTGCCGTCTTGCGTAAAACTAATGTCTTGAACTTTTCCCACTTTGTGCCCATTAATAGTAACGACCGAAGAAGGAGCTAAGCCTTCGACATTTGAATAAACAGCCGTAATTTTACGAGAACTATTTAGAAGGTTTTCTCCTTTGAGGTAATTGAAAATAAAAATGAACAACAAGATTCCAGAAAGGACCAAAATTGCCGTTTTAATTTCTTTTGATTTTTTCAATATTTAAGTTTTAAATGCTATACAAATCTAACGATTAATTGGTGAAATTTAGTCTTAATTATTTTTAGTTTTTTACAGCATTTTCAATGGAAATCCTATCCCCATCCTTGTAGGCCACTACAAAAGCAGTTGTATAACCACGTGAAACGACTTCTTCTTTCATTGCAACTGCCTGATTGTAGTCTTTTGTTTCTCCATAAAAATAACGCCAAATTTTACCGTTTTTTTGACGGCTTAAAACATCAAGACCGTTAAAATTATAGGGCTTTAAAGCCAATTTTTTTGAGCTGGCAGCAATTTGAACTTTAAAGATGATGTTAGCGGTTTCAAATGAAGTTGATATTGGTGGCTTCTGAATATCAATATTTGGATTAGCAATTGATTTATAACTTAAAATTGCATCCGAAATGCTTTTAGAAACTTCAATTTTGCCGCGTTTGGAATTGAGGTAATCTCCTTCTTTTTTGTTGGTTATAAAACCCGTTTCAACCAAAACACTGGGCATATAGGTGTTGTGAAGTACCCAAAAACCTGCTTGCTTCACCCCTCTGTTTTTGCGTTTCAAAGTTTCTGTGAAGTTCTTTTGAATGGTGCTGGCCAATAAAATACTCTGGTCCAAATAATCTTCTTGTAATAAAGTTAAACCAATAAAAGACTCTGGAGATGAGGGGTCAAATCCTTCGTAGTTTGCTTCGTAATCTTTTTCTAAAAAAATAACTTCATTTTCTTTTTGTGCTACTTTAAAGTTTGAGTCATTACGGTGAAGGCCAAGCACATAAGTTTCAGTACCATGGGCTTGAGAATCGTGTGCGTTGCAATGTACGGATACAAATAAATCGGCATCGGCTTTATTGGCAATGGCTGCACGTTCCCTCAATTCCAAAAAAATATCGGTTTTTCGTGTATATATAACAGAGACACCTGAAACTGCTTCAAGGTTTTTGCCAACTATTAAAACAATGTCCAAAGCAATATCTTTTTCTTTGTAGCCATAGGACGTTGGTCTACCAGGATCTTTCCCACCGTGTCCCGCGTCTAAGACGACCACAAAAGATTTGGTATCGTTTTTGAGTTGTGCATTGGCAATCAATCCAAAAAAACACAATAAGATTGTGAAAAAAGATTTATTTTGCATGAGAATCAATTACTTTTAAGCGCGGTGTCACTTTAGACATTAAATCACAAAAAAATATATGTAATTTTGATTTTCAAAAACCGAGCCAAACAAAAATACACCTAAAAGCATTGAAAACAACTCTCTTTCAAATACTTTTTTACGTAAGTTTTACAATGCTTACAAACATTTTTGGGTATGCACAAAATCGCTCGACTAATGAAAATACAGTTCGCGTAAATCCACAAAAATCTAATACAGGTTCATTACAATCACCAGCTGTAACAAAACCTAATTCAGTTGTGACTGATTCCATTGTAAATGACAGCATTTCAAAACCCAAGGGATTTTTAGAAGCTACTGTTAATTATACAGCCAAAGACTACACTTCCGTCAATCAAAAAACGAAACAAATTTACCTTTACAACGAAGCTCAAATTAAATACAAAGATATGGATATTCAATCCGGAGTCATTGTGATTGATTATGCCAATGACCTTGTTTATGCTGGACGCTTAAAAGACAGTGCCGGAGTTTATTCCCAAAAACCCATATTTAAACAAGGCGCAGATGTAGTTGAGCCAGATTCAATTGTTTTCAATATGAAAACAAAAAAAGCATTGATATGGAATTCTAAAACAGAACAGCAAGGGGGACGTATTATATCAGAGTTAAGCAAGAAAGAAAACGATTCTGTGTATTTTGTTAGGCGAGCGAAGTTTACAACTTCCCAAAACGAAGAAAATCCAGAATATTACTTTTTACTTAGAAAGGCCAAGGTTGTGCCAGGAAAAAAAATTGTTACGGGATTAACAAACATGTTTATTGCTGATGTGCCCACGCCCATTGGGTTGCCTTTTGCCTTTTTTCCGCTGACCAACAAACGGACTTCGGGAATTATTTTTCCTTCATTTGGACAACAGAACGAACGGGGCTATTTTTTACAAAATGGTGGCTATTATTTTCCAATAAGCGATTACGTCGATTTGGCCATTTTAGGAGATTATTACACAAACGGGAGCTATGGATTGCGTTTAGAAAGTAACTATGCTGTGCGTTATAAATTTAGAGGTGCAATCAGTTTTAGATATGAAAATTTAATAAGTAGTGAACGTGGATTTCCAGATTACTCCAAAAGCATTATTTATAACCTTAGGTGGAACCAAAGCCAAGACAGTAAATCAAACCCCAATTCTCGCTTTTCAGCTTCTGTTAATCTTGGTAGTAGTACGTATTTCCGGCAATCTGTAAACCAACTGAATAATTCTAGTTTCCTAAACAATACTTTGGCATCCTCAGTTTCTTATTCAAGGACATTCCGAGGCGAACCTCAGGTCAATATGAGTGTAACGGCTACACATTCTCAAAATACGAATACCAAAGCCATTAATATGACACTCCCTACTTTTCAAGCCAGTGTCGATCGTATTTTCCCTTTAGCACCAAAAACAGGAAGTAAAAAGGGAATCATTCAGAATATTAATTTTCAGTACAATATTCGTGGAGAAAACCGCATTCAAACAACTGACTCCTTGTTTTTTAAGCCAGAGATGTTTGAAGATGCAAAAACAGGTGTTCAACATACTATCCCAATAAGTACCAATTTTAAATTATTTAAGTTTTTCAGCATGAGCGCGAGTACCAATTTAAACCACACTTGGTCCTTTAATACCGTTGAAAAAAGCTATGATTTAAATAATCAGGAGGTTGTTACAACTGAGTTGAAAGAATTTGATTCATATACCACCTATAACTTTAGTACAAGTTTGGGAACCACGATTTATGGAATGTTTGATTTTGGAGAAGATAAAAAAATACAAGCTATTAGGCATGTTATACGACCTTCGATAAGTTATAATGTCAACCCTGAATTTGGACAGTATTATGATACATACGAAGTAGTAAGCGCCGATGGAATTACATCAGAGGAAGTCGATTATACAAGATTTGAACAATCGCTTTTTGGTGCACCTGGGAATCGTTTCTCAAGCAATATTGGACTTTCGCTCAATAATAACCTTGAGGCTAAAATTAAAGACAAAGACAGTACAGCAACAGACCCTAAGAAGATTTTTTTATTGAACTCTCTTAACTTTTCCACCAATTATAATATCGCAGCCGATTCTTTAAATTGGAGTCCACTAAGAATGACAGGAGGCACTCAGATTTTCGACAATAAAATGAGTGTCAATTTTGGAGCGACTCTTGATCCCTATGGGCTAAATAACAACAATCAAAAAATAAATAGTTTTAATATCAGTAATGGAGGGAGCTTGTTTCGTGTAACAACTGCTAATTTGACCATGGGTTATAGCATTTCAAGCGACTCCTTCAACGAAAAAGATACAAATGTAAATGATGCCAGCTCAAAAGAATCCATTAGAAGTGGTGGGCGAGCGGATGATTTATTTGGAAAACCACAAGATTTTGCAAATCAGCAATTTAATGGTACTAATGATGATAAAGCCCCCCCCCCTCCTACGGATCTATACAAATACAAACTCCCTTGGAGTCTTCGGCTGGCTTATGCCTTAAATTACAATAATTCTAGACGACAAAGTGAAATTTCATCTCACTCTTTAATGTTCTCTGGTGATATCGAGTTGTCCCCGCGCTGGAGTGTAGGCTTATCATCTGGATATGACTTCAAAAATAACGGCGTTACCTATACCCAACTACGCTTTGAACGTGACTTAGAAAGTTGGCGAATGAATTTCTCTTGGATACCATTTAGCAATAGAAGTTCCTGGAACTTTTTTATTGGAATCAAATCTGGCATATTAAGTGATCTTAAATACGATAAACAGCGTCAGAGAGACAAGCAACTATAAAAATAGAACCATGAAAAAAATTATTTCTACAACAAAAGCGCCCACTCCTATCGGCCCATACAGTCAAGCAGTCATGCTGGGGAATGTCCTTTATACTTCAGGTCAAATTGCAATTGACCCCAATAGCGGAAATTTAGTTACTGACAGTATCGAAGCTGAAACAAATTTAGTAATGCAGAATTTGAAAGCCATCTTAGAGGCCGCAAATATGAGCTTTAAAAATGTTATTAAATCATCTATTTTTGTTTCGGATATGAATAACTTTTCAAAAATTAATGCGGTTTATAGCCAATTTTTTAATCCTGAAACAGCGCCGGCAAGAGAGACAGTTGAGGTGGCCAATTTACCCAAATTTGTAAATGTAGAAATTAGTGTGATTGCAGCAGTTTAAAACTACAAGTCTAGTGCCCTAACTTGTTCAAGATGGAATTCAGTCAGGCCTTCTATCGGACGCCTTTGAAAATTACCAACCTCAAATCCAAATTCTTTAGCAACTGCTTTTATTTCGTCCTGAAGAAAAAATGATATGGAACCTACAAAATGAACTGGAACGGATTTAATTTCTGCTTCAAATTGTAAAATCATCGTTTTCACAAAAGCCCGCAGGCCTTTTTTTATAATGCCTTGAATATAATCAGACTCTTTATTTAAAATTAAAAATTCTGCAAATTTGGCCAAATAAGCGTTTGGATTTGGTTTTTTGTAAAGATTTGATTTTATGTAGTCATCATCCATGTTGTAGCGCGTCTTGAACATCAATTTAAAATCGTGTGGCATGAAATCAAAATAGTAATCTCTTAGCAACTGCCGTCCGAAGTAATTACCAGAAGCATCGTCCATAATGGAATAACCAAGGGAAATAACACGCTGCTGAGCGTTATGGCCATCAAAATAGGTACAATTTGAACCTGTACCTAAAATACAGACCACTGCTGCATGTTTTTCAAAGCCTATGGTTGAATATATTGCAGCATAGGTGTCCTCTTTAACTGAAATTTTAGCATTTGTGAAAATGCTTTGTAAAACTCTTTCTAGCATTTTTGGGGCCTCAACGGTTCCACAACCGGCGCCATAAAAGAAAACGTATTCAACAAGATTCTTGTGGTTTATAAGGGTTTCATTATTATTGATAATGTCATGGGCTTCTTGTTCGGAAATAATGGCAGGATTAAGCCCTCTGGTCCGTTGTTTTTCAAAGAAATGAGTGCCTTTTTTAGAGTCAATTGCAATCCAATCACTCTTACTAGAACCGCTGTCGATTATAAGAATCATAAAAAAAATATTATACAAAAAACACCAACAAAAGAGGTGTTTATTTAATAATTATAGCGCATTAATATACTGCGCCAAATCAACTAATTTTGAGGAGTAGCCATATTCGTTATCGTACCATGAAATTAATTTTACAAAATTATCATTCAGCCCAATACTGGCATTGGCATCAAAAGTACTTGTTTTGGGTTCTGAAATAAAGTCTTGTGAAACCACACCTTCTTCAGTATATCCTAAAATCCCATTAAGTTCATTTTCAGAAGCTTTTTTGAGCGCCAATTTTACCTCTTCAAAGGATGCACTTTTTTCTAATCTGCATGTTAAATCTACAACCGAAACATCCACCGTAGGAACTCTAAACGCCATTCCAGTTAACTTTCCATTCAGTTCAGGAATCACTTTGCCAACGGCTTTGGCAGCGCCGGTAGAGGCAGGAACAATATTATTCAAAGAAGCACGTCCTAAACGGTAATTTTTTCGAGAGGGCCCATCGACGGTGAATTGGGTGGCTGTCGCTGCATGAACGGTGGTCATAAGCCCTTCTGCCAATCCAAAATTATCATGAACTACTTTGGCTAATGGTGCCAAACAATTGGTGGTACAGGATGCATTTGAGACAATGGTATGATCAGCAGTAATATTTTGATGGTTGACGCCCATAACAAACATTGGTGCATCGGCTGAAGGTGCTGAAATCGCTACTTTTTTAGCGCCAGCAGTGATATGCTTTTGAGCGCCTTCAAGCGTAGTGAAAATTCCTGTACAATCCATAACAACATCGACGTCAATAGCATTCCAATTTAAATCTTCTGGATTGCGCTTGGCAGTCACTCTAATTTCATTACCATTGACAACTAAATTCCCATTTTTGATGTCAATGCTCCCTTTAAATTGTCCGTGAACTGAATCATATTTCAAAAGATAAGCGAGATGTTCAACATCTAATAGATCATTAATTCCTACGATTTGAATATCGGATCTTTCGGATGCAATTCTAAAAGCAATTCTTCCAATTCTTCCGAACCCGTTAATGCCAATTTTAGTACTTGTCATTTTTTATGTATTTGGTTAATTAATTCTAAGTATTTAAAATATCAGAAACTCTAAGGAGTTCCTCATCGATTTTAGTGTGGCCTTTCACGGCTTTGTCTATAGGATACAATTCAATTATATTATTAATGGTTCCTACCATTACGTTCTTTTTACCATCCATTAGAGATTCTACTGCCTTGACCCCCATTTTTGAGGCAAGAACCCTGTCAAAACAGCTGGGGGCTCCGCCGCGTTGCATGTGACCCAATACGGAAACACGAACGTCATAGTCTTTTAGGTTCTGTTCAACATAATCTCGGAGTTCAAACACATTATTTCCTGTTTTATCGCCTTCAGCAACCAATACAATGGTGGACGATTTACCAGTTTTTCTGCTTTTACGTAATGATTCTAATAAGCGATCTAAACCTAAGTTTTCTTCAGGAACTAAAATTTCCTCAGCACCAGAGCCTACTCCAGCATTCAGGGCTATATGCCCAACATCTCGACCCATCACTTCAACAAAAAACAAACGCTTGTGTGAGCTTGCAGTGTCTCTTATTTTATCAATAGCTTCTACAGCAGTATTGAGTGCAGTATCGTATCCAAGGGTGAAATTTGTTCCTAAAATATCGTTGTCAATAGTACCAGGAATACCAATAATGGGGAAATTATATTCTTTGTTAAAAATCATGCCCCCGGTGAAAGTACCGTCCCCACCAATAAGTACCAAAGCATCAATGTTGTGTTTGACTAAATTGTCATAGGCTAATTTTCTACCCTCTTTTGTTCTGAATTCTTCCGATCTTGCAGTTTTTAAAAATGTACCCCCTTTATTAATGATGTGATTTACGCTTCTTGCGTTTAAGTCTTTAAAATCTCCATCAATCATTCCTTGATAGCCTCTAAAGATTCCGACACACTCAATTTTGTAGAAAGCACAAGTCCGAACAACGGCACGTATAGCCGCATTCATTCCGGGAGAATCACCTCCAGAAGTTAAAACCCCGATTTTTTTGATGGCTTTATGCATTGATTAATTTGAAGGTACAAAATTACTAAACTTATAACTCAATAATACAACTCTTCAATAGAAATTTTTAGCAATTGATAAAAATCAAACGATTTCGTTAATAACTAAATGTAAATTATGATTAAACATTGCAATTTTATTAAAGTTTGATATAAAATTATTTGAATTCAATGTAGGCTGGTAATCCATTGTTATCGTTAGCTTGATTGAACTGTTCAATTATTTTATTATCTTTTTTTGAAAATAATTCACTGAGTAGCTCCCTTAAATTATCAAACTCAATATTATAGGATAACCCCAAACCCTGTGTGTATCCAATTTGTTCACCAAAATTTTGGATGCTGTTTTCTCTGTTAAAAAACTTTAATGACAAAGTACGGTCTTCATTGAGTAATACCTCAACTTCAAAATCCCCAGCAATAGTAGATTGGCTAACACCCCCGACTGGAACACCTACTTTACCATTAATCAATACATTATCACTAATTTTAGTAGAAAGAGTCACCCCTACTCGGCTGGTGGTTTCATACTCTGGAGTATTTTTGCCAATATCCAAGTCCAAGCCTAACTTTACTTTATTGTCATCATTTGATAAAATATCGTTTAGAACATTAGCAACTCCATCTGAAACCAATTCAAATGCATCTTGTGAGTCCAAAGCAATTTTACTCCTGAAGGAACCCGTCGCCAAGAGTGAAAGCGCCTGAAATTGTCTTTTATCTTTGTCGCGAAGACGGTCCCTTAGCTCGTTGTTTAACGTCGAATTTACTTTTGGAAATCGAATATCAAAATCTAACTCTGGTTTTTCTAAAGCTCCCGTAAGATGAACTTTAACCTCGGCAGGAATGCTTTGATTGATGGGATTATCTAATAAAGTTGAAGGATTGACATTGATATCATCATAAATCGCTTCAATATTAATTTCAGCTTGAAGTGGATTGCCTTCCCAAAGCAAAGACCCGTCTTTTACCAATTTAAATTTTTTCTGAATAATTTTACCCAAACTGTAGTTGTAGTAACCAGAGAGTACTAAAAAATCCCCAAACATTTGAAACTTATCATTGGTGTTTATTTGAGCAAGGATACTGCCATTTCCGCGTCCTAAAATAGAACTCCCCGTTTCACGATCTATAACAATTTCAATCTCAGCATCGTCAGTCACATCCATATTAAATTCCATTTCCAGGCCCTTGATATCATCTAACTTGACAGTTCTACCATTGCTTTGTCGATTTTTTTCTTCTGGACTCAAAAATTTTATGTAAGAATTTTCAGTGATCATTTCACTATCATTCAAGGGGATTTTAAAAATTGTTCCTTTTGAGGTTACAACATTTGCCTCAATGGTTAATTGATTCATAGGGCCAGATATGTCAATATTACCTGCCACAAAACCAGTTCCATAATACAAAGACTCTTCTGTTTCATTCGTGTTTAATACAAGTAACCGTTCAGAGTCAATCGTTGTATCCAAAGACCAGTTCGCAAAATTATTGTGACTCATTTTTCCTCTTAATATACCTTTTGAGGAAAAAGTGGTATCTGTGAAATTTGCGGCCTCAAAAACAAAACTCTGGGCTTCTAAATTAATTTTTGTTTTGTCCTCAAATGCATAATCAATATTGAGGTAAGGCACAGAAATGCCGCCTTTATCCAATATTAGAGCACCATTTATTTGAGGTTTTTCAAGGCGGCCAGTGATTTTTGAGCTGCCAGTGACAAACCCTCTGATATTTGTTATCGCACCACCGCCAAAGGGGTTTAATGGATCCAAAATAAAATCCTTAAACTTTAAATCTAAGTCTAAATTTGATTTTTTACCAGAGACATCTAAATTACCCTTAGCTGAAAACGACGCTGTTGTATCATCCTTAATTAGGACCTCAACATCATAATTGGTGAGAGATGAATTCCCTTTAATATCTGCCTTAAATGCCCCTAAATTAAATCCATTTACAGTAAAATTATCTACATCAAGCTTTGATTTAGGAAGATAGATGTCACTGTATTTGGAGACATTAAGTCCCCCATTGACAGTCCCACCTAAATTTAAATTGTCAATTTCAGGTGTCACTTTATACAAATCCACATTTTTAAATTCAAGATCAATATTTGTCGATAACGAATCTTTGGCATTGGCACGCAGTGTTATTTTTTCGTCTTGAAACGTCATATCAATGGCATCCATTTCGAATCCTTTTGACTTTGGATTGTAAACAAGTTCAGTCTCAGATGCTTCAATATCATTTAATTTCCACAATGTATTTTTAAAATTTACTGTTGAAGGTTTTAACCCTAAAATATAATTTTCATTATCATTCGTATAGTATAAATTAAAATCATAAATATCTTGTTTTCGCTCCCCCCCCTTAAATTGAGACTTTATATACAATGTATCGTTTAAACGAAAATTAATCAAACTAAATTCATTGGCCTTTAAATAAGGCGTACTAAGGCTGTCTAATTCAATGTAAGAATTAAATATTGGGTTGTTATTGTCAAACTTAATTTCCACCTTCTTAGCAAAATAGGACTCCATTCGAATGTCTGAAGATTTAAATGTCAAAACAAATTTCTTTGGATTACTATCTAGAACCCCTTTAAAGAATGTATTGGCGCCAAATTCTAACTCGGGATAAAAAACTTCTATTATTTTGTTGTAAACTTTAAAGTTGAATTTTAAAGATTGTCCAGGACTGATTATGCTTGAGGAAGATTGTACATAAAGATTGCCCAAAGCATTTTCTAGCATCAAAGGAATTTGTTTAATTTTAAAAACGCCTCGGAAGGTACCCTGAATGATTTCTGGAGAATCAAAAGTGATGGTCCGAATTTTATTTAAATCGAAATTGGAAGTGATTTGAAAATCATCAAAATAATAACTGTCATTTTGGTTTTCATAACGGGTCTCTGTAAACTGAATATTACCATACAAATCGTCTAAATTGGTACCTTTCATATCCATATCTACCCGGCCTGTAAATACGGAAATAGTATCTCTAGTTATAAAATTTAAAGCATTTAGATTTGCTTGTTCTACACGAGCTGAAAAATCGTAGATGTTTTCTAATCCTGAAAAGTCTACCAAGCCCGTAAAATCCAATTTGAGGTTGTCATCATCTGTTTTAAGTTCTCCACTAAAAATTCGATTTTCAATTAACCCTTTAACTTCAACATCTTTGTAGTTGTAAGCATTGTACTCCAAATCAGTAAAAATTCCAGCAACATTGGAACTAATGCTTTTGACTGAAAAACCTTGCCCTTTAATATTCAAATTGGTACTCACAAGGCCAAAGTTTGAATCTTGAATAAGCGCACCCAAATCAAAATTAAAAAGTTCAAGCTGCCCATCATAAATAGCAGTATTAACATCATTTTTAATGTCAAGGCTCAAGTCTGTGGAAATTTGACCAAGTGCTGTATCAACCTCGCAATTAAGGCTAATTATTGGTTCTGTAATAGTGAGTAAACCAATAGCTGAAAAGGTTCCCAAAAACTCTAAACTAGGGGGTAAATTTTTACCCAAAATCCTTGGTAGAATTCCTTTTAGGTCTTTGTAGGTTGAAGAGAGCTGATTTAATTTTGCAGTCATTTCAAAAGGCTGAAACTCAGAAGTTTTTAAATTTTTAAAATTAAAATCTCCTTTAATTTTTGTGCCTCCATTGGATTTGAGATCCAAATTTAGAGCGCTTAATGCATTGATTGTTCCTGTGAGTTCTGAATTGAAAATAACTGTTTTAGCATTTCCAAATTCAGGATAAAACACATTTAACTCCCCAAGATTAATGCGACTGTCCTTGAAATTTGCTTTCAACTGGACTTTATCTGCAAACATTTTTAAATCTTCTCTATTGTATGAAAAAGCCAAATCACCATCTAAATATGAGCCGTTTGTTGCTATTTTTAGATGCTCAAAAAACATCGCATTGGGAGTATATTTAAATTGGGTTTCTAAGTTTTGCAATTCGACGCCACGAGCATCTTTAAAGCGCAACGCATTAATTTGAGTTTGGACATCTGGACCTAAAATCAAAAAATCATCTGCATTGATGTAAAGTTTTTGAAAATCTAAAATTTCTTGGACTGTTTTGTTTTCATCAGTTAATTTAAAATAGCTATCTCGTACACGAAGATTTGTGGCAGACAATTTAAATAAGCTTGAAGTCTCCTTAGTTTTTTTAAATTTTCCAGTAAAAATATCCAAATTAGAAGCTTGTTCGCCACTGTAAGTTTTAATATGAAAAAAAAGGCCATAAATATCAATACCAACAAAGATCAACTTGTTGTCACTAATATTTGCAAAACTCAAAATAGAACTGTTGAGTTCTTTTATAGAAATTAGAGAGTCGTTTTTATGGTCCTTTATGAGAATGTTTTTCAATTCAACGTCTCCATTTAATTGAAGTCCAACCTTTTCAACCTTGATATTGGTGTTAAATTTTTCATTGATTTGCTGGGTTGCGTAAGTTCCAAAATAAGTTTGAACACTTGGAAGTGAGACCACCAATAGAAACAAAACAAACAGCACTACTAATACTGCTAAACCCTTGACAAATATGTTAGTACGTGCTCTAATGATTTCTAAGATACGCTAAAATTATAAAATCCAAAACAAATGAAATTAAACGAAATTAATGGGTGAGAGATGAAACATTTTTTTATTACTTTGTAATATTGCAATATTACATTGCAATAGTTCTGCCAAACTGATACAAAGAAAACGAATAAAAAGAGGATATCCTTAAATGGTGAAAGAAAAAATATACATTTTGGGCATTGAATCGTCATGTGACGACACTGCAGCATCTGTTTTATGCGACGGTAAAATACTAAGCAATGTCGTTGCCAATCAGTCCATACACAAAGCATATGGCGGGGTTGTTCCTGAACTCGCCTCAAGAGCCCACCAACAAAATATTATACCAGTTGTTGACCAAGCTTTGAAAGAAGCTGGAGTATCCAAATTAGCACTTTCAGCAGTTGCTTTTACAAGAGGACCTGGCTTGATGGGGTCATTATTGGTAGGGACTTCATTTGCAAAATCATTGGCCTTTAGCCTCGAAATACCACTGATTGAAGTCAATCATATGCAAGCACATATATTGGCCCATTTCATTGAAAAATCCGGTTATGAAAAGCCCAAATTTCCATTTTTAGCCATGACCGTTTCTGGTGGACATACACAAATTGTTCAAGTTAAAGATTATTTTGATATGACTGTTATTGGTGAAACTATTGACGATGCCGTTGGGGAGGCTTTTGATAAAAGTGGAAAACTATTAGGGCTTGGATATCCAGCAGGACCTGAAATTGACAAACGCGCTAAATTAGGGAATCCAAAGGCATTTCATTTTACAAAACCCAAAGTAAAAGGTTTAAATTTTAGCTTTTCAGGGCTAAAAACTGCCATTTTATATTTTGTTAAAAATAAAAGCATAGAAAATCCAAATTTTATCGAGAACAACCTCAATGACATATGCGCCTCCATTCAGTATACGATTGTAGGCATACTGTTGGATAAACTAAAATTGGCAGTTAGTCAAACCGGCATTAACCGCATTGCTATTGGAGGTGGTGTTTCAGCCAATTCTGGATTGAGAGAGGCCTTAAAAAAAGCCCAACAAAAGCACGGTTGGATTCCTTACATACCAGCGTTTGAATATACAACTGACAACGCTGCAATGATTGCTATTGTTGGATTTTTAAAGTACATAAAAAACGATTTTACAACACAAGAAATTACCGCCCAATCACGTTTAAAAATATAATATTTAAAATGCAATTATTTTACAATTCTAAAATTAAGGCCAATGATAAAACATTTTCTTTTGATAAGAATGAAAGCCGACATATTATAAAAGTATTGCGCAAGAAAATTCATGATAAAGCATTTATCTCGCATGGCATCGGCTGTATATTTGTAGCAGAGAA
>ERZ1047472.1520-NODE-1520-length-17951-cov-11.307722_pt1 | contig 17951 bp, 15 predicted proteins | sample MGYA00383095_ERZ1047472 | MGnify/ENA primary metagenome ERZ1047472 (study PRJEB29581, sample SAMEA5548365) | metagenome | biome: marine; feature: coastal; material: water | depth 1 m | study: Short-term variability in the microbial, nano- and picoplankton... | reverse complement strand
CACTACATTTCTATTGTTACTAAATGCTTGCACTACTACTACCTACACAGCTCGCTACCATCATTTTACCAACGAGTTTGATGTAGTAGGGCAAGTTGAGCTTACAGACTTAGAAGTATATCATCAGATGGATTTAAACTTTCTTTCCATTAAAGTCATTAACCTAACTAACACCTCTTACTTTTTTTCACAAACAGAAGACTAAAGTTTATACCAATGAGGACATCACATATTTAGCTGACAATGAAGAAATAGCAATCCTAAAAAATAAAATAGTCAGTGAGATAAAGATACCACTTACATTGGTATTGAAAGAGGGAGAAATAAGCTTAAAAGACACGTCTAATGAAATCAATATTCTAACAGAATTGCTTTTTCAGATTTTTCGAAAAAGAACTATTTCACAAATTCGTATAGACTAAAACGAACAGATGTAAACAGAGTAGTTGACTTAAAAGAAGGGTCCAATTCTATGGTAGAAATTGTATCTCAAAAAAGATTAGATCTGGGAAAAACACTAGCCAATTCCACTATGGGTATTGTCACATTCTTAGCTATTACAGCAACCATACCCGAATAAGGTTAACAACCTTTCTTTGTAACTAAAGGACATTTATCTCATCTACAAAAAAGAATGAATCTCCGCTCATAGAGTAACCCTGGTGACCTTTCGGCAATTTACCTGCGGAGTATATTTTTATTTGTAGTTTGTCGGTTTGGATCTTTTTATTCAAGTGCACCGAAATGGTTTCTAAGAAATTGCCTTCTGCAAAAGCATCTACTTCATATGAGATTCCCCCGACCAACTTACCTTCAGAGTAGACTTCTACTTTACTCGGCATCAGAATCCATGAACGAGCATCTTGCACAAAGCTGGCTTGCACTTCGCTAATTTTCTTCTCTTCTTTAAAGTCCAAATCAAAAGTAACCTCCTCGTGCTGATATCCTTGCCATCTGCCTGCTTGCCAGTTTGAGGTTCCGTTGATACCATCTATGAGTGCATCCTCGCCTCCACCTGTGTATTGAGAGTTGGGTGCTATGTTTGGGGTGCAGGTCCAGCTATTTGGTTTTTTGTAGAAGGTGGCTGAGATTTCAGGACTTAAAACATAAAAACTATCGTTTTGTAGGCCCCATTTGATTTTCCGTTTAGATTGGGCCTCTATGGTAGTAGTGGTTGATATGTTCACAGAAGACTCATTTGACTTCTTGCCGTTAACTAAGTATATGATTTCGTCATTACGATTCAACGTTCCAAAATTTATCGTAGTGGAATCCTTAAAAATTTGTTTTCCTTTAATTAGAGGTGTTGCTGCAAAAAACTGTTGACTGAGTGGATCTGAAAAAGATAAATAAATTGGGATCGATAAACTTGAAAATCCAGACCTCGAAAATGACAAAGTCGAATTGTTGCGAAATGCAGAATGCCTAAAGAATTCAGAACGAGCCCCATTCATAAATGGTTTTCCTCCTACATCCCTAAGCTTCGTATGAAAGACTTTATTTGGTTTTAGATTTACTTTAACGCTGTCAAATGAAGATGTTCCGATTAGATAAACATTGGAACCAGGTGATACTGGATAAAACCCTAACGTACTGAAAACATACCAAGCACTCATTTGCCCGCAGTCTTCATTTCCAATTAATCCATCAGGTGTATTGGTATAAAACGAATCACAAATTTGCTTGATAATCTTCTGCCCTTTTTCTGGGTGAGCTGTATAGTTGTACAAATAAGCAATATGATGGCTTGGCTCATTTCCGTGAGCGTATTGACCGATAAGCCCTGTAATGTCGGATTGGGTTCTACCCGTAGTTTGTTCTGTTTCAGAGAAAAATGCATCCAATTTCTCCTCTAACTCTCTTCGTTCCTCTCTACCACCGTAGGCGTGCTGCACAAAACTATACTGCCAGCTGTTGGCTTCTGTAAAATGCAGGTTTACTTCTTTGGGGTCAAAGTTAGGCAACCAATCTCCGTTAAGTCGTGGAGTTGCAAACCCTGTTTCTGGGTTGATGACGTTTCGCCATGATTCTGCTCTTTTAGCAAATACATCTGCAATACTATCCTCTCTCATCTTACTTGCCATTTGAGCTATACACCAGTCGTCATACGCATATTCTAGCGTTTTACTTACGCTTTCCGGTTCGTCTTCAGCTCGTACAAATCCATATTTTTTGTAACTATCCAACCCAAAAATATCTTCATTGGCACTAGCCACCATTGCTTCTAGTGCTAGTGTAGAGTCAAACCCTTTGATACCTTTCATATACGCATCAGCTATTACACTCACACTATGATAGCCAATCATACAGTCTGTCTCGTTGCTCGCCAGTTCCCAAACGGGCAGTCGTCCGCTTTGTTTGTAGATTTCTAAGAAGGAATTGATGAAATCAGTGGTTCGTTTCTCGTCGATAATAGTCATCAGTGGATGCAATGCTCTGTAAGTATCCCAAAGCGAGAAGACGGTGTATTGCGTATGGTTTGGACTATCGTGTATCTTCATATCATGTCCACGGTATTTGCCATCTACATCTTCTGCTATATTCGGATGTATCATGCAGTGGTACAGTGCCGTATAAAAAATAAACTTCCTGTCTTCATCTTCCGTAAACACTTCTATTTTGGAAAGTTCTTGATCCCAATACCTGCGACCATTGTCTACTACTTCATCAAATTGAACCCAATCATACGTCTTTGATGTTTCGTACGCTAGATTTCGTTGTGCTCCAGCTATTCCAGTAAACGAGATTCCTACGCGCACCTCCAGTTGGTTGTTTTCTAGCTTCGCAAAATGCAAGACTGCCTTGCTACTATCTGCATTGTATTCAATAGATGAAATCTCCTGTGTAAACTCCATACTGAAATAACAGTGCTGCTCCTTGGCCCAGCCTTCGCTTATCCGATATCCGTCGATGGTTTGATCACCTCTTTCTTTTATCACGAAGTCCAAGGTTTTATCTCGATGTTTCAAGTCGAGTAATACATAACCCTCATTCTTATCAAAAGTATAGCGGTGAAATCCTGCCCAAGTAGAAGAGGTTAGCTCAACTCGCACACCATTGTTTGGTAAACGTACCGAATAGTAGTTTGCCTCAGCGGTTTCGTCATCATGGCTAAATTTTGTCTTGTAATCCTCTGGCTCAAAGGAGATAGAATTTACCGAAGGAAGAAGCAATATATCTCCATAATCACTCACGCCCGTACCACTAAGGTGTGTATGTGAAAATCCGTAGATGAACGAATCGGAGTAATGGTAGCCACTGCATCCATCCCAGCTGCCGTCTATCCGCGTATCTGGACTCAACTGTACCATTCCAAATGGGACCGTAACTCCTGGGAAAGTATGTCCGTGTCCGCCAGTGCCTATGAATGGATTAACGTATTCGTACTGAGCGAAAGCTAATTGAGATAGGAATACAAGGATGAGTGCAATTCGCATTGGTGGCGATGTCTAAAAATTATACGCAAGCGTAATAGAACCACTTCCCAATCGCATTTCTCCAGAAGACACAGTCAAGCCATCTGTCACATTACTAATTTCTAACTCTGAAGAGAAGTGTTTTGTGAACTTTGCTTCTACCGAAATTGACTTTTTATTACTTCTGATGAAAGACACACCAGTTCCTGCACTTAACCCAACAGATTGTACCAAGAGATCAAACCCTCGATCCAGCGTCATATCATCTATGAAATAGTTATCACTCTGTGTCGTGGAAATCCTATAATATTTCGCTTCTATAGGCAAATAAAGGATTGCATTTCTCTTATTAGAAGTAAATGTGTAGGCATATCTTAAACCTGTATTGGTATAAAGCTTTGCTTCTGTGAGCATACCAAGAGCGGCTGTAGCTCCTACGAAGTGTTGTTTTTCTATGTATTTACCTACTCCTACTTTGAGGCTTATGGGAAGTAAGTAATATTGTGAAGTAGTTTCAGAATTTTGAGAAGCATAGCGATAGTCTGGTCCATTGAATGACTCCATACTAAATCCTAAACTCACCTCAAGACCTTCTTCTTTTCTAGCTCTTATATTTTTGATTTTTTTTTCTGTAAGTACCTGATTTTCTAAGAAGTAGTCATACTCTTTACGACTGAATGCATACGTCCTATTGTTCAAGTCTTTGAATACCATGCTTCCCTCCTTCTCATTGAATGAAAGGATCTGTCCTTTGACAGCTCCTCCTTTGGTCAAGTAAACAATATCGTATGTTGTGACATTTGAACTATCGGATTGTGCAAAGCCTGAAAAATTAAAAAACACAAAACTGAATGCGAACAAAGTCTTCAATACGCTTGATTTCATAACCTAACAAAAGTATTCAAAACATCAGAGCATAAAAAAACGAAACACAACTTAAAATTGCTCAAGTTATAGCTAACGGTGTAAAAAGTCGCTTCATACTAAGAAACATTTTGTCAAAAAATACTAAAAACAGATCGATTTTTATCGCAAATCGTAAGCAAACGCTAAAAAACTGTCTGTGTTCTTATATTAACCCATTCGATATAATTGGGTAATTAATAATAAAAACAAGAGGCTACTCAAGACAATGTCGAGCATTATTCGATTCTATTGTTTCAGGAATGGATGTGACCTTTGAGTAAACAAAAACATCAAATAATTATGAAAAAGTTAATTGTAATTTCATGTATGATTCTTTCTGCTTGTAGTTCCGATAGGATCGACACCAACACCAAAACTGTCTCAGGATACGTGCTTACTCAGGGAGCAGAAAACCCTGTATCAGGAATTAAAGTAACAACAGGCACTTACGGAACAATTACCTCTGCTGGTAGTCAGTATGCAGAAACTATAACAGATGAAAATGGATTTTATCAATTGAAATTCAGTTCTTCCCAAGTAGATGCTCAAGTGTTCTTGTACTACTATCCTGAACACTCTTTTGTAAAATCCACCGACGTGAATGGGCAGATTGTAACTTCTGTACTGACTGAATTCAATGACTTAACCAAAAATTTTATTGTCAGACCTCATGCTTCTGTGTTGGTTACAGTAAAAAATACATCTGGAAAATACTATAGAATAGAAGGAGCCGTGAAGCATTACCCTCATAAGTCTACCTTCCTCAAACTAGAAAAAAATCAGATAGGCACTTATCCCATGAGAGTCTGGGGAGATGAAAAAGACTCGTTCTTCATCGTTTTGAGTTTAATAGATGAATACGGTAATGAAACTAAATTTCAGGAGGATGTCCCTGTGAACATTCCTTGGAAACAAAGGGAGAAATTCACTTTTGAGTTCTAATAAAAAAAGGCCTCAATCACTTGATTGAGGCCCACTCTATTTCATTTTAAAATAATCTTACAAATGGATTACCTCATCATAAGCAGCGGCACATGCTTCCATTATAGCCTCACTCATCGTAGGGTGTGGATGTACTGTTTTTATCATTTCGTGACCTGTGGTCTCTAGCTTTCGTGCACTTACTACACCTGCTATCATTTCTGTCACATTAGCACCTATCATATGTGCTCCTAAGAACTCTCCATACTTAGCATCAAACACCACTTTCACAAAGCCTTCTTTGCTTCCAGCAGCACTAGCTTTTCCTGATGCAGAGAACGGGAATTTACCCACCTTCACATCATATCCAGCTTCTTTTGCTTTTGCTTCTGTATATCCTACAGATGCTATTTCTGGCCAAGTGTAGGTACATCCAGGTATGTTTCCATAATCTAAGGGCTCAACCTCTTGCCCACTTATTTTCTCTACACAGATGATCCCCTCTGCACTTGCTACGTGAGCAAGAGCCGGACCGTATACGATATCTCCTATTGCATAAACACCCGGTACATTCGTTTGATAATAATCGTCTACTACCACTTTACCCTTCTCTGTTTTTATGCCAAGAGACTCTAGTCCTATGTTCTCAAGGTTAGTTTGGATACCTACAGCTGAAAGTACTACATCACATTCTATCGTTTCCATTCCTTTGGCAGTTTTCACACTTACCTTACATCCAGCCCCTTTAGTGTCTACCGCCTCTACAGAACTGTTGGTCATGATAGTCATGCCTTTTTTCTTGTAGATTTTCTGTAGCTCCTTACTTACATCAGCATCTTCATTTGGCACTATTGCTGGCATAAACTCTACCACAGTCACATCTGTACCCATAGCATTATAGAAGTATGCAAACTCCATCCCAATAGCACCACTACCTACTACTACCATTTTCTTAGGTTGCTCAGGAAGCACCATAGCTTCGTGATATCCTACAATCTTCTTACCATCTATAGGCAAGTTAGGCAACTGACGCTCACGAGCACCAGTAGCTAGTATGATATGCTTAGCTGAGTGTGTCTCTTTCTTGCCTTCATTGTCCACACTTACTTGGCCTTTTGCTATCAGTTTTCCGAAACCTCTTAGGATCTCAATCTTATTCTTTTTCATCAGGAACTGAATACCTTTACTCATTCCTTCTGCAACACCTCTACTTCTTTTGATTACTGCTCCAAAGTCGTGTTTAGCACTATCTACTGTGATTCCATAATCAGATGCGTGATTTATATAATCAAATACCTGAGCTGATTTTAGCAATGCTTTTGTAGGGATACAGCCCCAATTAAGACATACACCTCCTAGCTCAGACTTCTCTACTACTGCTACTTTATGACCTAGCTGTGCCGCTCTTATAGCTGCTACATAACCACCAGGACCACTACCAATTACTATTACATCAAAATTCATAATTTGTTCTTATTTTAAAGAGGTGCAAAGATAACTCATTTTTTATTGGAATTAATCGTGGACTTGATTCGAGGCACGAAATAGATTTTGCTGACTTGTTAAACTTTTACTGAAACTTTTCATCGGGGCGAATTAAATTTGTCACCATGGGAAGAGCATTCGAATTTAGAAAAGCCCGAAAAATGAAACGCTGGGGTAAAATGGCGGTTACTTTCACACGGATAGGTAAGGAGATATCTATGGCTGTAAAAGAAGGTGGAGCTGACCCAGACAATAACTCCAGACTGCGAATGGCTATGAAAAATGCCAAGTCTGAGAATATGCCTAAAGACCGTGTAGAAGCGGCCATCAAAAAAGCGAGTGACAAAGATGCAAGTGCTTACGAAGAAGTATTGTATGAAGGTAAAGGACCTTACGGACTAAGTCTTATGATAGAAACAGCTACTGACAATATCAACAGAACGGTAGCCAATGTGCGTGCTATTTTTAGAAAAAATGGAGGCGAATTAGGCACAAGTGGATCTCAGGAGTTCAACTTCGAACGAAAGTGCATTTTTAAAATAGAGCAAGGTGATAGGGATATTGAAGAATTGGAGCTAGAACTTATTGACTTCGGATTAGAAGAAATAGAGCAAGTAGAAGATGAAACTCTTGTCTATACCGGATTTACAGACTATGGCAATATGCAGAAAGGCTTGGAAGAGCTAGGTGTAGAAATATCATCGGTAGATATAGAACGTATCCCATATCAAACCATAGAACTCTCTGATGAGCAAAAAGAGGAATGTAATGCCATCATTGAAAAGCTAGAGGAAGACGAAGACGTGCAGAATGTATTTCATAATGCGGTATTGTAGTTCTCGATACATTTTTGTCCTCACGTCAAAAAACCACTCGAACTGACACTAGGCTTGATAAACTCTATTCTTGCTACAACTGCATTCAACTGATACTTCGAATATTTAAAAATGTAGTGAGTTAATCTTTCATTTTTACCACCTTTGCAGAGGAAAACATAAGCCATGCTTTTAATACAAGACCTACAAGCAAACAAAGAAGACATCTTAGCTAGATTGGCTAAAAGAGGTGTAGATTTCACAGAACTCGTAAACCAAGCCATAGAGCTGGACAACAAAAGACGATCTACACAAGTAGAGCTCGATTCTGTGCTTGCTTCATCTAACAAAATTTCCAAAGAAATTGGTCAACTATTTGCTCAAAAGAAGATACAGGAAGCCAATGCAAAAAAAGCAGAGACAGGCGAGCTAAAGGCTAAAAGCAACACTCTAGGCGAGGATCTAAAGAGTATTGAATCTGAACTATACGAAGTACTCTTCCAGATTCCAAATGTACCGAGCGAAGCTGTACCAGCAGGTAAGAGTGAAGCAGACAATAAAATAGTCTTAGAGCATGGAGAAAAACCAAATCTAACCCAAACACTTCCACACTGGGAATTATGCGAAAAGTACAATCTTATTGACTTCGAACTAGGTGTGAAAATAACAGGAGCGGGTTTTCCTGTATACAGAGGTAAAGGAGCAAGACTTCAGCGAGCATTAATCAATTGGTTCTTGGATAAAGGACGAGATGCTGGATTCGAAGAAATACAGCCACCCATTCTTGTAAATGAGGCAAGTGGAATAGGCACAGGCCAGCTGCCTGACAAAGAAGGGCAGATGTACCATATGCAAGTAGATAACTTGTATGCTATACCTACGGGGGAAGTTCCTATCACTAATATCTATCGTCACGTCATATTGAGAGAAGATCAATTGCCAGTAAAAAACTGCGGGCATTCTCCGTGTTTCAGAAGAGAAGCTGGGAGTTATGGTAAAGATGTTCGTGGACTGAACAGGCTGCACCAATTCGATAAGGTGGAAATAGTACAAATCGCTCATCCTGACAAATCTTGCGACTTGTTAGAAGAAATGAGCAGCTATGTACAGAGTCTCCTGCAAGAACTTGGACTACAATATCGTGTACTTTTGCTCTGTGGTGGCGATACTGGATTTGCGAGTGCTATGACTTATGATATGGAAGTATGGAGTGCAGCACAGGAAATGTGGCTCGAGGTGAGTTCTGTATCAAATTTTGAGACATTTCAAGCAAACCGGCTAAAGCTTCGTTATAAGAACAGCGAAGGAAAAAATGTATTTGCCCATACCTTAAACGGTAGTGCTCTTGCCTTACCACGTATTATGGCAAGTATCATGGAAAACTTCCAAACTCCTGAAGGAATTGTAGTGCCTGAAGTTTTGAGGCCATACTGTAGGTTTGATATTATAGATTAGTGAGTAAAATAGTTGTATTGTGTCCACATTCAAAAGCACTATGACTAATAAACATTCGTTTTTTATCACTCTTTTTCTTCTTATTACATTTACGGGATTCTCTCAAATTACCTTTTCAGTATCCCCTGGTTTGGGGCTCAATACTGCTCAAGTAGGATATAAAGTAAATTCAAAAGTTATTCCTTTTTTTTTCAATACGCCTCCGGAAGTCTAAGTTATACGGACAAAGGTGAAAGATATGACTCTGATCAAGGAGCTGTAGTTTCCTATGAAGAAACAGAAAAAAAACAGGTGGGATTTTTCTACCTAATCAGGGAGTAAAGTACTTTCTCGCTACAAAAGAGAAAGTATCAACCTATGGACTAGCAAGCTTTTCAATACCTATTATCACTGGAAAATTTGAAGATCAGGATGGAGAGGTTACTTCTCTTTCAGATGATTTAGACAAGTTTGGTGCTTGGGGTGCAGAACTTGGATTTGGAGCAGAGTATTTCTTTGACAAAAGTTTCAGTATTGGCGGTGAATTTGGATTGAGATATATCAGGGCAAATATTTCGGAAACCTATGAAACTAGTGTTTTTGATCCTAATAGTCCCGGGTCTAGTAGACCATCTGAGACATCAGATATTTTCAAAGCAAGTTTGAATCCTACGTACACCAAAATTGCCTTGAACTTCTATTTCTAATTCGGCTATTTGCTGTAATTCCATTATTCAGAACTAGACTTCCTATCTATTTGCCATCCTCCTGGATGCATCTCTAAATAGATTGATGAAAAACACCAATTGGAAATATCAATCCGGTTTAGGCTCCAAATTTGATATTGTCATTAGGTAGTATTTTTTTACCTTGGATTTACACTTTGTTTTCTCTCATACCTATTGGGATATGACCTTTTAGGGCTAAATGATTTATGTTTAATTCAATTCGGTGAGACTAGAATCCTTCTGTGCTCTTTGCGAGAAAGTCAAACTCTTTTAGCGATAGTTACTATTCTGTTGATATTTTTTGGTGTCTTCTGGTGGCGTGTTTATAGGAGGTCAAAGAAGCAGTTTCTCTGAAAAAAATAGATCTTCAAGAAGAGTAGTTCACTCTAATTCACTTACAACTATCTTCTTGTTAAGGTAGCTCTCAAACACGTATCAAACAAACTCACTACCTCTTTTACATCATTATCAGAATCCAAGCATTTACTACGCAAATATTCAACCCAGTGTTGACGTACGTGATAAGGATATGGACGCGTGCACAAGTTCAACTTTTCATCTAATAAAAAAATACCATTCGCACACGCTGAATAGTCGTTTTTAAAATACTGCCCGATGACTGCGAAGTGCACGATAGTAGAACGTTTACTCACACCGTCGATTTCAGAATCTTCTAATAATTTGACTTGTGAAAAGGTATAGTATCAATCAAATAAAGTTTGTATTTCCGCATCAGAAAACATTCCTGGACAAGTTCTATTTATCACATACAGTGTGTCCTTTTGAAGTTTTTTTAATGACTCCTTTACATCATATTTAGTAGGTCTTTGTCTTTTGAAGAATCTTCTATCAGATTCATCTGCTTCACTGCTGAAAGAGCATAGACCTAAAAACAAAACACATAAAGCTATAATTCTATTAACTTTCACGAATACCGATGTGACTGATTTAAATGAAATCAAAAGTAGTAAAAACTGCTGCAGTAGGGCAATTCCTTCATATAAGTAAGGGGTAATTTTGCAAATTTTAAGTATCTACCTATCATTGCTATCAAATAAAAGATATGCGTAAAATCCTCATTGCAGTCGCCGTAGGTCTAACCTTTTCTATCTATGCGCAGAACACCTTAGACTCTGTGCGAGTATCTGCTAATAGACTTCCCGTCAAGCTGTACGAAAGTGGAAAAAACATAACAGTTGTCTCTCAGAAACAAATACAGCAGCTACCCATAACCACGGTAGATGAGCTACTTCAATATGCAGGCGGAGTAAACATCAATAGCAGAGGTGCATTTGGTGTACAGGCAGATATCGGAATGCGAGGCAGCACATATTCTCAGGTCTTAGTATTGGTGGACAATCAACGAATTAATGATCCACTAACCGGTCATTTCAACAATAATATTCCTGTTCCCATGAGTGAAATTCACCATATAGAAATTGTCAGAGGATCGGCTGCGGCAGGTTTTGGTGCGGACGCCGTAGGTGGTATCATTCATATTAAAACAAAGGCATATACAGCATTGGAAAATGGTCAAGAATTTACTGCCACTTCAGGAAACGTAGGATTTGGGGACCACAAATTGACGATGACAGACCTCCAAGTCCAGCAACAGAATTCTAATTTTGGATTTACCGCAGCAATGAAGTCTGCAGTATCTGTAGGTGAACAATTTGTTAATCCTAATTTTACGAATGCTCAACTGGGAGATAGTTTGTACAATACTCAGTTTGACTTAAAAACATATACAGGGGCTCTCACCTATCGCGGAGACAATTGGAAGGCATATGCACGGATAGGTATGGATACTAGAGATTTTAATGCCAAGTATTTTTACACGGCCAATCCTTATGACGAAAGTGAGGAAATTACAAGTGCATATTGGACGCAAGGAGCTCTTATTTATGAAACAGATTTAAGCAAAACTGAGCTTTCTGCAAGCTATAAAAACAGTACAGATGAATTTATCTTCAATCCATTGTTTCCTACAAACTTCCATGAGATGCAACGATTGAATGCAACACTCTCTCATCAGATGAAATGGAAAGACATTAATCTAAACTTTGGACTTCAAACAGATTGGCAAGACATTGAAAGTAATGATAGAGGAAACCATACCAGGCTATCAAACGCAGCATTTGTACTCGGTCACAAAAAGATAAATGACCTTAGTCTTAATGGTGGACTGAGACTTGAACAATCTGAACAAATAGGCATACAACTTATACCACAACTTAATGCTGCATATCGTAAGGGGAACTATGTTTTGAGGAGTAGTGTGGGTAGAGCTATAAGACAAGGGGACTTTACTGAGCAATTCAACAATAATAATACACCACTAGTGGGAGCAGGAAGAAGCATCGGTAATCCTGATGTGAAAGCAGAATCATCTTGGAACTACGACATTGGTGTGGATGCATACTGGGATAATTTTAAAATTTCGAATACCGTTTTTGGAAGAAATTCTACTGATTTGATTGACTTTACCCTAACCAATTCGACAGACATAAACAATCTAACAAACCTTGTAGACTCTGCCAATTACCTCTATGCTCGTAACATATCTGAATCCTTCACATGGGGGAATGAGCTTTCTGTGGAATATACAAAGCAATTCACTTACTCTAAATTGACAGCAAGAGTTAATTTTACTTTTCTACAAACAAACTCACCGGATAGTATAATCTCAAAATACATATCAAATCACCCTATTCATAACTTGAATGCAATGGTAAATTACTCCATTTATGGTTTTGACATCAATATAGGAGGTAGTCTAATAACACGAAATGCTGAAGAACTAGAAACGATAGCTGCTGACATTCCATCAGATTATGCTTTACTGAATTCTCGAATTAGCTACACTTCTAAAACTCTTCCAGTCTCTGTATATGTAGATGTGCGTAACGTGCTAGACACGCAGTATCAAGAAATCCTTGGAGCTCGTATGCCTGGACGTTGGCTAATAGGTGGAATAAAATGGCGTTTCCAAGCAAATAGAATTACTATGCCAACGGTTGGCTATTAATTCTTATTTTTGGTTTGTTGTATTTTCGAGTATTCCCTTAACGCATGAGCACTTTAAAATCCCTTTTATCAGAATATGGCGAAAGTCATAAGAACGGTACGAACAAACTCATTCATTGGGTCTGTGTTCCGTTCATTTTTTTCTCTATTGTCGCTCTTATTTACAGCATTCCTAGCGGAATATTAAAGGCTGCTATTGGAGATTACTGTTGGGCAAACTGGGCTACCGTGATATTAGTATTAGTGATGTTGTATTACATCAAACTATCCAAAGTAATTGCCGCTGGGATGTTCCTGTTTAGCATCATCTGTCTTGTTATATGCTCATCACTGGCAGCAAATATAGCTTCGCCACTATGGACAATAGCTTTGATCATCTTTGTCTTAGCTTGGATAGGTCAGTTCTACGGACATAAGATAGAAGGCAAAAAACCTTCGTTTCTAAAAGACCTACAGTTTTTGCTCATTGGTCCGGCTTGGTTGATGCATTTCATTTTAGAGAAATGGGATGTGAAGTATTAGTAATGTTTTATTTTAGAAGAAATGAAATTCCTATCTTCGATATATTAGAAGTATCACTTTTTATCTTGTTCTATTTGTTTGTCTTAGTGGTTTTGGACAAGTTCCTGTGGAAAGCCCAAGTTTTGAGATTAGCACAGACTCTTTTAATTCTCTAATAATTCCAAAACATTTTCCAGGTACCGAGCGAGACACCTTCTTACTGTCCATAGATTATAAACACGCTAAAGGAGAATCTTGGCACACTACTATAAAAACTGACTCAGACTATTGGCTATCAAACTCTATGCAAGGAAATATAGAACGAAACCTTTGTCCCTTTACCAAATACCTGGATATAAGTAGGGTATTTGAATGTACTCATTTTTCCGTTCTCTACAACTATCCTAAAGGAAATGCCATCTGTTATCTGAAGAAATACCAGTGTCTTAAAGAGCACCCCACTTTAACCCTTGATGCCTTTGGATCTTGTGATATCGATGACACGGTAATTTATGACACCACCATTTTCGAAATTTTTGACGTTTCTAAATATGCCTGGTTTATTGATGGTAATAAAGGTTTTGATCAATTCATTGACAGTGCAATGATTTATCCTCAAAAAGCTTTAGATGCTTGCATCAATGGATATGTTCCTTTACAATTTGTCGTATAAACAGACGGCACAATTAGTAACATAAGAACTATAGGTAAGAAAATTGGCTTTGGAATAGAAGAAGAAGCTTTACTTTTAATTAATCTAACAGACGGTCTATGGTATCCTGCTTTTATTAAAGAAAGAAAAGTGCGAATGAGAATAAGATTTCATTGGGTCAGATAATTTCAGAGATTATATACCTTGGATTTAATACATTTCCCAAATCCTAATATCGTACGTACATTTGAAAACAAATCAGATGAATAGGATATTTTTCTTTTTTATATTCTTAATGCCACTACTTGCCGAAGCACAGTTGCAGATACAGTGTGTGGATAGTAATCGTGCCAATCCATTTTATAGATGCGATGACCCTACATTCAATCCTATCTGTGGATGTAACAATGTGACGTATAGAAATGGCTGCGAGATGACTAATATAGGAGGTGTTGAGTTTCCCTCACAGTTTGAGAACGGAGTATGCAGGAAAGATTTCTATTATCACTTTATCTCCCCAAATCCAGCTACGACTAAACTAGACTTTAGAATGCAGTTTGCTGAACAATCAAAAACATCTGTTACTATTCAAATTATAGATGTCTTTGGCAATGTAGTCTTGACAAGACTACTGAATAATGTAGAAGAATTTTCCACTCCCCCACAAACCATATTTCTGAGTGATATTGAGACTGGAGTCTATACATTTATAGTCCAGGCAGGCGGAGTATTTAGAGTCACCAAATTTGTAAAATATACTTTCTAATGAGACTTATTCCTATCCATACCGGAAACTTTATGCTAGATGGTGGTGCGATGTTTGGCACTGTGCCCAAAAGTATCTGGCAACAAATCAATCCTGCAGACGAAAACAATATGTGCAACTGGTCTATGAGATGTCTTCTTGTAGAAGATGGAGATAGACTCATATTGATAGACAACGGGATGGGAGAAAAGCAAAGTGAAAAGTTCTTTGGCTATTATTATCTAAACGGCATCCACTCTCTTCAGAAATCTCTGAATGACGCCGGTATAGATTTCAACGATATAACGGATGTGGTACTTACCCATCTCCACTTTGATCACTGTGGAGGTTCTTTAAAATGGAACACGATGAAAGACGGTTATGAGCTTACATTTCCCAATGCCAAATACTGGGTACATCCTGCACATTGGGAACACGCTATAAACCCAAACCAAAGAGAAAAAGCATCCTTTCTTTCAGAAAACATGTTGCCTATTCAGGAATTTGGAAACCTTTATTTTATTGGCGAAGATCTCACTATTTCAGAGAACATATCCGGGGTTTTGGCACAAGGACATACTGAATCCATGTTTTGCCCTAAAATCAACGTAAACGGTCAAACACTCGTATTTATGGCAGATATGATTCCGAGTATTGGACACATCCGACCCAACTATGTAATGGGCTATGATATTCGCCCGCTAGATACGATGAGAGAGAGAGCTGATTTCTTAGAAGATGCCTTAACACACGATTACACTCTTTTTTTCGAACACGATCTCAATGTAGAATGCGGAAAAGTCATTAAGACAGACCGAGGATTCAAACTAGGGGACCACGGAAAGTTAAGTGAGTTCTTAGGATAGTTACGATACAGCTATCACACTGATTTCCACGTTCACCTCTTTAGGTAGAGTCTTTACAGCTACTGCTTCACGAGCTGGAGGATTTTCACCAAACCATTTTGCATATACTTCATTCACCTCTTGGTAGTGATCCATGCTGCTCATAAATATAGAACATTTTACCACGTGGTTAAAAGACATATCTGCTGCTGTGAGTACTGCTTCTATATTTCTCATTATCTGTGTGGTCTCTACAGTTATATCCTGCATCACTAGCTCACCTGTATTAGGATTTATAGCGATCTGGCCACTACAGTACAATGTACCATTAGCTAATACTGCCTGGCTGTATGGACCAATAGCGGATGGAGCATTTTTCGTAGCAATTATTTTTTTATTCATTTATGGCTGTTCTTATACTTAGAATGTTTGGTTTTATACCTTTGCTAAGGTATGAAAATAGCGGCTAAAGGACAAGAAAATCAAATCGAAGAACTCATACAATTATTGAATGAGCATTCTTTTACAGCTTTGGATATGAATAAGATAGATTCATATGACTTGATTTTTGATCTAGACTTTGATGATACTCCTGAGCAGATAGCTCAATATATGGAACTAGAAGGAGTAACTATCATTCTGGGTTCTGTCAAAATTCAATTGGAGGAACTCTATGCTGAAATGGGTCGTAGACCTAGCTGCACTATAGTAGGAATGAACACCTTGCCTACCTTTATCAACCGAAGTCTGCTAGAGTGCTGTGCTACACACAAGAATGATGAAGCAATTGCTACAGATATCTTTAATAAACTGGGACTAGAAAGTAGGTTTGTAAAAAGCAGAGTGGGTCTCGTAACACCTCGTATAGTATGTATGATTATCAATGAAGCATACTTCACTGTGCAAGAAGGAACTGCGAGTCGTGAGGATATTGATTTAGGAATGAAACTAGGCACAGCATATCCCAAAGGACCATTTGCTTGGAGTCAAGAACTAGGTTTAGACCATGTATACGAGACCTTAGATGCACTCTATCAGGATACCCGTGATGAACGCTATAAAATTTGTCCACTACTGAAAACAGAATATCTACAATCCTTCACACATTAAACTATATAAATCTTGAAAATAGCACTTATCGCACACGATGGAAAAAAGGCTGATTTGGTCTCTTTTGTTTTGAAAAGGATGGGCTTCTTTCTTCACGATAACTTAAAAGTTGTGGCCACGGGCACTACAGGAAAAATGCTTACGGAAGCTGGAGTAGATAAAGTAGAACACGTAGCGTCAGGACCTCTTGGCGGTGATGCAGAAATAGGTGCAATGGTGACTCGTGGAGAGATGGATGCTGTTATATTTTTCCGAGATCCACTCGGTAAACACCCTCACGACGTAGATATTTCTATGCTGCTCAGGCTATGCGATGTTCACGATATTCCTTTAGCTACAAATAAGCAATCTGCAAAAATATTGGTGAAGTATTTTGAGAATAAATTAGAGTGGTAAGATCTTAAACTCCACCCGTCTGTTCTCCTTCTGCCCTTCTGGAGTGTCGCCACTGGCAATAGGATAGCCAGGCCCATATCCAGCGGTTTCTATTCTTTTTTCATTTACGCAGTTTTTTATGAGAAACTTCAATACGGAATTTGCTCTCTTCTCACTTAGAATGTAATTGTGTCTTGCACTTCCTAAACTGCTCGTATGTCCTGAGATTTCTACTCGCACTTTTCTATTATTCAGCAAATAATCGAGTACCCTAGACAGCGTGGCAAAAGACTCAGCAAGTATAATGGCCTTGTCATTCTCAAAGTGAATGTCATCCAAGATTAGTTTATCTCCTTTCTTCAATGTATCAAATGCAGATTGAGACTCTTCTGTATCGGTCTCTGTCCAACTTGGTGGCATGTCCAAGGTGTCAATTCTATCATCCGCAAAATTACACGCACAATTTCCTTCTTTGCTTATAGGTACCAAGCTGACATCTTCAAGATAATAATAAGATTCAGGAGCATCTCCTGGTACTTCAGTCATTTTTAACTCTTTATGATTTTGAAAACTCCCCAATATGAGAAATTTCTCTCCTCCTTTTGCAGTATACGTACACTGCACCTTCATCCATCGCGTTTTATAATTTAAAATCTGGTTATCCAACCGTTTGCTAGCCTGTATTTTCAGCAATTGATCTGTGCCTATGTAGACTTTTTCCTCGCTAAGTGAAAAGCCAAAAGCATTGGAAGCATAGCGACTCTTGAGCGACAACTTCAGGTATGCACTAAAGCAGTAAGTACTGTCCTTCTCTAAAGGTGCTTTTAGACGATATTGCACATATTCGATATCCTTTCTCAAGCTAAATACTCTGATACCAAGATAACTATTCCCACTTATAGCTCCGGTAGGCGAGAGATATAAATCTGGAGAAATAGAGGCTACAGACCAATCAGACACATGATTCTCAAAAGACATTATGGAAAAATAT
>ERZ1047472.1517-NODE-1517-length-17994-cov-6.449802_pt1 | contig 17994 bp, 21 predicted proteins | sample MGYA00383095_ERZ1047472 | MGnify/ENA primary metagenome ERZ1047472 (study PRJEB29581, sample SAMEA5548365) | metagenome | biome: marine; feature: coastal; material: water | depth 1 m | study: Short-term variability in the microbial, nano- and picoplankton... | reverse complement strand
TGTTGAGAAACTCATGGCTCCCTCCAGCGAGAGGTGAATACCACTGACGCTTCCCTGGGAAAGAAGGCAATGTGTGCGAGTGCAGCGTTCCGCTTCCACCGGAATCAATCGCTATGGCACAACTGGCTGAACAAGCCAGCCAATGCGATGTTCCAGAAGAACTCGAGATTCCGGCGGCCTTGCTTGGGACCTACTTGGGATTGGCGGGCTCTGAGGAGCCCTTTCAGGCCTAGGCCAGTTGTGGTTGAAGCTCAGAACGGAGCGCCAGTTGATGATGCAAGACATCAAACACCGAATCGATGCGATCGGATTCCGGTTTGGCGATCGAGAGGATCAGGGCCAGGTGATCAAGATGACGGCGCTCTTCGTTTTCATAAGGACCGTCGGAACGCATCAACTCTGATGCCATGGCGTAAGCGGTGAGGGATTGGGTGCTGCTCAAGGCCTGAGCTGCTTCCAGCATCAGTGCGTTGTTACCGATTTCACGGCGACGGTTCAGGAGGCAATCCATGAGATCCACCATGTCTTTCTCATTAAGGGAGCAGTAGGGCTCGCGGTAATCGAGCGCATGGCGAAAGGCGCGTCCCCCAGCGGGCGTTAACGAGCCATCCCAGGCCACAGCGGTAAGACCGATGGCAGCAAATGCAGTGAGCGAGTCCATAACAGCAACATTGCGGTGTCTGTTTTCGATGCCGAAGCTTTAACAATTTGCGCCGGTCTGCGGTCGTCTGATGGTGCTCCTCAGCACCATTCTCCGAATTTAAGTAAAACCGCTTAGTTCAGAAGCAACATGCGAGTTCGTCGTTGAGAGTGCGCGAAGGCTGGCGCCATTGTTTTGCTTTGTAGTGGTGAAGCCGCACCTCATGTCGAATGCACTGAGGCCTTTACCCAGTTGAGCGTTTAGACCACTAATCGATACCAGAAAATGCTTCAGTGCATCTGTTGCAGCGTTTTCATCACCTTGATACGTTGTTGATTTGTGTCTCCCTCTGACATGTTCAAATCTTTGCTGAGCCTTGGTCTTGCAAGTACTGCATTCTTGTCATTCATGAGCACGGGCGGTATCGCCGCTAACGCTCAACCAGCCGTGATGACAGAAACTATCAGTGTGAGCGAAGTGAAGCGAGCGCAAGAGGCTTGGTGTGATGCTCTTGTCTCGATCAGCAAAGCTCACGAGCAAGGCGGCTTTTCCAAATCCCAACCCCTGGCTGGTGATGTGATCGACGCGGCCTATGGCTATCAATTTGGTCCTGTGGCCTTTAAGCCAACTTGGGCTAAAGGCGACACTACCTTCCGCGAGACTCGCGAGGGGGCGCTGTCGTATTTCGTTGGTGGTGATCCTGCTTACGCCGATTCAGGCTTCGCGATTGGCACGCCTGGGTCGAACCGCAGCCCTTGGGTGAAGTGCGTTCCTGAAATCTTTGTGATTCAGACCTTTGGCAACACTGCCAATGCTATGGGCTGGGTTCACGTGGAAGCAGCTGATGGAACCAAGAGCAAGGTTGACAAAACCTTCGGTTATGTGCGCGACGATGATGGTGCTTTACGCATTGTTGTGCATCACTCCTCCACACCATTTGCGGGCTACTGAGCATCAACGTGCTGCCATCCGCTGAGCTGGTGTTGAAGAACTCCAGCTCAGCTTTTTGAGTGAGAATGCAGCGTCATGTCTACGCTCTTTGTGAGTGCTAGGCCAACCACTGATCAATGTCCATAATTTTTTTAATCAATAGGCCAAGGCGCTTGAACTCAGCAAAGTTCAGATCGAGGACAGCCTGATCGAGTCCACAATCAACCCACTCGCCGTTGCGCTGTTCGTAAATGGTGAAATCTTGTTCAACACTGTTGCGGCGGATGCTGTAAGTGATGCCGTCGTCGTGAAGGAAGTCCTTGGAGTGCAGTCGCAGGCCCATTGATGTGCTTCTGATCGATTCAAGAATGCTGGCGTATCGTATCTACCAGCGATGATTCAATGCTGCCACTCTCTTTTATTTTTTGCCAGCAATGATCCTCAGCCTGGCAGAACTTGCTTGTATCCCTTGTGCTCCAAGACGCGTAAGGGGGTGTCAAAGAGATCGCTCAGCTTGTGATCCAGCAGTAATTGTTTAGGTGTTCCGTCGGCTACGAGTCTTCCCTGCTGAACGAACAAAATTCTGCTCATTTCCGGAATGATGGTGTCGATGCGATGCGTGATGACAAGGAGAGTGGTGCCTTGATGGCATAGCTTTGTCATTGTGTCTAGGAGTTGATGGCATGCTTTGAGATCGAGAGCTCTACAGGGTTCATCAAGAACTAGGACCTTGGGGTTGTGTACGAGAGCCCTTGCAATCATCAACCGACGACGCTGGCCATCTGATAATTGTCCGAAGGATTGGCCTGTAAAAGCATCAAGATTTAATTGATGGAGGAGGGACTCGCTTTTGGCGAGTTGTTGAGCATTGGGAATTTGGTCTCTTCCAAGTCTTGTTGATCCAAAAAAACCACTCAAGATAAGCTCTTTTGCCTTGATTTGTGGTGAAAATCGTGTCTCTAAATCACTGCTTGCAAGTCCTAATGACGAGCGTAGCTGCCAAATATTGATCGTGGTTTGATCAAAAAGTTTGAGGTGAGAGTTTGGCTTAGCTAAGGGGTAAAGGTTGCGATTGATAAGGTTGACGATTGTACTTTTGCCAGCACCATTAGGGCCTAGTATCGTAGTTGATTCCTTAATTCTAAGTTTTAAGCAAAGATCATGAATAACTGGACGGCCACCAAGCCATGCTTCGACATGGTTCGCGTCAAACCATATGTCATTCATCTATTTCTGATAAGAGTGCCAAAAGTATAGCAGTCTGATCTCATTAATCATTGCGTTTTAGTGCTAATTTTAAACACTTGTTTTGCGGTGTATCTCATGTCTTGTCGGTGCACTTTTTTCTCCTCAATGGTTTTTAGGTTAAAATCATTGAGGAAGAATTCGATCTGCTCATCTCATCACTCTGATAAGGCTATTGCTTTTGGGATTGAAAGCTTGACGCAGAAGTCTTTATGCAGCGAAAATTGGGAACTCCACGTCACCAGCATGAAATGATCTGCGATGACACCTTATTAATCTTCATTTTTTTGGATCTCGATGGCTGTTGGGTAGGGAATCACAATTTGTGCAGCCGCCATTGCTTTGAGCAGCTCACGGTTGATCAGATCGATTGAGTCTTTGAATTGTGTGTAGGTGAGCCCTTGAGAGAATGTATGGCATTTAAAGTCATAGCTGAATTCAGAGATATCCATCAGTCGACAAGCTCTAAGCTCGAAGCCAGGAACTTTGTTGATGATGTTTTGTAGAATTCCAGGGATTTTGGATAACTGTGAGTCTGTTGTGTTGTATGACACTGATAGCACAAAATGAGATTTTTCTACTTGGACAATGAGCTGGTTAAGTGACAAAGTGAGTGATTCAGTTAACTCGATGTACTCACGCCAGTTTGTTACTTTAATCAGGCCAATGCAACGAAGGATTTGTTGCCCACCTGCTTGTAGCTCAACGGTGAGATAAGATTGTCTTAAATCGGCACGGCTATTTGCAAAACTCCGTGTTAATAACAGCAGGTCTGAGATTTGATCTGGGCTGAATGATGATTGACCCTCTAGATCAAGTTTCAATTCCAGCCCTTGCATCATTTTGTCATTCGATTTTAATTGATGTCTTGAGAGATTGTTTACTACGCAGTCTTCAGCAACTGCATTTGGAATGGTAATAATTCCCGTTGCTGTTTCAATCTCTACAGAGCGCAAACCGATTTTGGTGATGAAACCTTGGTCATCTCCAAGAGCACAGAATTCCCCTACACGTAACGGACGGTCGGTCTGTAGTGATAGGCCTGCAAATAAATTGCCAAGCAGCTTCGAGGCACCTAGGCCAATCGCCAAACCAGGGACAGTGGATAAAGCCAGAACAACGGCCGGAGAGAGGCCTAGTTGGAGCAGCATTCGGTAGATCAGTGCAATGGCGACCACGCCGGATAGAACGCGGCAAATCGGCATGATTCGATTGCTTGTTCTTGATAGTTCCCATACCTCTTGATTCCTAGACATTCGCACTAAAGTTTCTGATGTTGAGCGTCCGAAAGCTTCGAAAAATAAAAATACGAGTATGACTAGAAAACTGAAATAAATAATTTCAAATGCGATTGTGAATGCCATCAGGGGAGTGCCTGTGAAATTCAGATATTCATCAATGAAGATCTCTGTTACTTTTGCTAGTGGAACCAATGGCAGCATGATCGCTGTTCGCTTCCAGGCAAGCGAATCCATTAGCCAAGCCCTTGATGCATCCTCAGATTTCTTTTGGTAGGTATTGATTAAATGTTTAAATAGTATTGCGGTGATAAAGGCAAAGATGCTTATTGCAATGGTGGCTAGTACAACTTGAAAAAGTGTTTCGCCTAGTAAAATCTCAGTTTCGATTAACCCGCGAAATTGCTTGGGCAACATCAAATACCATTTTGGTGGAAATAAGTGGCCTGGAGTATGGATGAAATCCTGATAAAATGTATTCGTGTTAAATTTATTGTTTTCTAGAGTTGCAAGTTGATCTTGTATCTGATTGTAGATGTTGGAGGCATTTGTAACGGTTGCAGATGAGAAGTAAAAATTAGTATTGATTGGATTGTCTGGCAGCTGACTACTAAGTTCAATTGTTGATCCAGGCAGTGTCCATGATTGTGTTTGCTTGGATCGATTTTCATTGAGTGCCTTCATCCCGTTGGCGTCTGGAATGGTGATGATCTGGCGGCTATTGGTGAATATGTAATCTAGAGCCTGTTTTAGTTGAATCGCAGCTTCATCTTTGAGATAAGAGCGCACGCCTAGGGGGAAGGAAGACCCATCTAAGGCGGAAACAGCAGTGTCAAATAATACTTCTGCCTCCTCCATCTCAACCTTTGTTTGACGATTCCAGAACAGGCCCTTGTCATTTAAATGGGTTGCTGTGACGTCATCAATCAGAAGGCCAACATCAGCCATTACGGCATAGAAGTTCAGCAATGTGTCCCTTGGGGTATCGCCAACAACCTGCCCCAGTGGAGTGTGAAGCCAGAGATCGGCCTTCCTAATGAGCTCGGGATAAAAGGGTTGATTGTCCAGTGGTATCACTGGGAGAGAACTCTCATGTCTGAGATTCAGTGGCTGGTGGTTTTTGCTATGTGCCTCTGCAAAGGAGGGCAAGCCCGACACCACGAGGACGCAGCAAAGACCAACTAAAAAAGAGAACACCAGCTTGTTTCTTTTCAAGACCGGTTACCACAGACGTACTCTCAGCATATTGAGCATGGCTCTATTGGCTCTCAAACATCAATCAATGGCTGACATTGATAATCAGCCGCTTCTCGGATTTTTACCGTTGAGTTCATGCTTCTGAGGTCCTCATGTGCATAGGTGGTGTTCCCTACCCCTGTTTTGCAGCCTTATCCAGTCTCAACGTTGTGGATCTGAACACTTGCTACATGCACAAGTAGCATTTGATCAGTCATAATGAGAATGATTCCCATTCTTCGTGTTGACCTGCGCGGGGGATGCCGTTCTTCACTGCTGAACCATGCATCAGACCTGGTTAATAGCAGGCCCCCCCGGCTGCGGAAAAACCAATTGGATTCGCGAAAAACTGCTCAAACATCAAGGCCCTTGCGCCTTTTTGCGTTTGGATGGATGGAGTCACGAAGGTTTAGAGGCGGGAATGAATGCAGGGATTGACCTCACTTGGTTGAGTGATCAATGTCCGCAGCTCATAGATCTTTCCCCTGCTGCCCTGTATGACCCAGCCAGTGATCACATTGAATTTCTTACTGTTGCAGATCGATCGGGAGCTTCAAAGCTTGGATTTGGTTGATGACAAATTTCTCTAACACTGTTTAACTTCTTATATCAGTGTTTCCTACGAGCTTTTGTTGCTGCCAAGCTTTTAATCATAGGAAGCATGATCTCGCCCGTTCATAATGATGAAAGTTGAGCTTCGTGCGGCAACAATACCTGGATTGCCTGGCATCTTTGCGGATCATTATTGGCTTCTTGTTCTTCGCGGGTTGGATAGCGGCCGCTATCAGACATGTGACCGCTGGGAAGTGTGGCAACGTTCTCGCCAGAATGATTCTTGCTGGGGGCATCTTCATAGGAATCTTTTAGCCCCCTATCAGGGAGTTGGAAATGGACCATCACGATTAATCCAGGACTGGCTGGGTGATGAGGCAGAGTTACTTGTCGACAAGATCGAATCTTCTCCATGCACTTACCCATTCACTCAAAAATATAGATATTGGCCTGGTCCCAATAGCAACACATTTGCTCAATGGATCGTTAAAGACGTGATGGAACTCAATTCGAGAGCGATCGGTAAAGGTTTTTCTGTTCCTGAATTATTTGAATAGTAATGGTATTGACCATTGCTTTTGGCCAATCAGTCTTTGTTACTCTGTAGGACTGTTGTTGTCACTGGCTGATTTATGTACAGCTTAGTTGTTTTTATCAAATGTGTTTTATTTATGCCACTCTTAAGATGTATATCTGTGTATCTTGCTCTCAATGAAAACAAGAACCGGTGATCCACTCACGCTTTCACCAGCTGTTTTGACTAAGTGTCATGCTGCATAGTTACTCAATAATTGGTCCATCAGCCAATCTCACGATTGACTGATGCAGGCAAACTGAACAGATGAAACGTATTGCTCTGCTTCTTTTCCTGATTGGCACATCAGCAGTGGCCCAGCGTTTTCAAATCCTTGATCGTATCGATGGTTGGGTGATTGAACGCAAGCTAGATGGCAAGCAGAATCAGGTTTGCCGCGCGTCTGTGCCTGGCGGTGGATCCTGGTTTTCTGCGCGGATTCACTTGGATCCTAGTGATGCACTTGTCGTTCCAGAAGGCTTGAGCGCGCCCAGCAGGGCATCGCTGGAATCGGCACGTGAAGCGCTGCGACTGTGCCGATCAAGTCTTCTCTACTTCTAAGAGAATTTGAACTGATCCAGGTCAGAGCCATTGAGGCGCCTAAAAATGAACGTGGTGGCCTTCATGATTTTCTAAAGATCACCTCTAGAGCCTTGCGGGCCTCTCGCAGTGAATTGGGAAGTTGTGGTTTTTTAAGACCCATGGGCTTGGGCTCTCGTGGTCGGTTGAAAAGAACTTTGCTAACCCACCAAATCTGAAGGCCAAAAAAAAGGATGGCAACAAGCCCTAACTCAAATGCGCCTTGCATTAGTAGTGTTTTCCCCTGTTCTCAATGGCATCCATTTTGAAGCATTCCAACTCTTCAGGCGTGTGTAGTGGTGGCTTCTGTGGTTTTCCGACTAATCGCTGAATGAGTTGCAAGAGACGTTTCATATTTTGACTGGTGTCTGTGTAAGTTTACAAAAGCCTACGCTGTTGTTTAAGGTGAATCAACTTTAAATATTGGGATGATTGATGCTATATTTCGAATTAAAGCGATAAGTGTTGATTTCAAGTTTTCTTTTTAAGTATCTTATGGCCTAATTCTGGCCAATTGAAACTGTGATTTGTTTAATAGTCAAAGCAGGCTACTCATTGATCAGCCTGCTTTGACCATGGTTTTAAACGCTTCATTGCCTGAATCATCAGCCATCTCAGTTAATAGGGCTTTGCTGTCTTCGCCGAGATTCTCGAGTGTTTTTGCGCTGTAGTCATAGTTGTCAAAGACTGTTTCTATAGACCAGACGTAATTGTTTTCAATGGCATAACTGCAAATGCATTTAACGACTTCATCTTGAGTAGCCCTTATTCCTTTGTCCCATAGATCTTTCACAATGAAATCGACAGTAACGGTTCCTTCAAGCATCGGGTCGAGGTCGAATGCCAGTACGCATCCCAGTTCATTAAAGGTTTCTACCCACGCATTGTTGGCTTCGAGGCAGCCCTTGATAATTGTATGAGCTTCTTGCTTTGTGGTCACTTGAAATCGATCAGACCTCCTCTTTTTAATCCATCAGCACGGGCACTGCCCTTATATTTCAGAAATATTTTGTTCGGAATGTCTGACAATCGTTCTGACGTCCACGCTGTGTGGTGAATGCCTGGGGCGGCACCGCCTTGAAACTAGTCAACGTTATTGTTTCATGACGATGCAGAATGTTTTTGGGTGATCAGTCCTTATCCAGATCCTATTAATAATCTCGCTTCAGATTGTTTTATTTGTTCCATATTTGATCATTGAAGTTCTTCTTTCAACACTTGTTGGACAGATGTCATCAACTTCACCGGTGATGGGCTAAAGCAGATATGGAGTGATCACCGCGTCATGACTGCAGCGACACTGACAGCGCTTCCCTTGGAACACTGCATGTTTGAGCGCTTCGGCACTGCGATTTTCCCTGTTGAAGACATGACACCCCATAGCGACATCGACGCCAAGCTCAAATTTGAGGGTGCAGATCTCCGCTACTACGTGATGCGTCTACGTCATCGTCCGGCAGTGTTGGCGAGTATGACCCGTCATCAGAAGGCCACCCAATGTTTGGGATCTGCCGATGCCCAGCCCTGGTGGTTGGCCGTTGCTGATCCATCACTTCAACCTGAGGAGCTCTCTGTTGCATCGGTTCAATTGGTTGCAGTTGCTCCTGGTGAAGCCGTGCAGCTACACCAGGGCACATGGCACGCTGGGCCATTTTTTCAGGCACCAACAGCTCTTTTTTACAACTTGGAGTTGGGCGACACCAATCTCACTGACCATAATTTTCAGCGGCTTACCACTCCGGTCAAATTGAATTTGGACTGATTTCTGATTGAGTTCAGCCGGTGTCGATCTGCTACTGATGAACCATTGGACAGCATCGGCAGCCAATGAGAACCTCCAACAGTTTGCGACCGCTTCCCTGCCGAACAGGTCCTTGGATCGGTGTGCGTGAATCGATCGCCTACCTGAGGGATCCTGACGGTTTTATCGCAGAACGCCATCAGCAGTTTGGACCTGTGTTTGGCACCACTCTCTTTTTTCGACCTACAGCCGTTGTGGGAGGCCCTGAAGCGGTTGAGCAGTTCACGCGGCTGGAGCGCAACATCAGCGAAAGTGCACTGCCAGCGGCTTTCACGGCTCTGCATACGCCAGATGGTGCCTTGAATCAGGCAGGAGAGAAACATCGTTTCACGCGTCGAGGCTATTTGTCGCTTTTCAGTCCCAACAATCTCGAGTCGTACTTACCAGCGATCAACCGTTGCATGGTGCGGTTTGTATCCAACATTGCTGAGCGTGGGACGACTTGTATTGCACTTGATGCGAAGCATCTTTGTCTCAATCTCTTTGCTGAACTCTTTGCAGGCGAATCGTTAACAACGGATGAGATACATGCCTTTATCTCTTACAACGATGCACTATTGAGTCTTAGCAAGCAGCTTCCATCTTTTAAGAGGGGAGAGAAGGCCTTGGCTGAGCTTCAACAGGGCATGCAAGTTCGGTTGGCCAAGCATCGACGTGGCGAATTGAACGGAACTTGCTTCAGTATTTTCATTGACAATCTCGATGAACATGGTCAGCCATGGAGCGATGAACGCATTGCAACCGCCACTGTGTTGATGGTTTGGGGAGCCTATATCGAGGTGGCTTCACTCATGGCTAGCTGTTTGATTCAAACCAGGCAGCGTCTTGACGTGAGAGAAAGGATTCTTAAGGAGGCTTTCGATCACAATCTGGAACAGCAAGCCACCTCTGGCGACCTCGCTGCATGGGATCTTCCTTTCGTTCAGGGAGTACTGCGCGAATCCCTTCGCTTAATGCCTCCGGCAGGAGGGGGGTTCCGTATTACGTCTGAAGATATTGAGGTTTCTGGATATCGCATTCCTGCAGGCACAGTCGTCACGGCTGATCCACGAATCGGAAACGCGATGTCTTCACTGTTTCCTGAGCCGAAGTCGTTTGTTCCAGAACGTTGGATGCGCGCAACAGAACAAAGTGATAAAGGCCCACAGGCTTACAGATGCCCTTTTGCTGGCAGTGCCCTTCGTCTACCCAAGGAGGCTTGGTTTCCTGGTGGGATCGGATTGCACGGTTGCCCAGGTTTACCTTTAGCTGAGCTCAGTGTGAGAGTTTTTTTGGTGCGTTGGATGCAAAGTATTCAGCAATGGGAGAGCAGTCCAGAGGACTCTGGACCGATCCCATACACGCTAGTTCCGATCCGAATTCCTATGGACTCCTATCGCTTAAACATTGTATCTTCGTAGCAGTCATGATCTCTTGGCTAATCATTAGGTTGCGTCATTAAAGTTTTTTTGAGTACTAACACTTTTGAATAAGATTGTAGTTGTCCGTAGTTTATCTCCTTTATTGCTTTCTGCATTTGCTGGGAAGATGTTTTAATTCCTCGCCTGCGAAAAACATGGAAGCATTGTTTGCCCAGTCTTTGGCATTTGTGTAGCGTTTGTACTTACAACCTGCTGTCCATATGAGATATTGGAACTTCTTCCTTTTTTTTATGGCAAAGCTACGTTTGGCGATTTACGCCGCTACAGCGGTTGGTGGGATTGTCTGGCCTTGGTACTGCATTTATCAGTTTATTCAAGAAACAGAAGCTTTAGGCCTCACCGATCCGCTTGAAATTGTAGAACTATTTTCTCAGGGAGTCTGGGCCAATGCTTCAGCTGGCTTTATCGCTGCAGATTTGACTCTCGTTCTCATCGCTGCATTTGCATTCATTATTGCTGAGGCGGTGAGGCTCAAGATGAAGTATTGGTATCTTTATTTTGTAGCGACTTTTGGAATATCTTTTGCGTTTTCATTTGGACTGTTTATGTTTAATAGAGAGAGAAATTTGATTCGGTCTTCTAATACCTCTGCTTAATTGAAGGTTGGATAAGATGTGTCTTTGACTGTCTAATGATGCGATTTGGTCCAATTGCTTCCTTGCTCTTGGCTACCGGTGCAGTGATTCATCACGCTTCAGCAGAGTGAGTTAGGATCGCATCCCTTTGTTGTTGCGTTGTTCTTTAGAGCGACAACGCAGATAAATTTCTACTCTCTCCTGCTCATCATTAGCTCAACAGCTTTGTTAGGGAGCGAATGGGTTTGTTCATGCGCAGCCAATACAATTACTTTGGTTTGATCTGCTCAAAGACAGTTGTTGTTCCATCGTTCTTGATGGCAAGCACATCAAAGGCTTCTGCCTTGATGCCTGCCGTTTCCATGCCGGGAGATCCCATCGGCATTCCAGGAGCTGTGAGACCTCTAATGTCTGGACGTTCGTCCAGCATTTTGTTGATCGATGATGCGGGAACATGTCCCTCTACAACGTAACCTTCCACTACCGCAGTATGGCAAGACGCCAGCTCTGGAGTGATGCCATTGGCTTGTTTGAAAACATCCATATCGTTAACTACTTTGTCTTGGATCGGGAAGCCTTCCGCTTCGATATACTCGCCCCATTTTGTGCAGCAACCACAACTTTCAGATCGATAAATGGAAATCTTGGGGCGAGTGGGCTGATCGAATGGATGCTCAATGACATTTGCTGTCTGTTGAGCACTTACAGGAAAAGCGAAACTGGCGACAACTAGTGCCATCAAAATCACTAAATAAACCCGCCTCATGCCCATTCGATCGGTAACAGATCACCCATCATAAGTGGCTGGTATCCATTCGATGTTCATTGCCTTCATGTTCATTGGACTCATAGAGACATCAAAGCCACCTCTGCGCATAGGCCTGGCCCGAAGGCAAGTGCAACACAAAGTCCCTGGCTATTTTGCTCTCTCAGATGTTCAAGGACAAACAAAACGGTTGCTGATGACATGTTTCCGTAATGACTCAGTACATGTCTTGAGCTACTCAGTTGATCGTCATGCAGCATCAAGGCATCAGCACAAGCTTGGAGAATTCTTGGACCGCCAGGATGAATCGCCCAGTGTTTAATGTTACTGAGATTGGTGCCATGGGCATGCAGCCATTCACTGAGCCATGGTTGCAACGTTTGAGCAATTGCTTCAGGCACTTTGGGGGACAATCCCATGGAGAATCCTTGATCTCCAACCTGCCAATGCATTAAATCGCGGCTCTCTGGAATCATTGTGGAACCTGAAGCCTGAAGGGAAAATCTTGCTGAGATGGACTCATGGCTGGACGTCTGAGAATGCGTCGCAACCAAAGCAGCAGCACCATCTGCAAACAAAGTGTTGGCGACGACATGTTCAGGATTCCAGCCGTATTGCAAATGCAGACTGCATAATTCCACGGCGCAAAGTAGAACAACAGCTTTGGGATCAGCTTCTATAAAAGCGTGTGCAACACGTATCCCATTTAATGCCGCGTGACATCCCATGAATCCCACATGGGTGCGTTGGATATCGAGAGGTAGCTGAAGTTGATCTATTAGATCACAATCGACACCAGGAGCATGAAATCCTGTGCAGCTGATGGTGATGAGATGTGTGATGGCACCTGCAGAGATTTGCGATTCCTTCAGGGCTCGTTTGCATGCTTTGAGCGCCAATGAAGTGGCATGTAGCCGAAACGCCTCCATCCGTGTTGCCGTGCTCGGGCTTTCAACCCCGTAAAACGGCAAGCGTTGATGAATTGGTTGATTGGCATCTCCAGTTAATAAAACACTGCCTCTGGTTTGGACTTGAGAGCGCCTCTGTATGCGGCGTACGAGTGACACCCGTTCTGCACTGTCGGCACTGACCCACTCGGACAGTGTTGTGGACTCTGTTTGATTGACGGTTTGCTCGGGTCGTGCGGTCCCGAGTCCACGAATACTCAGAGGCATGGCTCACCTTTGGGCGATGGCAACTTGACTTCGTTCAAGCTGGCGATGATCTGTTCAGCCATGGCAGGCCAGAGTTTGACAAGTTCGAATAACAACGCTGTCGGGATCGGCCGTTTCAAGACCGATGACAGGGTCCGGCAGACCGTTTGTCGCCTGCCGATATGCAGCTGCAGTGTGGACTTCCAGCGTGTTTCCAAATCGTCACTCCATTGTTCCAGGCCCTCCAAAACAAACGGTGCAGCTGCGGCACCCGCCGTTAGCGCCCAGGCCATTCCTTCACCGGTGAATGGTTCGACATATCCCGCGGCATCGCCCATCACAAGAAAACGTTCCCCTGCTACGACATTGGCGCTACGGCTTAGAGCTGCCGTGAGTTGCCAGCGTTGGCCTTGTTGCAGTGCAGCTGGTACTGGAAAACCTGCCTGATTTAAGACGTGTTGAGCAGCATCAACTGCTCCTTGACCCTGGGATAGGGAGTCACGATCAAAAGCTCCTGCCAGGTTGAGTAATCCGTCTTCCCGACGCACCAAGCCCACGTAGCCCTGGTGACCAATCGCCATGTGAATGGCTCCAACCGGGTAGTGATCACTGTCATCATCCACAACACATCCAGCACCATGTCTTGAATGCTGGCGAATGCTGCTTTGTCCTGATTCATTTTTGGGAAGGCAGCGTTGTGTCAGTCCAGCGGCCACCAGAACAACCTTCGCTTTGACATGGCTGGTCGCTCCACTTTGATGATCTTTCAGACGCACACGTCTGTACCCAGGGAATGCCGTTTCAACATCGGCTGTGACCTGAAAGCGAGCTGATGCTCCTGCTTTGATTGCTGCTTGGATCAAGGCCTGATCGAAGCGTTCCCGGGACAGTGAATAGCCGTTGGGCAGCGCCAACGTTGCTTCCCGTCCATGCAGTCCAAGGCGCAAGCTTTGTAGGGCTCGTCCACCGCTTTTCGCAATCAAATCGTTCTGACCTCGAGAATTCAGAATTGCTTGCGCCTGGCTGTTAAAACAGCAGCCACAGACCTTCCAGCGCGGAAATGACCGTTGTTCAACGAGCAACACGCGCAATCCTTGTTTCGCACAATCCAAGGCAGCAAGACCTCCAGCAGGGCCTCCTCCAATGATCAAGACATCCCAGAAAGTCATCTCAATGACGTGCCCAACTCAACAGGTATCGCTCCGGCCATGAGCATTGGATCTGTGCATCCTCCAGCCCTGCTTTCTTGGCGATGGTCATCATTTCGTCGGGTCGCAAAGCCCCCCGTACCGACAGTGGACCATCGGTATGAACGACCCAGGATCGACTTAAGAGCCGGGTGCCAAACCAGGCCAATGCAAACCCAAGTCGGCTGCGAATTAAATCATCCACAAGCACGAGTTTTTGCGCTCGCAATGCCATCACTTCTAAAAGGCGAACCACCTCAATCTCATCGAGGTGATGCGCGAACAGCGTGCAGTACACCACATCAAAGCTGCTTTGGTCTGTCGGCTTTTCCAGAGCATCAGCACTAAAAACGGTGATTTCAGCTTTTCTAGCTTTTGCATTACGCCGAGCAATGTCGACGGCCTCAGGGTTGAGATCACAGGCATGAATGTCGAGTGCCAACCCCCTTTGCTTGGCCATCAGAGCGAGGTCGATGGCTGTATCACCTCCACCACAGGCCAGCTCAAGAACACGAAGGGGCGTGGTTGTTTGCTTAATCGCTAGAGCCTCGATGGGGCGAAATAGACCCGCAGAGCAGCGGCTGATCGTATTAATGCGCCTTAAACCCGTTAAAGCTTTTGCATGCTCTCTTGGATCGAGGCCCGGTTGGTCCATGACTTCCGGTTGACGATCGCGGTTGTCGAGAGCTGTGCCCCAGATCATCAAACCAGCCCTTTTGTTTCAACAAGCTAGGAAAAACATCGACTTGAGCCGCTGAGCGCAGTGGAGCTGGTTGATCTTCAGGATAATTTTGATAAGACAGCCTTCAATCATCTCCGCGTTCCACAATCACACCCAACCTTGATGTCGCAAGCACAACTGCCGACCACCGGCGCTTTGACAGGAGTTTTGGAGGCACTTGCGTTTTTCCGAGATCCCTCTTTTGCGCAACAACGTTTTCAAACGCATGGTGATGTGTTTGAGACATGTCTTTTAGGCCAACGCATTGTGTTTGTCCAAGGGGACCAACCCACTGCTGATCTCTTGGCACAAAGTGCATGTCTTGAGGGTTGGTGGCCTGAAAGTGTTCGTTTACTGCTCGGCAGCCGCTCCTTGGCCAATCGCAATGGCGATGGTCACAAAGCGCGCCGACGTGTAGTGGGGCAATTGTTTTCCAGTGCAGCACTGCGCCGCTACACACCGGAGATCTCGGTACTCGTGCAAAAGCTGGTAGATGAATTGTTAAACAGCACCTCTCCTCAACCCCTGTCTCCGTTGCTGCGGCGCTTCGCGTTCAGTGTGATCGCCAACGTTGTGTTGGGACTCGATGATCGAAATAGAGATGAACTATTTGCTGACTTCGAGATTTGGACGAAGGCTTTGTTTTCGATTCCGAACTCGATCCCTGGGACACCTTTCACGCGAGCGATGAACGCGCGAAGGCGTTTGCTCACTCGCCTCAAGCAGGTTCTTTCCACTGACACTCTTTCGAAAGGCGGCCTTGATCTCATCCGCGGTGGAGTGGATGAAACTGGCATTTCACTGGATGATGATGATCTAGCTGAGCAACTCTTGCTGCTCCTCTTTGCCGGATATGAAACAACAGCGTCATCGCTTAGTTGTCTTTTTCGTGCACTGTTGATGAATCCAACAGTAAACACATGGCTATTATCAGAATTATCTTCTCACTCTGAACAAGCTGAGCGAGAACAATCCTTACCCCGATTAAATGCCACCGTTTTGGAGGTGATGCGTTTAAATCCGCCGGTGGGAGGGTTTTTTCGCCGTACTAAAACTTCAGTCATGCTTGCTGGTTTTGAAGTTCCTGCCGATCGAGTGATTCAGGTGGTTCTGACTCCGTCATTGCCAAGTGATGATTCGGATTTTTCTGACTTCCGCCCTCAACGTCATCTAGACGGATCATTTGATCAGACTTTGTTGCCTTTTGGTGGAGGAGAACGGGTATGTCTTGGGAAAGCACTGGCTGATCTCGAAATTCGCTTGATGGCTTTGGGTGTATTGAAGAGTATTGAGTTACAGCTTCACCCCATTCAGGATTTGTCACTTCAACAGATACCAAGCCCTACGCCACGGGATGGTCTTGTCGTTACTGCTAAAAAAATTACTGTCGGCTGATCTCTATGTCGATACAGCTCAAGCTTCTTGATATAAATAATCAGTATTTGTAAGTTTTTCGGGCCACTTCTTTTCGTTTTTGCATCCCTAGTGGATTCCATCAGGGTTGCGTGTTGCAAGAGCCAAATGTTGAACTTAGTTTTTGAGGAAATTGCTGATCGTTCTCCAGCTAAGCATCGTGCTGAGCTTCCCTTAGAAGCTTCCATCTTCTGAAGCCTTGTCCATTCTGTATCGACCGACTCACGGTTGGTGGGTAAAGACTTGTAAAAAGGTATTGACTCGTTGTGGCCTTGATGTCCTCCTACTCAGTTATTGGCTGTGGCTACGTCGGTAGCTTCGTAGCGGCAAGCATGAAAAATCAAGGCCATTACGTTGTTGGTACAACTCGCACGCCCCAACGTTTTGCTGAGTTGCGCAACGTGGTTAATGAGCCAATCAGCCTTGACCTGGCAAGGCAGGACAGTGATTTTTCTTTTCTTGAGGATCAGCAGGGTTTGCTGATCAGCGTTGCCCCTACACAGAATGGCGAGGGCTATCAAGACGTTTTTTCGAATGGGATACGAAACCTCGCCCGAGCTCTTCGTTGTCGTCAGTCCACCCAGCCCCTTCATGTGACCTATATCAGCTCTGCTGGGGTGTATGGAGATCAGCAAGGTGAGTTGGTGAACGAAGACTCTGATGTGGATTGCTTGAACCCTGTCAATGCAATGTTGGTAGAAGCAGAAAATGTTTTGCTCACAATTGATCGCCCTGACACCACAATTTGCGTCCTGCGCTTAGGGGGTATTTATGGGCCTGGTCGAGATATGGTCTCGATGATCAAGCAAGCGGCTGGTGAACAGATTCCTAAAAACGGAAATGATGTTCCAGCCTGGAGTGGAATTTTTGATATCACCAGCGGCGTGAGTTTCGCTTTCAGTAATCAGCTCAATGGTATTTACAATCTTGTCGATGACATGCAACTCAGTCGGCGTGAACTCTCTAATGAAATCTGTGACATTGATGGCTTGCCTCCTGTAATCTGGGCAAATGAGAATGCTCCAGGTGCCAGGTCAATGAATGCTAGAGTCACTAATCATAAAATTAAGGCAAAAGGATTCCGTCTTAGTACGCCTTCCATGTTGATTCCTACTCCTGCTTAATTCTCTCTTCTTTGCGTTTGACATTTTTCCATAGATATTCTATCTTAACAATGTCTAATTGATTTTCTTGTTAAACAAATTTAGTTGTTTTTGTTGATTTCCAAGTCGTTTCTGATTATCTGTTTTTATTAACTTTATTCTCAATCATCTCTGGATTTTCTTGAATACAACGCCAAGGATCGAATGAGGGAATTGTTGCTTCCCTTGGCGCCATGCATCACTCGCATCGATTGCATCAACCATCCGAATCAAAATCTTTCCACTTTGATCAAGGATGAGGTCGTAGATGGGTGGCATAGGCGAGCCAGTGGAGTCATCCCATTCATTCAGAAGAGGGAGTGGCTTGCATCCCCCAAATGGGGGAAATGGACATTCTTTGAATTCCCAAGAATGAGGCATGGTCAACGCGTTGATTCTCTGCCTCTGATGCTGTTCCTCAAGTCGCTAGTGGAGACATCAACGCATTTTGCTTTCAATTCACCAAGGAAGCTGCTGACCATTGGCGTGCCAAAACGTCCCGCTGGTTTCAAGCTCAAGTTCATCAATCCGAGCTAGCAGGCCTTGTACGGCAGTTGTTGTGCTGATTCCATTCGGGTTGAAGTTAATCATCCGAGTGCTAACCAGGCCTGGATGAAGAATGGCTACCGCAATCCCTAGCGGTTTCAAATCGATCGACAGAGATCGTCCAACCATGTTGAGTGCCACTTTTGACATCCGGTACCCATAAGAGCCCCCCGAAGTGTTGTCATCAATCGATCCCATTCGACTGGTCATCACTGCCAACTTCGCCCCGTGTGGCATCTGTCCGATCAGCGAATGTGCCAATAACAGTGGGGCT
>ERZ1047472.1516-NODE-1516-length-18009-cov-7.436894_pt1 | contig 18009 bp, 12 predicted proteins | sample MGYA00383095_ERZ1047472 | MGnify/ENA primary metagenome ERZ1047472 (study PRJEB29581, sample SAMEA5548365) | metagenome | biome: marine; feature: coastal; material: water | depth 1 m | study: Short-term variability in the microbial, nano- and picoplankton... | reverse complement strand
GTTTCATCATAATGTTCATCTGCAGCAGCAAATGTAAAATAATAAAATGATAATGCATCCCTATACTTTCATTACAAATTGTTAATTTTCAGAAGCACTTCTTCTTTTTTGACTTTTAAAACCCCTTTTTGCGTCTTCTAATTTATGTGGAACGAGATGGGAGAAGGAGCATTTAGAAGAAAAATATTTCTTTTCTTTGTAGTATGCTAAAACAAAGTTATAGTGGTTTTTCTCTAGAAGCTGGTACAGACGAGGCAGGGAGAGGTTGTTTGTCTGGTCCTGTAGTTGCTGCTGCTGTGATTTTGCCTAAAGATTTTTCCCATCCATTTTTAACAGATTCAAAACAGCTATCAGAAAAAAAAAGAGACCAATTAAAACCCATTATAGAAGCAAATGCCTTGGCTTTTGGCGTTTCTTTTGTTTGGCAAGACGAGATTGATAATATGAATATTTTACAAGCCTCGATTACTGCAATGCACCGTTCAATAGATGCGCTTAAAACGCGACCTGAGTTTATTATTGTTGATGGAAATAAGTTTAGAAACTACCGCAAAATCCCGCATGAAACCATAGTCAAAGGAGATGCTAAGTATTTAAGTATTGCAGCCGCCTCAGTGCTTGCAAAGACCTACAGAGATGCATATATGCAGGGTATTCATGCAGAATTTCCAATGTATAATTGGGCAAAGAACAAAGGATATCCCACCAAAGAACACAGAGCTGCCATTAGAGAATTTGGTGTAACCGAATATCACAGAAAGTCATTTCGATTACTCCCTGAACAATTAAAATTAGATGTGTAGTCCTTTTATGATTTTATTCAGAATAGCATTCTCAAATACGGAAGAAAGATATTTTTTAGATTCTGCATTGATATCGAAAGCAAACCCAAACTTTTCTCTATTTTTAATTCCTCAATTTTTTACAAATGATTAAAAAAACACGTGCAGAAATTACCAAATGCATCCTTCATAAAGTTGCCAATAAATTCAACAGTGGACACAATGTTTTCTCAGAAGATTTAATTCGATTTGACCAAAAGGGTTACGACCTAATGAAAAGTTTCTTATTGAAACCCTATGGCAGTTTATCACAAAGCTATCGCTTTTCACATCACGCAGATGTTCGCTTAAATGAATTGAATAATTATGCTTCTGAAGTTTTTAAGGATGAAAGTTCTTTTGTAGAATATTCAAAAAATATTGTAAATCATTTGTACGAACAATCAAATTCAGCTCAAATAAAAACAGGAGATGTATTGATTGTATTTATCGAAGGAATCGAATACAAAGATGTGTTGACAGAAGCCATTGGAATTTTTAAAATTGAGAATAAAGTCGATTTCTTTCAAACCTATCTCGATGATAATAAAAGTTTTGATGTCGTCGTTCAAAGTGGAATTTCAACAAAAAAAATTGACAAAGGCTGTTTGATTTTAAATACCTCCGATACTGAAGGAACCATTGTATTGTCAGTAGATAATAATAACTATGACGCGCAATATTGGATCAAAAATTTCTTGAGCGTAAAACTTGCCGATGATCACAACTCACATACCCAGAATTATTTAGAGCTGTGTAGAGAGTTTTCCGAAGAAGTAATCAAACCAGAGATGGGAATGAAAGAACAGGGAAATTTTTTAGCAAGTACGGTTGATTATTTTAAAGAAAATGAAGTGGTAGATTATGCTACTTTTAAAGATGAGATTTTTGAAGAAGACAAACACAAAGAATTGTTTGAGGACTATAAAAAACATTATGAAACTTTAAACGATGTGTTAATTCGTAATAATTTTGATGTTTCTGGAGTTGTATTAAAAAAAGAGAAAGCCAAACTTAAAACTGAAATTAAGTTAGATACAAATATTAGAATCAAGTTAGATGTAGATGCTCCTGAAGCGGCTTCAGAATACTTGGAAAGGGGATATGATGAAGATAAAAAAATGAACTATTATAAAGTGTATTTCAACGATGAGAAGTAATTCATTCATGACGATAGCTCAATTTTAAATTGGGCATTTTAAAAGTCTAAGAATTCATCCACATCAAAAAGGTTTTTGAAGTGTTTTAAGATTTTATTTTTCACAGCCCCTTCATCAATTTTTGTACCCAACTCAGCCTCCATAGAAGTCACCGCTTTGCCTTTAATTCCACAAGGAATGATATTGTCAAAATAGCCTAGATTTACATTTACGTTTAAGGCAAAACCATGCATGGTTACCCATCTAGAAGAACGGATTCCAAGTGCACATATTTTACGCGCAAATGGCGTTCCTACACCCAGCCAAACGCCTGTTTCACCCTCACTACGAACACCTTCTAATCCGTATTCAGCAATCGTTAAAATAATGGCTTCTTCCAAAAGACGGAGGTATTTGTGAATGTCTGTGAAAAAATTTTCCAAATCTAAAATAGGATAACCTACAATTTGACCAGGTCCGTGGTAGGTAATGTCACCTCCACGATTGATCTTATAAAAAGTAGCTCCTTTTTCTTTTAGTTGTTGCTCGTTCAGCAATAAATTATTGAAATCACCACTTTTACCTAAGGTATACACATGCGGATGTTCTACAAATAAAAAGTAATTGGGTGTCAGTTTATTGAGGTCATTGCGGCGATTCTCAATTTTAAGACCTACAATTTCTTGAAGTAACTCGGATTGGTATTCCCAAGTTTCATTATAGTCTTTAGACTTTAAATCTTTGACAGTTACTTTTTTATTCACAAACATAAAGCAAAGATATATATTTGTTTGTATTTCTGACTTTTTTTCAACGTCTTTCTAAGTCCTTTTTTTTCTTTTGAGATGGGTTTACAGAGCTACAAGATGCTTTTAAAAAGAGAGATCACGAGAGAAAAAGTAGCTGTCATTTTGTACATGTATTTTTCCCTAATAAATTGCTGATTGCTATTTTAATTTAAGTTTACTATCACTAAGAATCGAAATGCAAACAGGAGATCTATAAAGCAACATTCGGTTTAAGTTGGTTTTGATATTTTATGGTGTTTACTGTTAGTATAGATTTTGTAAATACAAATATTTGTTTATATTTGGAATTCTATTATTCAAATCGAATTGAATAGCTTTTTTAATCAATATACCCCCCATTTAAATGAAAAAAATTATATTAATTTTTTTGCTAAGCCTCACAGTTTCAATTAGTTTTTCACAATCAAAAATTTGGAAAACTACTACTGAAAAAGGAGAGTTTCAAGGACATTCAATTGAGAAATTAGACACCAATAATTCAACAGTGCTCGCATTAGATTTTGAAGCATTTCAAGCACAATTGCAAGATGCTCCTTTACGTGGTGATGCAGCTAGGTTTTCAAATACACAAATTAGTCTTCCCAATGATAAGGGAATGTTGCAGGTATTTAATATCATAGAAGCACCTGTTTTTTCAGCGAGTTTGTCGGCGAAATATCCAGCAATAAAATCCTACATAGGATATGGCACAGACAACTCAGGAGCCGTTGTAAGAATGAGTATCTCACCAAAAGGAGTGCAAACCATGATTTCTTACCGAGATCAACCGACTGTATTTATGCAGCCCTTAAAAGATGATATTAAAAACTATATTGTTTACAACAGACGCTCTAAAACAAACCTACCAAAAGAAGATTTTATTTGTACAACTGCAGATGAATTGGTAAAAGATATCGGTTTAAATAGAGTAACACAAAGAGATGCCGACGATCAAATACTTCGTAAGTTTCGTTTAGCAATGTCCGTAAATGGAGAATATACTTCCTATCATGGAGGAACTGTTGCCGGTGCTTTGGCAGCAATTAATGCAACAATGACGCGTGTAAATGCTGTTTTTGAAACGGATATGTCAGTTACTTTTGAAGTACAAGATTTCCCAGAATTAATTTATACAGATGCAGGTACAGACCCCTATTCAGGTTCTTTAAGTGCTTGGAATGTTGAATTGCAAAATACACTAACCTCCACTATTGGAAATGCGGCCTATGATATCGGTCACATGTTTGGCGCTTCAGGAGGCGGAGGAAGCGCAGGTTGTATTGGATGTGTCTGTGTTGACGATTCGGCATCTACCTCAGATAAAAACAAAGGAGCAGGAATTACCTCACCTGCAGATGGTATTCCAGAAGGAGACAATTTTGATATCGATTATGTAGCCCATGAAATTGGACATCAAATGGGAGCCAACCACACCTTTTCTCACAGTACAGAAGGAGCAGGCGTAAATGCAGAACCAGGGTCAGGATCAACCATTATGGGCTATGCTGGAATTACAGGATCAAACAACGTAGTTCTTCATAGCGACGCGTATTTTCATTACCACAGTATCCGACAAATTACAGACAATGTAACCAACACCAGAACCTGTTGGCAAGCAAATGACCCTGTTACATTAAGCAACAACCCACCCAGTGCAAACGCAGGAAGTGATTATACGATTCCTCAAGGAACCGCTTACGTATTGCGAGGGACTGCTACCGATGCTGACGAAGACGATGATTTGATGTATTGTTGGGAAGGAACTGACAGTGGTCAAGTAACAAGTGCACAGTTTGGACCTACCAGAACCATTGGTTCTATGGCCAGATCATTAGCACCAACCACTTCACCAAATCGATACATTCCAAAATTAAGTAGGGTTGTTACAGGAGATTTAACACAAACAAACCCGACAATTAATTCCCCTTGGGAAACCGTAGCAACGGTAAGTAGAGATTTAAATTGGGCACTGACTGTAAGAGACAGAGCGCCTTCTGCAACGGGATTGAATGGGCAATCTAGTTTTGATTTAATGAAAATTACAGTTGATGATACTTCAGGTCCTTTTGCAATAACCTCACAAACAACAGCAGAAGAATGGGATGCAGGTTCCACAAAAACAATTACATGGGATGTTGCCGGAACCGCTTCAGGAGCTGTGAATACTCCTAAAGTAAATATACTATTATCTACGGATGGTGGACTTACCTTTCCATTTACATTAGGAAGTGATGTTGACAATAACGGTACCTACACATTTACAGTACCTGTTACTGGAGAAGGAGATACTACAGAAGCAAGAATTATTGTAGAAGGAAAAGACAATATATTCTATGCAATGAATGCTGCAAATTTCACTATCAAAGAATCAGAATTTGCTATTGCAGTTTCAAACCCTGCATTGGATGTTTGTGCTCCAGATGACGCAGTGTATAACTTTACCTACAATACATTTTTAGGATTTACGGGTACAACTACTTTTTCGGCAGCTGGTTTGCCATCAGGAGCAACCGCAACCTTTAGTCCAGCAACTGCAACTGCAGACGGTACAGCAGTAACGGCGACCGTTTCAGGTGTTGGAAGTGTTTCTGTAGGACAATATAGTTTTAAGATTACAGGTACCTCAGGCGCAATTACCAAAGAATCAGATGTTACTTTAGGAGTCTATAATGGGGCACCAGAGGCCATCGTATTAACAGCGCCGTCCGATGGAAATACAGGAGTTTCTCTAACGCCTACTTTAACTTGGGAGACCGACGCAAACGCAGCTTCTTATGACGTAGAAATCGCTATAGACACCGATTTTACGACAATTGTTGCCAGTGAAAATGTGACAACAAATTCCTACAACTTATCAGGATTAGATCAAACAATTACATATTTTTGGCGTGTAAAAGGAAAAAGTATTTGTGGTGATGGAGTATTCTCACCAACATTTAGCTTTACAACCATCAGTTGTACCGTATGTGAATCTGTAGGAAACATGACCTATCAAACAAGTACCACTTTGGTGCAATTTAACACCATAGATAACCCTTCCGCAAAACCAAGCGGGTATAGCGATTATACAGCAATTGCAACGACGGTTAAAAGAGGGGATACGCACAATCTAACAGTCAATGTAAATACCGATGGTGATTACACGGTGCAGACTGTTGTTTGGATCGATTGGAATCAAGATTGTGATTTTCTAGACACGGGTGAGAACTTCGATTTAGGAGATGCATTAAACACTGCAGACGGAGCGACTACCTTAAGCCCTTTATTGATAACAATCCCTGAAGGAGCCTCACTAGGAAGTACCACAATGCGGGTTTCAACAAAATACAGTACAGATCCATCCTCTTGTACAGATGCGACCTTTGATGGAGAAGTAGAAGACTATACCGTTACCGTTGAAGAAGCAACGGCAACGATTGAAGACTTTGCCTTTTCAGGATTTAACTTGTATCCAAATCCATCGAAAGGAGCTTTTAACTTGAACTTTGATGTCGTCAATACAGAAAAAGTAACGGTTCAGTTGTTTGACATCCGTGGAAGATTGATTGGAGAAAAGAATTTCCTAAATACCAATACACGTTTTTCTGAAAGCATCTCTTTTCAGAAAGCTGCAGCCGGATTGTATCTAGTGAAAATTACAAATGGAAATAAACAAACTACAAGAAAATTAGTCATTGAATAACCTTCTTTTTTATAAATCTTAAAACCGATTGAATTTTTCAATCGGTTTTTTTTGCTTTAAGTTTAATCAAAAAACGCTTTATTTAATTATTACATAGAAACAAAAGACATTCTTCTACCACTTATTCCATTATTTTACCACTTATTCTTTTATGCTACCACTTGTTTATTGGGGTTAGGATTTTAGATTAAAATTGATGTTCTTTAAGTTTAATTTAATATAAATACTTAACATTTTGAGAGAAATAAGATCATTTTTCACTCCTATTTTAGTTCTATCATTTTTAATGAATGTGAATTCACAAACAAAAACATGGGTATTAGTTACGAAGGAAACAAAAGAGATTGCTAAAAATGAATTGACTTTTAGAAAACACTTTCCTTCAAAATCAGAAATATATTCCCTTAAATACAGCGATTTTGAAAAAAGAATTGTCGGTAAATCTAAAAAAGGGAACAAGACCATACAGTTGCCAACAAAGAATGGTTTACAGTATTTTATAATAAGAGAATCCGCTGCATTAGCAAAAGAATTATCACTTAAATACCCAATGATAAAATCTTATATAGGTCAGGCAATAAACGATCCAACTTTAACCGCAAGGTTTAGTCTCGGAACCGATGGTTTACATGCAGTTATTTATACTGCAGGTGGTACAACTTTTTATATAGATCCATATACAAAAGATACTAACAATTACATTGCTTATAATCGAGAAGCCTTAAGTAAAAGTCAATCTGATTTTGAGTGTTTGGTCGATAGGGAAGTAAGGTCAACTCTTCCAGAAATTAATTCTCGGGAGAGAAATGCCGATGATGGAAGATTAAGAACCTATCGTCTAGCAATACCGTGTTCGGGAGAATATGCTCAATTTCATTTAATAAATCAAGGAATTTCATCAGCAGCGTCGGATGTTGTAAAAAAAGCGGCAGTTTTATCAGCTATGAATACTTCAATGACACGGATTAACGGTGTTTATGAACGAGATTTGGGTGTAACCATGGAAATCGTAGCCGATAATGTTAAAATTATCTTTTTAGATGCAGCTACAGATGGCATAACAGATGGAGATGCTAGTTCAATGATTAATGAAGTTCAAACAATTTGCGATCAAGAAATAGGTGCTGAAAATTATGATATTGGTCATGTTTTTAGTTCTGCAGGCTCTGGCTTAGCAGGTTTAGGAGTTGTTTGTGTTAATGGACAGAAAGCAAGAGGAGTTACAGGTATTGCGTCCGCAATAGGAGACCCATACGATATCGATTATGTTTCTCATGAAATGGGGCATCAATTTGGAGCCACACATACACAGAATAATGATTGTAATAGAACCGATTTTACAGCAGTTGAACCCGGTAGTGCTTCAACAATAATGGGATATGCAGGAATTTGTGAGCCAAATGTACAAAACAATAGTGACGATCATTTTCATGCTGTGAGTATTGATCAAATGTGGTCTACGATTCAGAGTTCTGCAAATTGTGCAGTTTCAATAGATAATGGCAATGCTACACCAACTTCCAACGCAGGAGCAGATTTTTCAATTCCAAAATCTACCCCTTTTATTTTAAGAGGAGTTGGTACAGATTTAGATGCCGAAAATGTGTTAACATATAACTGGGAACAAACAGATAACGAAATAGCTACTATGCCTCCAGCGTCCACAAATACATTAGGGCCGGCTTTTAGATCAAACCCGTCTTCAACCTCACCCAACAGATATATGCCAGAATTGTCAACTGTTGTTGCTGGAAATACATCTTCTATATGGGAAGTGGTTCCATCGGTTGCTAGGGAACTAAATTTTTCATTGGTAGTTAGAGATAATAACGCTGGAGGTGGAAATAGTGCCAGAGATGACATGATAGTTTCAGTTCTTGATACAGCTCCTTTTACTATTATTGCCCCATCTTCAGCAGTTACTTGGGATGCAGGAACTACACAAACAATTGTTTGGGACAAAGGAACAACAGCGGTTGCACCTATAAATTGTCAGTATGTAAATATTAAACTTTCTATTAATGGAGGAATCACTTTTCCTTTAACAATTGTTTCAAACTAAATGATGGTACAGAAGATATTGTCATTCCAAATTATACTACTGCAACTGCAAGAATTATGGTAGAAGCGGCAGACAATATTTTTTACAATGTAAACGAAACTAATTTCACAATAAATGGATCAGAATTTGATTCACAAAGTATTTCTGTTCAAACGGTCTCGGAATCATGTCAAGATCAAAATGATGGAACAATAACTATAAACATAGAAGATGTAATTTATACCTATCAAGTATCGGTAACTGGAGGTACAACCACATTAAACCAACAAATATCTGGTGCAAGTCTTTCTTTTTTAATATGGTTCCGGGGAATTATGAAGTTTGTATAACTATTCAAGAATTAAATAGAACCTATTGTTTTGAAGTTAGAATTATAGAATCGCAACCTATTTCCTTGAGGGTTTTGGGAAGTGAAAATGGTAGGTTTTCTTTTAATGTTGATAGAGGTACTGCTCCATTCAGTGTCTTTTTAAATAATGAATTACTCGAAGTTTTTAATATTAACGAATTTGCCTTAGATATTAATGGTAGTGGGAAAATAACTGTAAAAACAGCAAAAGATTGTGAAGGGGAGTTTAAAACAACCATAGATACTGTTTGCTTAAAACAAAATCCAGTATCAGATATTATAGAGTTAATTTTGCCTTTTGACCTTGAGGAATCTAATATAGAAGCATTGATCTTTGATATTAAAGGAAGTCTTTTGTTTCGAAAAATAATAAAAAAACAAAAGAATAGTTTATCAATTCCTTTCAGAAATTTTTCAAAAGGAGTTTACATTTTAAAGTTGTCTATAAATAATGCAAAACCTATTAAAATCATAAAAGAATGAAAAGGAATTTAAATTTTATTATTTTAGGGTATTTTCTATTATTATGTTATGGGTGTTATAATAGTGATGATGGAATTGTTTTTCCTTCACAATCTGTGAATTTACTTTTTCCCACCAACAGTTTATTATGTATTGACAATACAATAACTTTTGATTGGGATGACCTAGGGAGTTCTCAAAATAATAATATAAGTTACACTATTGTGATAGCAACAAATAGGAATTTAACAGATATAGTAGAAAACAGAACAATTACGATGTCTGAAATTACGTTAACCTTAGAAAAAGCTTTGGCATATTATTGGAAAGTGACAACTACAAATGCAACTAATAATAAAAAAACAAGTTCAGAAACTTTTTCTTTCTACACACAGGGAGAAGGAATTGTAAACTATGCTCCTTTTATTTCGGAGTTAGTTAGTCCATTAGAAAACAGCTTGGTAGACCAAGGTTCTATTAATTTGTCTTGGATTGGCTCTGATGCAGATCCAGACGATACTCTAATATATGAGCTTTCTTTTAGCGAAATTTTTCCACCAGCAGTAATAGAAGAGTCGTTATCAGAAGAAACCTATACTGTTTTGGTAGAGTCAGCAAAAACATACTATTGGAAAGTAAATACTATTGACCAAGATGGAGCTAAATCGATTGGGCAAGTTTGGAGTTTTACTGTAAACTAGTAAATTTAGAACCGAATTGGGTAATAGATTTATAGATACTTTTTTGTGAACTAAACTTTAAAGAATTTTGGTATCAGTAGAATTCAAACTATGTTTGTAAAATGTCTATTCAAGTTACTTCCGTTTTTAAAACGTACAAAACACAAAAAGCTTTAAATAAAGTCTCTTTTTCTGCAGATAAAGGACAAGTTATTGGTTTTTTAGGTCCTAACGGAGCCGGGAAATCAACCCTAATGAAAATCTTAACAGGGTATATAAAACCAGACTCAGGGACTGTTTTTATAGATGGAATTGACGTGCTAAAAAACCCAATAGCAGCACAAAAGACTATCGGATATTTACCCGAACACAATCCGTTATATTCAGACATGTATGTGCGAGAGTATCTTCAATTTCAAGCCTCCGTATATCAGATTTCTAAAGCTTCGGATTTGACGCTAAAAGAACAGATTGAAAAATGCATCACAAAAGTAGGTTTGACTTTAGAAGCCGATAAGAAAATAAATCAATTATCAAAAGGATATCAGCAAAGGGTAGGATTGGCTGCTGCAATATTGCACAATCCGAAGGTATTAATTTTAGACGAGCCAACAACCGGTCTAGATCCCAATCAACTCCTCGAAATTAGAGCATTGATTAAAACATTGGGTAAAGAGAAGACCGTATTATTTTCTACACACATTATGCAAGAAGTAGAAGCCGTTTGCGACCGTGTAATTATCATTAAAAAAGGAACTGTTTTAATTGATAAAACACTGGCTGAACTCCAAAATAATCACCAACAAATTATAAAAGTTATTTTTAATGATAAAGTAAATGCATCCCAATTACAGCAATTAGAACTCCTTATTTCCTCAAGAGATTTGGGCAAAAATACATGGAAACTTACTTTTGAGAACAAAGAAGATATGCGACCAAAATTATTTGACTTTGCACAAGAAAAGAACCTTATAATTTTAGAGTTAAGTTCAGAAAATAAAACATTAGAAAGCTTATTTACAGAACTAACATCTCATTAAGGCAGGCTTTTTAAATATTGATAGGCCTCCAATAATGTAGGAAAAACCATTTTACTACCTGCTTTTTTTAATTCTTGTTCTGAAAACTGCGTTAAAATTCCAATCGGTACCATGCCTGCTAATTTTGCAGCAGTGGTTCCTGTTAAACTGTCCTCAAAAACCCAAAGGTCTTTAAAATCAATTTTCGAGAAACCCAGCGCTTTTGCCAGTCTAATATAGGCTTCTGGATCAGGTTTTGGTTTTTCATAATCTTCCACGCCAAAAACGGTTAGAAAATTTAAGTCTAAATGATGTATGCTGTTTTTTAAAAACTGTCGGGTTGCATTACTCGCAATGCCGTAGTTGATTTTTTTTTTTGTTAAAAAAGAAGTGCATTCATGAACGCCAGGCAAAATTTCAGGAGTGATAAAATGGACATCTAAGTGCTTGTCTTTTAGAAAAAATAAAGCCTCAGTTTGATCTTCTTTATCAAGAATACTACAAAAATAGTTTGCAATAATCATCGGAGATTTTCCAGTATGCATTTTTGGAAATGCAACAATTTCTTCGCCAAATAATTCTTTAAATGCAGAAGCCCACGCCGAATAATGGCTAATATAACTATCAACAACAACGCCGTCAAAATCAAATAATACTCCTTTTGGAAACATATTAATGAGTTAGTTTTCGTTAAATAATTTACTTAAATAAGGATTCAGAAATTTATTAGTAGGATCCATGCTCTGTCTTAATTTTTTAAAATCGTCCCATTTCGAGTAGATGGTACGAAGTACTGCATCTTTTGCTGTAAAACGTTTTCCCCAATGGGGTTTTCCTCCGTATTTTAAGAAAATGGTTTCTATGGTTTTAAAAGCTTCATAGGTATCTGCAGTTGCTGCATTTCTAGAAACACAACCCATGGTAACAGTATCTTTTTGATAGGCATAGCTTAACCAAGAGTTGTCTTTGTAGAGAAAACGAATATCCATAGGAATATGTATAAATGATTTATTATTCCAGTTATTAATTTCTTTTTTCAATTCATCAAAAACAAGTGGAAATCTATCCAAACCAATAGTCCATTCTGCTAATTCCAAAGTGGCACCTCTCGATTTTGTTACGGTTGCTTGGTATAGAGATCCTTTGTATTCTTTATTGGAACTGAAAAAACCCTTGTATAAGAGTCGATTTGCAATCGCAGTAATCCATGGGAAAACATGCGAGTATTTATAGAGTATTTTCGAAGCTTTTCTTCGGTGTTTTAAATATTTCGGACCTAAGTTTTCAGATATTTTAGTCTCTGGAGCTATTTTATCTCCAGTAATTACATAGCCTTTATCGGTGTGAGGTAGCCATAAAATCCTAAGAAAATCATGTTTTTGCAAACGTTCTTTGATTTTTGGCAACCATTCAGAATCGTTTTCGGGACCCTTTTTTACATGGAGTGTATAAATAGGTTCACAGGTAAAGGTAACCGTAGACATTACCCCCAGTACACCGAGTGAAACACGAACTGCTTGCATTAATGCATCACTTTTATGAACATTTTTCAAGGAGCCATCTGCCAAAACCAAAGTACAACTTGTCATGTATTCACAAAGTAAATGACCACTTGTTCCATGCGTTCCTGTAGCTAAGGCACCACCAATTGTAATTGTATTGATGTCTGGTAAGCAAGGAATACACCAACCTTTTGCTTCAATTATTTCTAATAAATCTCCTAAAATCATCCCCGATTGGACCGTAATGCTTCGTTCGGTTTCATCACAGGAAACAATTTTATGATAAGGTGTAATGTCAATTAACCTGTCTATTCCTGCAGCAATATCTGCCGAGGATTGCTTGGTTCCGAAAAATCGAATTTTATCTGTTTTTGCAACAACTTCTTGCAATTCTTTTTCGGTCGTAATTTTGTAAAGGGATTTGTATTTATAGGTAAGGTTTTCATTCCAACTGGTCCAAACACCATTATTTTCTTGGGTCATTTATTTTTTAATTGGCTGCGAAAATAAGGGATAATACAATCATAGCAAGTGTTTTTTTTAAAAATGATTATTAAAGATCAATTTAATTTAAAATTAATTTGCTGCGTTTTTAGCGTTGCTAAAAATTCATTCGAGATTTTAATTTTTGTATTTCTGCTTGGAAGGCTTACTTCAATTTTTTCTTTAGCATCCCAAATAGTAAAATGCAATGATTGTTTTCCTGGATTGTTTTTAAGAATGGTCTCTAAGTTTAAAATGGTGTTTTCTTTAATCTCTTCTAGGGGAATTTTAATCGTAATTTTTTTACAAAGCGCATCCATAATATCATGCAGCAACTTCATTTCTGTAAATTTCAATCTCGGTTCCCCTTTTACGCCCTCTTTATTGGTCCATCCTGGTTGAATGGTAGCGCGCACAAATAAGAAGGAGTTGGGCACTAAAAAATGTTTCATTTTCAAGTACTCTTCCCCAAAAATCCTGAATTCATGACTATCACCATAATCTTCAATCGTAAACATTGCCCATCCCTTTCCTGCCTTCGAAACGCGGTGTTGCACATCTGAAATAATACCAGCGAATGATAAATTCATGTTGAGGTACTTTGACAAATCGTCTTTAAAATGTTTTAAAGTAGCATTGCAAAAAATCATTTCATTTTTAAAATCATCCAAAGGGTGTGCAGAAATATAGATGCCAATTACTTCTTTTTCTTGAGAGAGCAATTCCATGGTACCCCAAGTTTCACATTCAGGAATGTCGGGTTCTGGAAACTGCACCGTAGAGGCTTCTCCAAACATAGATACTTGTGCAGAATTTTTATTTTCTTGGTATTTACTACCAAATTTCATGGCACGTTCTAAAAAGGTAATTCCTTTTTCATCGGTACTAAAATATTGTGCTCTGTGGGTGTCTGTAAAAGAATCAAAAGCACCCGCTTTTACAAGGCTATCAAATGATTTTTTATTTGCTGCACGCAAATCGACACGTTTTGCGAGATCAAAAATTGAATTGAAATTTCCATTTTCTTTCCGTTCTTTAATAATGGCTCTAACGGCTCCAGCACCAACCCCTTTTACGGCTGCCATGCCAAAACGAACAGCCCCTTCGTCGTTTACAGAAAACTTTAAATAAGATTCATTTAAATCTGGTCCTAAAACAGCCAAGCCCATGCGTTTGCATTCTTCCATAAAGAAGGAAACCGATTTGATATCATTCATATTGTTCGACAATACAGAAGCCATGTATTCGGCAGGATAATGCGCTTTTAAATAAGCTGTTTGATAGGCAATCCAAGCATAACAGGTAGAGTGTGATTTGTTAAAGGCATAACTGGCGAATGCTTCCCAATCTTTCCATATTTTTTCTAGTTTTTCTGCATCATGTCCATTCGCTGCAGCTTGTGCTACAAATTTTGGTTTCATTTTATCCAAAACAGCAATCTGTTTTTTTCCCATCGCTTTCCGTAAAACATCGGCCTCCCCTTTTGTAAAGTTGGCTAGTTTTTGGGAAAGTAACATTACTTGCTCTTGGTAGACTGTAATTCCATAGGTTTCTGCCAAATATTCTTCCATAGCTGGCAAATCATACTCAATGTCTTCCGTTCCGTGTTTTCGATTAATAAAAGAAGGAATGTATTCCATGGGCCCAGGTCTGTATAGGGCATTCATGGCAATTAAATCAGCAAAAACAGTCGGTTTTAAAGATCGCATGTGTTTTTGCATTCCTGGAGATTCATACTGAAAAATACCCACGGTTTCTCCCTTTTGAAACAATTCGTAAGTTTTTGTATCATCCAAAGGAAAATTTTCTGGATCCAAATCGACATTGTGTTTCGCTTTTACAATTTTGACGGTATCTTTGATTAATGTCAATGTTTTCAATCCTAAAAAATCCATTTTCAACAAACCAGCAGATTCTACTACAGAGTTGTCAAATTGGGTCACATACATGTCCGAATCTTTGGCCAATGCGACGGGAACATAATTGGTAATGTCTCCAGGTGTGATAATAACACCACAGGCATGAATTCCTGTATTTCTTACAGAACCCTCTAGAGTAGTAGCTTTGTTAACGGTTTCTGCGGCTAAATCACTACCATAAGAAATGGACTTCAATTCTTCTACCAATTGTTTTTCTTCCGATCTTAAGCCAGCAACTTTCCCTTTGCTTTTTGCATCTTCACCAAAAATGTTCTTTAGCTTAATGAGCGGAATTAGTTTTGCAATACGATCGGCTTCAAAAAGGGGTAAATCTAACACTCTTGCGGTATCTCTAATGGAAGACTTTGCAGCCATGGTTCCGTAAGTAATGATTTGTGCTACTTGATTGGAACCGTATTTCTCAATCACATAATCCATTACTCTTCCACGTCCTTCATCATCAAAATCAATATCAATATCGGGCATCGAAATACGTTCTGGATTTAAGAAGCGCTCAAAAAGAAGGTCGTATTTAATAGGGTCTATATTGGTAATCCACAAGCAGTATGCAACTACTGAACCTGCGGCAGAACCCCGACCTGGACCTACGGCAACGTCCATGTTTCTGGCTTCGCGAATAAAATCTTCTACAATTAAGAAATAACCAGGATATCCTGTTTTTTCAATCACAGAAAGCTCAAAATCCAAACGCTCTTTAATAGCTGCTGTAATTTCGCCATACCGTTTTTTAGCACCGACGAATGTAAGGTGTTTTAGAAAATTGTTTTCTCCTCTTTTCCCTTCATCTTCTTCATCTTTGGGGTCTTTGAATTCATCTGGAATGTCAAATGCGGGTAATAAAACATCACGGGCGAGGGTGAAAATTTCGATTTTATCGACAACTTCTTGAATGTTAATGATGGCTTCTGGCAAGTCTGCAAAGAGGGTTTTCATATCTTGGCTAGACTTAAAATAGTATTCGTCGTTTGGCAATCCATAACGATAGCCACGTCCTTTTCCAATAGGGGTTGCTTGCTTTTCACCATCTTTTACACACAATAAAATATCGTGTGCATTGGAATCTTCTTGTGTTAAGTAGAAGGTGTTGTTGGTAGCAACTACTTTTATATGATGGTTTTTAGAGAATTTTAATAAAGTTTCATTTACAATTTTTTCATCTTGTTGATGGTGACGCATCAATTCAATATAAAAATCGTCTTTAAACTCAGACTTCCACCATAGCAGTGCTTCTTCGGCTTGTTTTTCTCCAAGGTTTAGAATTTTACTAGGCACTTCACCATTGAGGTTCCCCGTTAAAACAATAATGTCTTCTTTGTATTTTTGAATGATTTCTCTATCGATTCTTGGAACATAGTAAAACCCATCTACAAATGCAATGGATGACATTTTTGCTAAGTTGTGATAGCCTCTTTTATTTTTTGCCAATAAAACAATTTGGTACCCGTTGTCCTTTACCGATTTATTTCTGTGATCTCCACAAACATTAAATTCACATCCAATAATTGGTTTCATTGGAGTTGTTGCTGTTTTGTTGTGCTTTAATATAGCACTTACAAAATGAAAAGAACCCATCATGTTTGCCGTATCTGTAATGGCAACTGCAGGCATGTTGTCCTTTGCGGCAGCTTTTATAATATTTCCAATTTGCATGGTCGATTGTAAAACGGAAAACTGTGTATGATTGTGCAAGTGCGAGAATTGCACATTTTCCATTTCCGCCAGCCCGTCGGAAGTCGATTTAGTTGCTTGGGTGTCTTTTAATTTTTCAAGACGTTTTCTTATTTTTTCACTTTCTCTCTTTAGGTTGATGTGTTTTAATCCAAGTACCTGAATTGGATTCGGATTGGTTTCTGAGAAGCTTTTAAAGTAGTCTGGACTTACTTCTAATTGTTCTTTTGTGAATTTTCTTAAACGGATTAACTCCAAAAAACAACGCGTAGTTGCTTCTACGTCGGCAGTTGCATTGTGTGCGTCACCAAAACCAGTGCCGAATAAATGTGTGTGCAGTTCTGTTAAGGTGGGTAATTTAAATTTTCCACCACGCCCTCCAGGGATCTGGCACAGAAATGCCGTTTTTTCGGTACAAGTATCTAAAACAGGGAGGGAGGTTAGTTTATTCTCAACACCCAGTCTGTGAAATTCACAACCCATAATATTCAAATCAAAATTTACATTTTGACCCACAATAAAGGTGGTTTTTCCCAAGGCTTCATTAAATAAAACCAGTCCTTCTGCTAAAGAAATTCCTTGTTCTGTTGCCAACTCCGTTGAAATTCCATGAATTCTCTCTGCATCGTAGGGAATGTTGTATCCTTCTGGTTTTATTAGGAAATCATTGTGTTCTATGACATTTCCCATTCCATCATGCAATTGCCATGCAATTTGCACACATCGAGGCCAGTTGTCTGTGTTGGTAATTGGGGCATTCCAACTCTTAGGTAAACCGGTAGTTTCTGTATCAAAAATTAAGTACATGAAAAAAGATGTTTGTTGATGATTTTATATGCTTAAAACGGATTGTAAATTTACATTTTTTCGTAAGATTTTTAATCGGAAGTTATTAACTATTCATAGTTGTTATCACCAATTGTAATAGCAAGAGGCGCTTTTAATGTAAGCCAAAGCAGGTTTTTGTTTGTGTACCTATTCTTTTTGAAAATATGTTGCGCGTGAAGGTTGATTTAAAGCGATTAAAAAATATTGAAAATTCAGTCTTTTAGTTTCAAAAGGTTTTTGTACTTTTGCGCCCACTTACTACGAGATGGTAAGATTTTTAATAATCGAGGTCGAGAACCTTCACAAATTAATAAATTATGTCAGTAAAAATTAGATTACAGAGACACGGTAAAAAAGGAAAACCATTCTATTGGATTGTTGCCGCAGATGCACGTGCTAAAAGAGATGGTAAATACTTAGAGAAATTAGGTACTTACAATCCAAATGTAAACCCAGCAGAAATCAACTTAAACATTGATCTTGCTGTAGCATGGTTACAAAATGGCGCACAACCAACAGACACTGCAAAAAACATTTTATCTTACAAAGGTGCGATGTTAAAAAATCATTTAGTTGGTGGTATTCG
>ERZ1047472.1515-NODE-1515-length-18015-cov-5.901893_pt1 | contig 18015 bp, 15 predicted proteins | sample MGYA00383095_ERZ1047472 | MGnify/ENA primary metagenome ERZ1047472 (study PRJEB29581, sample SAMEA5548365) | metagenome | biome: marine; feature: coastal; material: water | depth 1 m | study: Short-term variability in the microbial, nano- and picoplankton... | reverse complement strand
GCTGTTTTTCGACAGCATGTGCACCTCATCGATCAGATAGATTTTGTAGCGACCACGGGCCGGTGTGTACTGCACGTTATCGAGCAGATCGCGCATATCATCAACGCCGGTACGCGACGCCGCATCCACTTCAATCAGGTCAACAAAACGACCCTCATTAATTTCATTACAGGCCGAGCACTCACCGCAGGGAACCGAGCTGACACCGGCTTCACAGTTTAAACATTTGGAGAGAATTCTAGCGATGGTGGTTTTACCAACACCGCGAGTACCGGTAAACAGATAGGCATGGTGAAGACGGTTGTTATCCAGCGCGTTAATCAACGCCTGCAACACATGTTGCTGGCCTGCCATCTCGGCAAAAATACGCGGACGCCACTTACGGGCAAGTACTTGATAACTCATTTCAACAGGTCTTCAAAATAAAAAACTATTATAGGCAGATAAACCCAGCGCGGAAAGAGGCTTTTAATATGAGCTATCCAATAAAAGGCTGTAATAGATAACCATAAACTAAGCCCCGCGCAAAGCCCAAGAGCGTCCGCACTACAAAGTGAGATTCTTCACCTAGGTTCAGAATAAGAAGTGAGGCAAGTAAGAAAGGAGATTCCTCGTCGCTGCGCTCTGTCGGAATGACATTGGAGTGGATAATTTATGGCGGTGACCCTCACCAGCCACACCTCGGCACACAGCATAACCGCTACCGTTGCTCCCTTCCGGGCCTGGCGGGATTCGCGGTTGGCTGTTGCGAGGGGACCAATGAGGGACACCATTAAATCGCAGCGCGGGATTATCGGGGGTTTAGGCGACAAGTGCAACCGCTATAACAATAAGCTTGGCAACGCTGTTAAATCACAGCCAAAAAGACTATTGTGCCGAGAACGGGCAGCGTCCGGCACAAGCCTAACCTTCACTTAGACGGCAAGCTTGTTTACACTGAACTTACGCCCACCTAAAAATCGAGCACTGGGTTAACACAACAAGAATTAAGGATTTTTTCCGATGACGCGGCAGCTCACAGATTCATTTTTCACGCTCTGCTCAACAATAGCAATCATACTGCTCTCAACGCTTTTAATCAGCGGCTGCGGCTCATCGGAAAACAACGTCACAGTCGGCAATCGTACCGGCACCCTGCATTGGGGCAATGGCACCGAACCACAAAGCCTCGATCCTCATATCGCCACCGGGGTACCAGAACATAAAATCATCATTGCCCTTATGGAAGGGCTAGTCTTAAAAGACAGCAAAACCCTCGAACCCCGTCCCGGCGTAGCCACCTCATGGGATATTAGTGACGATGGCCGCGTCTACACTTTCTATCTGCGCAAAAATGCCCGCTGGTCCAATGGCGACCGCCATAACGCCCACGACTATGTCTGGTCATGGTGGCGCGCCCTGCAACCCGCGCTGGGAAATCTCTACGCCTATATGTATTTCTCCATAGAGAATGCCAAGGAATATTACGAAGGCACGCTCAGCGATTTTGACCAGGTCGGCGTCAAAGCCCTTGATGATTTCACCCTGCAGGTAAGGCTAAAAAATCCAACTCCCTATTTCCTACAGCTGCTCGACCATTACAGCCTCTATCCTGTCCACCGCCCTACCATCGAAAAGTTTGGCGATGCAGACGAGCGCGGCACCCGCTGGACCTACGAGGGCAACCTGGTTGGCAATGGCGCTTTTCAGTTGTTGGAGTGGAAAATCAATCGCCGCGTGGTGGTCGAACGCAACCCTCACTACTGGGATGCTGACAATGTCCGGTTAAATAAAATCATCTTCTATCCGACCGAAAACGCAATTACTGAAGAGCGTATGTTCCGAGCTGGGCAACTTCACTACAGTGGCACCGTACCCGCCGATAAGATCGCAACCTACCAGAGTCGCAATGATCCAGCGCTGCATATTGACCCCTACCTAGGCACCTACTTCTATCGCCTTAATGTGCGTGTTCCACAGTTGCAGGACAAGCGCGTTAGACGCGCCCTGGGCATGACCATAGACCGCGAGCAAATTGCCCAGCGTATTCTCAAAGCCGGGCAGATTCCCGCCTATGCCATGACGCCACCCAACACCATGGGATATTACCCAGAGAGCGATTTGGAGTTTAATCCCGAGGAGGCAAAAAAATTATTAGCCGAGGCTGGATACGCCAATGGCGAGGGATTCCCCGCCACCGAAATTCTCTACAATACCAGCGAAGGGCATCGTAAAATTGCCGTGGCTATCCAGCAGATGTGGAAAAACCACCTCAATATTGATGTCAAACTGCTCAACCAGGAATGGAAGGTATATCTCAACAGTGTCAATGGTCGCGACTATGAAATTGCTCGCGCCGGCTGGATTGGCGACTATGTGGATCCAAATAATTTTCTCGATATGTTTCTCTGTAATGGCGGCAACAACAGAACTGGCTGGTGCAATAAAGAGTACGATCGGCTGATCCTTGAAGAGGCCCCCACAGCCAAGAGCCATAGCGAGCGACTGGCTATATTTACAGCGGCCGAAAAGATGCTGCTGGAGGATATGCCAGTTATCCCAATTTATATTTACACCTCGAATAATCTGGTCAACACCTCGGTGAAAAACTTTAATGACAATATTCTCAACCAGCCTTCATTTAAGGAAATTTACCTTGAAGCCGATACAGGAGTAGAGAATTAATGTTGAGGTTTGCCCTTAACCGACTACTCCAGGCCATACCTGTATTGCTAATTGTTATCAGCGCGACCTTTCTACTGGTCCACTCTGCCCCTGGCGGACCCTTTTCCGCTGACAAAGCAGTTCCACCAGAAGTTATCAAAGCCCTTGAGGCACAGTACAATCTCGACCAACCTCTGTGGCAACAGTATGTCAGCTATCTCGGTGATGTGCTGCGGGGAGATTTTGGCCCCTCTTTTAAATATTCCGGGCGCACCGTCAATGAACTGATTGCCGCTGGATTACCGGCCACAGCAGAACTCGCCCTCTACGCCATGCTGGTGGCTCTGGTGATTGGCATCAGCGCCGGGGTTGTCGCCGCCATGCGCCCCAACAGTATGCAGGACTATTTGCCGATGTCTGCGGCAATGCTGGGTATATGCATGCCCTCCTTCTTACTCGGGCCATTACTGGTTCTGGTATTTGGCATCCATCTGGAATGGCTGCCTGTCTCCGGCTGGGGCGATATACCCGGCGATAAAATTATGCCCTCAATCACCCTGGGCACGGGTTATGCCGCCTATATTGCCCGCCTATCCAGAGGCGGCATGCTCGAAGTCTTGTCTCAGGACTATATCCGTACCGCGCGTGCCAAAGGCCTCTCAGAGCGATCAATTATCTTTAAACACGCATTGCGCGGGGGTTTGATACCAGTGGTGGCTTTTTTGGGACCGGCCTTTGCAGGACTCTTGGGCGGATCCTTTGTGGTTGAGACTATCTTCCAAATCCCCGGGCTTGGGCGCTTCTATGTCCAAGCGGCATTTAATCGTGACTACACGATGATTCTTGGCATGACGATCTTCTTCGCGACACTGATTATTTTCTTTAACCTGCTATCGGACATGCTAGCCATCTGGCTAAACCCGAAATTGCGTCAGCAAGCCGGGGGAAACAACTGATGGTGGCCGATAACCTGCAGCAGCAGGAAGAGTGTGGAACCTCGTTGTGGCAGGATGCCTGGGTCAAGCTGAGTAAAAATTATCTCGCGCTGTTCGGGCTGGGAATCCTCTGCCTGCTCACGGTGGTTTCTCTGCTGACACCTTGGATTGCACCCTATGGTTACGAAGAGCAAAATCTCCTGCTGGGCGCAACAGGCCCCTCCCTCGATCACTGGCTAGGGACCGATATCTTTGGTCGCGACATGCTTACGCGAATTATGTACGGCGGCAGAGTTTCACTCACCGTTGGCTTTATCGCGACTGCTGTAGCCCTGCTTATCGGCGTTCTCTGGGGAGCCATCGCCGGTTTTGTCGGCGGCCGCACCGATGCTGTGATGATGCGCATTGTCGATATTATGTACGCCCTGCCCTTTATGATTTTTATCGTCCTGCTAATGGTGGTTTTTGGACGCAATATTCTCCTCTTATTCCTGGCCATTGGCGCCGTCGAATGGCTGACGATGGCGCGTATCGTGCGCAGTCAGGTTATGGCACTGCGCAAGCAGGAATTTGTTGAAGCCGCCCACTCTCTGGGGCTATCTGAATGGACAATTATCCGCCGCCATATTATTCCCAACACCCTGGGCCCGGTGATTGTCTACACCACATTGACCATTCCCAGCGTTATGTTGCTAGAGGCGTTTTTAAGCTTTCTCGGCCTGGGTATCCAACCGCCACAGAGCTCCTGGGGCCTGCTGATCAACTACGGCGTTGAAACCATGGAAGAATACCCCTGGCTGCTGATTTTCCCCGGCATTGCACTGTCCTTGACGCTGTTTGCCCTTAACTTCCTCGGCGATGGTCTGCGCGATGCCCTCGACCCCAGAACCGCAAAGGATTAATGGTTATGGCACTTCTTGAAGTCAATGGGTTAACGATTTATTTCCACACCAGAAATGGACTGGTGAAAGCCGTTGACGATGTCAGCTTTGCTGTCGATGCTGGAGAGACACTGGCAATAGTCGGCGAGTCTGGCTCCGGCAAATCAGTCACTTGCTACAGTTTATTGGATCTCCTGCCAAAACCCCCGGCGGTAATTGAAGCTGGCACTGCCTTATTTGACGGAGAGGATTTATTGACCTGTCACCCTGCGCGAATGCGCGAGATTCGCGGCAGCGATATTGCGGTAATTTTCCAGGATCCCATGACCTCACTCAATCCATTTATCAGCATCGGTGAACAGCTGATCGAGCCACTGATTTATCACCAGAACAAAACTCAGCGAAAAGACCGCAAAACAGCGCGCAAGATGGCCATCGATCTGCTCGATGAGGTCGGCATTATCAACCCCGAGGCGCGCTTTGACTGTTATCCCCATGAATTCTCTGGCGGCATGCGCCAGCGAGTGATGATCGCTATGGCATTGATTAATCAGCCGGGTTTGTTAATCTGCGATGAACCCACTACCGCACTGGATGTCACTATCCAGGCGCAGATTTTAGAGTTGATTAAAAAGCTACAGAAGACCAGGGATGTGGCGGTTATTTTTATCAGCCACGATCTCGGCGTCGTCGCCGGTATTGCCGACAAGGTAATGGTGATGTGCGATGGCACCGTTAGAGAAGCCGGCGATACTGCGCAAATTTTCTATCACAGTGAAAATGACTATACAAAGAAACTCCTGGCCGCTATACCCGAGGGAGCCAAGGTACAGCCTAATCGTGCAGAAAAGCACAAGCCGCTGGTAGAAGTTAGTCACTTAAAAACCTACTTTAGCGACAGCAGTAAAGCCAGCGATGGCAAGCAATTTATCAAAGCCGTGGATGATGTTTCCCTGAATATACAGCGCGGCGAGATACTCGGCCTGGTGGGCGAATCCGGGTCAGGAAAATCGACATTGGGGCGCTCAATTCTTCAGTTGGCACCCACTACATCGGGGACAGTGATATTTGATGGCACTGTTCTTGGCGATCTCAGCCCTAAACAGCTAGTCCCTTGGCGGCGCAGGATGCAGATGATCTTTCAGGATCCCTACGCCTCGCTAAATCCGCGGATGACGGTCTATGAAACCCTGTCAGAACCCCTGCTCTATCATGGTCTGGCCAACAGCAACACAATCGACCAGCAGGTGCGCCAACTGATGGATGATGTGGGCCTGGCCCATAGCCAGATGCGCAAATACCCCCATGAGTTTTCCGGTGGTCAGCGCCAGCGTATTGCTATTGGCCGGGCGATTGCGACCAGGCCAGAGTTAATTATTGCCGACGAACCGGTGTCTGCACTGGACGTTACTATTCAGGCGCAGATCCTCGACCTTATTTTGGCACTGGTTGAACGACATAACCTGACAATGCTATTTATCTCTCACGATTTATCGGTGGTTCGCTATATTTCCGATCGGGTTATGGTGATGAATAAAGGGGTGATTGTTGAGTCTGCGGAGACGGAAACACTCTGGGCAAACCCACAGCAGGAATATACTCGACAGCTGTTGAAGGCAATTCCGCTGGCGGATCCAAAGCAGGAGCGTATGCGGATTGGCAATATCTAGTTGTTTAGACTTTGGGGCACCTATATCCGATCATCTATCAGGCCGCCTTTGTTGTCATCATGAGAGCGCGAAGCGAGCCGAAGGACTCCCTCCAGTAGGCTGTGACTAACTATTCGCGCCTGCCCAGATCTGCTCAACTACTTCTTAAACCTTCACATTAATATGGCGATTCAAATAACCTAACGAGTTGCTGGACGAAACCCCTCGTCGCTTCGCTCTATCGGAATGACATTTAAGGGCAACCACTACGATATGAGAGTTGAAGCTTGGATTCCACGCACACAGACCATCGACTATACCAACAAACCACTGCTAGAATCCCCAAAGACCAGAAAAAAGAGACAGGTAATGTCCAACCTTATTAAACACCACAAAGAAAACAGCATCCTATCCATCAGCCTAAACCGACTGGATAAAAAGAACGCCCTAACCGCAGTCATGTACACAGAACTGGCCACTATTTTTAGGGACCAGGTCGCAGATATCAATGCCGTGATCCTCACTGGCGGCCCAGACTTCACCGCCGGCAATGACCTCGCTGACTTTCTCAATAACCCGCCAACAGACAGTGATGCACCGGTCTACGAATTTATGCGCGCCCTGAGCAACTGCCCAGTACCGGTGATTGCCGCCGTTGATGGTGTTGCCGTGGGAATAGGCACAACCCTGCTGCTGCACTGTGACTTTGTCTACGCTACGTATAACAGTCTGTTTAGAATGCCCTTTATCAACCTGGCCGTAGTCCCGGAATTTGCCTCATCGCTACTCCTACCCCTTCGCGTCGGCTATGTGAAAGCCGCCGAGATGCTTCTGCTGGGAGAAAAATTTGATGCGGCAACCGCACTGCAATACGGCATTATCAACCGTGTTTGTAACAGTGAAAACCTACACGCCACAGTAACAGCTACCGCCGAGAAACTCAGCGCAAAACCCCGGACAGCACTGATACAGAGCAAAGCATTGATGCGCCGCGACGCCGAGCCACTGACACAGCGTATAGCCATTGAATCAGAAATATTTTCCAAAATGGTTGCAGCACCAGAAGCCAGGGCTGCGATCAGTAAGAGCCTAAAACGCTAGCCAACAGCCTGCTGTAACTCGGTGCAACGAATACCAGTTCCACGCAATCCACAGTAACCCTGAGGATTTTTTGCCAGATATTGCTGATGGTACTCTTCCGCATAATAGAACGGCGGTGCCTGGCGAATCTCAGTGGTCAGGGTCGGATAGCCCATAGCAACCAATGTTGACTCGACCTCAATGGCAGAAGAGAGCGTCGTTGCAAGCTGATCGGCATCCTGACAATAAATAACTGAACGGTACTGGCTGCCAATATCATTGCCTTGACGCATACCCTGAGTTGGATCGTGGGACTCCCAAAACACCGCGAGAAGCTTATTATATGAGGTTTGCTTGGGATCGAAGACCACCAGAACCACTTCCGAGTGCCCAGTGAGGCCAGAGCAAGCCTCCTCATAGGTCGGATTTGGGGTAAATCCACCGGCATAACCAACGGCGGTAGTAATTACACCAGGTTGCTCCCAGAATCGACGTTCAGCACCCCAGAAACAGCCCATACCAAAGACCACCCAGCGCAAACCATCGGCAAAAGGCGGTTTTAAAGGCTGGCCATTGACATAATGGGCATTGCTAAAGAGCATTTCAGTGTCGCGACCTGGCAGCGCTTGATCAGCGGTAGGAAGGATTAACATGGACATGTTATTGACCTCGCTATTTTTGAACCTCTTATTAAAAGCTGTTTTTAAGAGCTGTTTATTAAAAGCTATGCAACTTATATAAGGTCTAAACCGAGTTTTAGATCATTTTTAATATCGACAATATCTTCAAGACCCACCGCAATACGGATTAGATTATCGCTAATACCGGCCTGCTGGCGATCCTCATCACTGAGGCGACCATGGGTGGTGGTTGCAGGGTGAACAATAGTGGTTTTGGTATCACCGAGATTAGCCGTCAGAGAGATAACCCTGGTACTGTCGATAACTCGCCAGGCCTGTTCACGGCCACCTTCGATACAGAAAGAGACTACACCGCCGAAATCGCTCTGCTGTTTTTTCGCCAATTGGTGGCCGGGGTGATCTTCAAGACCGGCATAAAAGACTCTGTCAACCTTGGGATGGGCATTAAGCCAGCTGGCTAATTCCGCAGCATTTGCCGAATGAGCCTGCATGCGAATACGCAATGTCTCGAGACCCTTGAGAAATACCCAGGCATTAAACGGGCTCATGGTAGGCCCGGCAGCACGCAGGAAGCCGACCACTTTATCCATCAACTCATGGCTGCCAACCACGGCACCACCGAGACAGCGACCCTGTCCATCGAGGTATTTAGTCGCCGAATGCACAACCATATCCGCACCCCAGCGCAGCGGCTTTTGCAGTACTGGTGTACAGAAACAGTTATCGACGACAAACAATGCCCCAGCCTGCTTTGAGATAGCCGACAGCGCTTCGAGATCCGCTACCTCAGACATGGGATTGGAAGGCGTCTCACAGAACAGCATTTTTGTATTTGGTTGCACGGCCTGTTGCCAGCTATCAAGGTCAGTCAGCGGCACATAGGTAACCTCAACACCAAACTTGGTGATGTAGTTATTGAGCATAACCCTGGTGCTGCCAAAGACATCCTGAGAACAGATAATATGATCGCCAGATTGCAACAGGGCCATCACCACACTCAGGGTTGCTGCCATGCCGGATGCTGTCGCCACGGCCTGCTCACCCTCTTCCAGGGCTGCCAGCCGCTCTTCAAAGGCACGCACAGTTGGGTTGGTGTATCTGGAGTAAACATTGCCCTCGAGCTCATTGCTAAAATGGGCAGCGGCCATCTCGGCATTGTCGAACACGTAGCTGGACGTCAGAAACAGGGCTTCTGAATGTTCATTTTCATGGCTGCGCTGATAACCACCGCGAATCGCAAGGGTATCCTGCTTTAACTTATCATCCTTAGCTGACATTTTTTATCCCAGGGTTGTTCTCTTTAACTCTAATCTTTAACTCTACTCTTTAACCGTGCTCTTTAGATACAATCTTTAGCTACTCGCAACTAAAGAGTCGCACTGTTATTGTTGTGAATACCAATAACCTGCCCTTTCTTTGGCTCAACCCCGATATCTGCCTTCTGCTTAGCAGAGTCATTGCGCAAAGCTTCAATACGGTCCAGATAGGCCTTGTCCACATCGCCAGTAATATACTGACCATCAAAAACCGAGCACTCAAAGCGTTTAATACTATCGTTGCCCTCAATCCCAGCATCGATCAAGTCCTGAAGATCCTGATAGATAATCCAGTCGGCGCCAATTAACTCGCCGACTTCATCATCGCTGCGTCCGTGAGCAATCAGTTCCGAGGCCGACGGCATATCAATACCATAGACATTCGGGTAGCGAACACCTGGTGCGGCCGAAGCCATGTAGACTTTTTTGGCACCCGCATCGCGGGCCATCTGGATAATTTCCTGAGAGGTCGTGCCGCGTACAATTGAATCGTCGACCAATAAAACATTCTTGCCAGCAAACTCAAGCTTTACCGCATTGAGCTTTTGGCGCACAGACTTTTTACGCTCAGTTTGTCCCGGCATAATAAAAGTGCGACCAATATAACGATTTTTCATAAAACCTTCACGGAGCTTCACGCCCAGTGTTTCGGCCATCGCCTGAGCGGATACACGGCTGGTATCTGGAATCGGAATAACCACATCAATATCGTGATCGGGCTTCAGACGCAGCACTTTTTCTGCGAGCTTTTCACCCATCCGCAGTCGACATTTGTAAACTGAGATATTATCGATCAGTGAGTCGGGACGGGCAAAGTAGACATGTTCAAATATACAGGGCACCAGCTCCTGATCCGCAGCACATTGCTGAAGATGAATCTGGCCACTGGTATCGACAAACAGGGCTTCACCTGGCGCAAGATCGCGGATTAACTCAAACCCGAGACTATCGAGAACCACCGATTCGGAGACCACAGCGTATTCAACACCGGCTTCCGTCTCGCGCTTGCCAAAACACAGCGGACGAATCCCATTGGGATCGCGAAAGGCAAACATCCCATAGTTGGCAATCAGGCCAACCACCGCATAGGCACCACGACAGCGTTTGTGCACCTGCTCTACCGCGGCAAAAATATCTTCACTGGTGGGTTCCAGTTTACGCCGTGCCTGCAGCTCATGGGCAAACACATTGAGTAGCACCTCAGAATCAGAATCGGTATTGAGGTGACGCAGATCAGCACGGAAAATATGCGCACGCAACTCATCAGCATTAGTCAAATTGCCGTTGTGGGCGATAAAAATACCATAGGGCGAATTGACATACAGCGGCTGTGCCAGGGCTGGACCGGAACTGCCAGCCGTCGGATAACGCACATGACCGATACCCACATTGCCGACCAGGCGCATCATATGACTGCGACGGAAAACGTCACGGGCGAGACCTTCGCCCTTGCACTGATGAAGTTCACCATTGGCTTCTGTGACAATACCAGCAGCATCCTGACCGCGATGCTGCAGCATGGTCAAGGCATCGTAAAGCCGTAAATTAACACTCGAAGTTCCAGAAATTCCTACTACACCGCACATCGTTTAAACCCAACCCATTATAAAATCTTTAATCGCCGCGGCCGTCTCTGCTCCCCAGTCTGCAAAACTCTGGAATACAGGAATTAGCGCCGATGCCTGCCACCAGGAATCCTCATCGACCGGCAGCGCCATCGGTAAAATCATTACCAGCGCCAACACAATCAACAGTCCCCGGAAAACTCCAAAAATCAGTCCCAACATCCTGTCTGTCCCGCTCAATCCGGTCGAGCTAACCAGTTTCCCCATTAAATAATTAACCACACTGCCGAGCAACAATGTGCCGACAAACAATAGAACCCAGGCTGCCAGCTGCCTCAGGGAGGCCAGACTGATAAAGTTGACCAGCAACTCTGCCACCGGCTCTTTAAAATTCATGGCCACGCCAAAAGCGGTCAGCCAGATAACCAGTGACAACGCCTCTTTAACAAAACCTCGCACCAAACTGATAAGCGATGAGATGGCCAGTATGCCAAGGATCACCCAGTCTGCTGCTGCTATCTCTGACATCTAAGCTTTCCTCTGCAAGCTTACTACTACAATTCAATCTTAAAACCAGCCTTTTGGCCAGATAACGCAAAGAGACCCAAAGGATCTCTAGGGGATATATTGCAGCACAATCGCATCGGTCGAGAATTTGCTATCAATCTTCGTCTTCTCTTTGATGGCTCTGCGCTTGTCCACTTTCGGGCCAACATAGACCCGATAAAAAGTCTTATTATCAATCACCGCCCTCTTCACAAAAGCCTTAGAGCCGCTATCGCGCAGCTGCTGCATAAGATTTTCAGCTTTGTCTTTCTCTGCAAAGCTGCCGGCTTGCAGAACCCAGGCTCTGGGGAGATCATTTTCATCGAGACCGTAAAATTTTTCACTGGAATCGACGACTGGCTGCGACTCGGTGGTGTTGAACAGGCTGTCTGTTTCGCCCAGTCTTACCGAGCTATCCGGTCGCTGTGCCTTGGCGACATCTATAGGTTTAATTTCCGGCGCTGGTGGTAACTTACTGGTGCGATCTATTTTTAGCGGGTCGGCAAAATCAAAGATAATCGGCAGAATAATCAAGCCAAGGGCACCGAGAACCAGTGCACCAACTATTCGCTGCTGTAAACCATTACTCATTGAATAAACCCACCGACATTATTGTCTAATTACCGCTTTAAATTAAGCACTGTCGAGACAGTGTGAAAGGAACCAAACACCACCAGAGTATCATCTGTACTAGCCTCTTCAAGAGCTGTTAAAAATGCCTTTTCCAGACCGCCATCAGCGACCTCATGCAAGGTACCAGAGAGACCGGCATTGTATAACACTTCGACCAAAGTGTGGCCTTTAGTCGACCTTTCCGTGTCGCTTATTTCAGCAATATGCCAATTGTCGAAAATGGCCGCCAGTGGCGCGACAATACCCGCCCAATCCTTATCCGACAAAACCGACGCAACAGCACAATAGCGTCCGGCAATGGGCGGCAAATGATGGGCCAGGGCAATGGCCGCTGCCGGGTTGTGGGCAACATCAAGAATAACCTTAACGCCATTAAAATCGAGCTGCTGTTGACGGCCTGCAAGACTGAGATTATTCAGCGCACGACTGACAGCGGCATCGTCTAAATCGACGCCGGCACTGAGCAGCGCCTGTAGAGAAAGTGTTTTATTGATCGGCAGCAATCCAGCGACCGGCAGATGCGCAAACAGACGTTTGCTACCATCGATAGCCTGCACCTCGGCGCTAAACCACTCAGCCTGACTATGCAGTGAAAAATCGATCCCAATTCGCAGCGCTCGGGCAGCCGTTGCTGCAATCATCTCAGCAAACCCCTGCGGACTGTCTGCTTCGCCAATGACCAGCGGCTTTCCGGGACGGGCAATACCGAGCTTCTCAGCGGCGATCAACTCCCTGGTATCCCCAAGCCAAGCCTGGTGATCCAGTGCAATACTGGTGACCAAGGCCACATCGGCATCAATAATATTGATGGCATCGAGGCGACCGCCAAGCCCGACTTCGAGGAGCATCATATCCAAATCGGCATCGGCGAACACCAGCAATGCGGCGAGGCTGCCAAATTCAAAGTAGGTCAGGGAAATATCGGCTCGCGCCGCTTCGATCTCATTAAAAGCACTGACTATCGCCGCATCGCAAGCCGCCTCACCCTGAATACAGATACGCTCGTTGTAATCAATAAAATGGGGTGAGGTAGTGGCACCGACACGGTAGCCATGCTGCAGCAGTATGGCTTGCATGCTGGCAATACAGGAGCCTTTACCATTGGTGCCGGCAACCGTTATTGCGGTGGGTAATTGAATGGGGTTACCGGCCTGTGCACGACGCGCAATCAGCTCTGACCAAACCGCGGCGACGCGGTCTAGTCCTAAGTCAATCTCACTGGGGTGCCGAGCTTCCAGCAGAGTTAACCACTCCGCCAGGCAGCGATCAGGCATCGGCGGGTTCTGGCAGGTTGACGAATTTAGAAAGAATACTGGCGAGTCGGTCGCGCATTTCATGGCGGGCAACAATCATATCGATCTGCCCTTTCTCCAACAGAAACTCACTGCGCTGAAAACCCTTGGGCAATTTCTGGCGAATGGTCTGCTCAATAATATTGGGACCGGCAAAGCCAGCACGGGCACCGGGCTCGGCAACGTTCAAATCGCCAAGCATGGCAAGACTGGCGGAGACGCCGCCATAAACCGGATCGGTCATAACCGACACATAGGGCACACCGGATTCTTTAAGGCGTTCGAGGATTGCACTGGTCTTGGCCATCTGCATCAGCGAGATCAACGCCTCCTGCATGCGCGCACCACCGGTGGCAGAGAAACAGATTAATGGCTTGTTTTCAGCCAACGCCAATTTGGCAGCGCGGGTAAATTTCTCACCCACTGCATAGCCCATAGAACCGCCGTGGAAGGCGAACTCAAAAGCCACTGCAACAACTGGAATACCTTTGACACTGCCGCTCATGGCAACCAGTGCATCTTTCTCACCGGTTTTCTTTTGCGCATCTGTCAGACGGTCTTTATATTTTTTAACATCGCGAAATTTAAGGCGATCAATGGCTTCAACTTCTTCTGCAACTTCACTGCGGCCAGTGTTGTCGAGGAAGATATCCAGACGGCGGCGAGCGCCGATACGCATATGGTGTTCACATTTGGGGCAGACATCGAGGTTGCGTTCAAGCTCTGGACGATACAGAGGCGAGGCACATTTTGGGCATTTTTTCCACAGGCCCTCCGGTACAGCGTTTGAACGTTCTGTGTTATCTGCCGCTGGTCCTGCGGGTCGAATGCGTTTCAACCAATTCATCTATTGTCCTTTCGCCATCTCAATGAAATATTAATAATCTAAACTGTACCCTGCTGGCCCTTAAACATAATAGCCGGCCTGTGTAAGGCGCGCAGTTTAACACGACAGTGGCCGAGTTTTACAACGCCAGAAATTATTTTTACTGTTCAGTTACAGCCCTTGCATTATTGATAAAGGCCTGCACTTTCTGCGTATCTTTTATGCCCGGTGAACTTTCAACACCGCCACTGACATCGACCATATCCGGGCCTGCGGTCGCAACCGCCTCAGCGACATTGTGCGGATTTAAACCACCGGCAAGAATCAGGTGAAAATCGCGCTCTGTCGGCAGGCGCTGCCAGTCGAACTGCTCACCTGTGCCACCGTATTGATCCGGGTTCCAGGCATCAAACAGCAAACCATAGGCATTGTAATAAGCCCTGGCCTCGGCGGCGATATTTAGATCGTCACGCATACGCAGAGCGCGAATAAATGGGAAATCAAACTGCTGGCAAAAATCAGCGCTTTCATCGCCGTGAAACTGAATCAGATCCGGCTTTACCTCCGCGATCACCTGCTTGACGTACTCTTTATCGGCGTTGACCAGCAACACCACACAGAGTGTATCGGTTGCAATCGCCTCACGGAGGGCAATTGCCTGCTGCATATCCACATAGCGCGAGCTTTTTGAGTACATCACCAGACCCAGCGCATCGGCACCGGCACGCTGCGCCATCAGAGCGTCTTCAACTCTGGTTATACCGCAAATTTTGACCTGCACAGACATCGCACTACCTTTAATTTATTTAATTTTTTACTTTATTTTGTGAGCGTAACTAACTGTTTAATAACAATATTACAGCGCTTTCAACTACCGAATTCATTATAGACTACTCGGCAGGAATAATGGCCCGCGGGATAGACTGGGAATATCAAAGCACTGCGCATAGTCCACATCGACCAGGTAGAGACCATTGGGCGATGCCGTAGCGGCGCTTTTGCATCGATCTTTACCTGCGATCAATTGGGCAATCCACTGGGGATCCTGACGAGCAAACCCCACCTCCAACAGTGAACCCACTATATTACGCACCATATGCAGAACAAAAGCATTGGCGGAAACTTCAAACACGACCAGCTGACCGATGTTAACTACTTTTGCGCTGGTGATATTGCGGTTCGGGGAGTTGGACTGACAACCAGCACCGCGAAACGCAGAAAAATCCTGTTCACCGAGTAGATACTGGCAGGCCTGCTGCATCAGATCAGTATCTAGCGGAAAGCGGACCCAGGTAACGCCATTGGAGAGTACAGCAGGCCTTGCGCTCGAGGCGTGCATAACATACCTGTAGGTACGTGAGGTGGCGCTAAAGCGCGCATGAAAGGTCTCGGGCACCTGCCCTGCCCAGAGAATTGAAATACTATCGGGCAACCGACTATTGGCGCCTTTGAGCCAGTTGTAACCGGTACGCTCGGCACTGCTATCAAAATGTATAACCTGATGACTGGCGTGAACCGCGGTATCTGTGCGCCCTGCACAGCTAACCAAGACTGTTTCGTCGGCGACCGAGCTCAGTGCGCGCTCCAGCTCCTGCTGCACAGAGGGGCTGTGCTTCTGTTTTTGAAAGCCACAAAAAGCACTGCCGTCGTAGGAAACGACGGCAGCATAGCGTTTGACTCCAGCGGGAAGGCTCTGGCCTTCGGGAATCTTACAATTTGGGCTGTAAACCCAATCCTGTTCGGTCATAGGCGAAATTATACACAGTCATCGGGACAACAGCTTTATAAAACCTTGTTTAAAAGGCGCAATTTTCCTGCAGCATTTACAGGCTCTCTAACAGCGCTCGGGCTCTCTTCTGCCCCTCATCATCTGACGCTTCAGTGGAGTCTTCAATCAACTCTTCAAGAATCTCCCTGGCACCCTCTGCATCACCCATCTCAAGATAGGTCGTGGCCAGATCGAGCTTAACATCGACTGCACTCTGGTCGCTGACCGCATCAAGATCAGAAAACTCATCCATCAGGCTATCTGCGGGCGCTTCTTCTAGAGCCTCGGGCGCTTCTGCTGGAGCACCCACAGCAGAAGAGGGATCATTATCTGCCTGGGTGTGCGGCTCAGCATTTGAAGCAGATACTGATTGCACCTCGTCTTCAGCTGGCTCAATATCAAAATCATCAGCGGTTAAATTATCCAGATCCAGGTCTTCCAGCTCATCCCCTTCAAAAGTAATATCGCCGGCATCTAGTTCGTCCAAGGCGAGATCAGCTAAATCAATACTGCCCATACCCAGGTCGTCAACCTGAGTGCTCTGAAAATCCAGACCTTCCAGTTCAGCGGCAACGCTGTTTTCAGTCATGGGCGCGACGCTGTCCGCCCGATCCTCGGGGCCGACAATAATTGCCGCCATGGCGGTGGCATCGGCATCGCCAGTTGTGACGATCTCCTCAAAGAGAGCACTTAATTCATCTTTTGACTCATTATTGCGATTTTCCCGGAACAGAATCTCCATCAACTTTAAGCGCGATGATGAATCCCCTGCATTGAGAGCTCGGGCCTCTTCGAGAACCTCGATGGCCTCAGCTGTTTTACCCTGCGAGAGATAGACATCTGCCTCCGCGACAGCCTCAGCTGTCATATCGAAGACTTCGTTATTATCTGGTTTCTCGTCCATATCAAAAATATCTGCATCGGACTTATCAAACAAATCGTCTTCTGGATTGAGATCAAGGTCGTCGAGGGCATGGAGTTCATTCTGGCCGGAAACGCTCAGTTCTGGGTTATCTTCATGAGCCTCATAGTCGGCGGCCAGGGATAAATCCTCACTGTGCGCCGCGGTCTGCTGCTGCGATGACTTGCGCGCCAACAGAACCAGTAAAATTAAAATAATTGCGATAACCACAAGCCAAAAATAGGATGGAACAGCAGCTAGCTGTTGGCCTAGACTCTGGTTTTTAAGGGTAGCCTTAGATGGGTTTGTCACCGCAGAAGCCGCCGGGATAGCCGCCGTTTTCTCCGCCTGCTCAAGCAGCGTCACCATGGTCGCAACCTGCGCTTCCAGCAGGGCCAGCCGTTCACGCAGCTCGATATTCTCCTGCTGAGCTTTGTTTACCTCATCATTGGCTACCGCCAGCTCCTCTGCAAGCTGGTTGACCTGACTGGCTTCTGCAAAGGCGGACTGATTATCCTGTGCGGCGCTTAGCGCAGCATCAAAAGCCTGGTCATCGTCAGCATCAACCTGCGCTTCAGCATAGGCTGAAGCCAACTCAAGGCGACCATCATCCATCAGCGGCTGCTCATCCGCAATAACCGGACTATTATTCTCTGCAAAACCATTGGCCTGTTCCACCAGCGGCTCTAGATCTACAGAGGCAATAGACGGATTTTTAAGACCGATCTGGGCAGCAACGGTATTACCGGCCTCGACACTGATCTCGTCAAAGGATGGCAGGCGCAAAACCGAACCCTCTTTAATGCGGTTGGCATCCCCTTCGACAAAGGCATCGGCATTATGACGGTAGAGGGAATCCATGGTTTGCAGGATTGTGGTATCGGTTGGACGCAAACGCTTTGCAACATTCCATAGCGTATCACCAGAGATAACCTGATGCTGATCACCAGAGAGTGGCTCGCGGTAAGGTGCCAGGGTCTTAGCTAGCAATGAACTCTGAGGTACTGCAGCAACTGGCGTCTGAGTTTGGAGCCTGGCGGGCTGGATAGTTGGCGACTGCTCATCAGTGTAAATTGGCAGATCCAGCAACAGGGTGTATTCGCGCATCACGCGCCCCGCCGGCCACTGCAACTGAAGCAGAAAATTTAGGTAGGGCTCGACGACCGGCTGCTCGGTAAGCATCCTGATAATATGCAAATCCGCGCTGTTGCGAACAATTGAAAACTGTATCTGGCCATAGAAAAAGTCACGGCTGATGCCGGCACGTGCAAAGGCCTCGGGCGAGGCCAGTGAGACCAGTAACTGGCCGTCTTCCAACCCCTCTGACTTGAGCACAACA
>ERZ1047472.1511-NODE-1511-length-18031-cov-6.192368_pt1 | contig 18031 bp, 13 predicted proteins | sample MGYA00383095_ERZ1047472 | MGnify/ENA primary metagenome ERZ1047472 (study PRJEB29581, sample SAMEA5548365) | metagenome | biome: marine; feature: coastal; material: water | depth 1 m | study: Short-term variability in the microbial, nano- and picoplankton... | reverse complement strand
GTGGCAGGCCAAATGCGTGGCGTGGGCATCGTTTTTTCTCAATTTCTGAACATTCCCATTTTCTGGGGCGTCGTCGTTGGCATGGCCATCGTGTTCATGTACGCGGTACTCGGCGGCATGAAGGGCATTACCTATACCCAAGTAGCCCAATATTGCGTGCTGATTTTTGCCTATCTGGTGCCGGCGATTTTCATCTCTATGCTGATCACGGGCATTCCGATTCCGCAGATCGGGCTAGGTGCTGAAGTGGCGGATGGTTCAGGGCTTTCGGTGCTGGACAAGCTGGATCAAACCCTGACCGAACTCGGCTTTGCCGCCTATACCCAAGGAGCGAAAAGCACCATCGACGTCTTCGCCATCACCATGGCCCTAATGATTGGCACCGCCGGTCTGCCACATGTCATCGTGCGTTTCTTCACTGTGCCCAAGGTCTCTGATGCCCGCAAATCTGCCGGCTACGCGCTGATCTTCATTGCCCTGCTGTACACCACTGCCCCGGCAGTAGGTGCCTTCGCCCGACTCAATTTTGTAGACACGGTGCACAACACCCAATACAGCGATGTGGCCAGCTGGTTTAAAAGCTGGGAAAACATCGGTTTGATCGGCTGGGAAGACAAAAATCAAGACGGTCGAATTCAATACCATCCCGGCGCGCCCTTTGAGGGCAAACCAACCTTCGGACCAGAGCGCCGCGCCGATGGCTCCCGAGATGTATTGAACACGCCAACCTCAAGCGATAATGAGGTCTATGTGGACCGCGACATTATGGTGCTCGCGAATCCGGAGATCGCCGCCCTGCCCGACTGGGTTATCGCCCTGGTTGCCGCTGGTAGTTTGGCAGCGGCCCTTTCCACTGCCGCTGGACTGTTGCTGGTGATCTCAACCTCGGTATCCCACGATTTACTGAAAAAGACGTTTGCCCGCGGCTTAACGGACAAACAAGAACTGTTTGCTGCCCGACTGGCTGCAGTAACCGCCATTGGCATCGCGGGTTATCTCGGTATCGACCCACCCGGATTCGTGGCCCAGGTGGTGGCCTTCGCCTTTGGTTTGGCCGCCGCATCCTTGTTCCCGGCCATTTTACTGGGCATCTTCGATAAACGTATGAATCGGGAGGGTGCCATAACCGGCATGCTCGCTGGCTTGATTTTTAGCCTTGTCTACATTGCTTACTTCAAATTTGTCGCGCCGGAGACTAACAGCGCCGACTATTGGCTACTGGGTATTTCACCGGAAGGCATTGGCACCGTTGGGGCGGTAATCAACTTTACCCTGGCCATCGTCATTTCCCGATGCACGGCGCCGGCACCGGATCATGTGTTAGCCATGGTGGACAACATTCGTATTCCCAGCGGGGTAAGCCAGCCCCAGGACCACTGAGCTGGTATCACCGCTGTATCAGGAACGGACACCGCCGCTGGCGAGGATTACCTCGCCGGTGATCCAGTCAGACTCCGGGGCGCACATCAAATAGATCGAATTCGCCGCGTCCTCGGGTGTGCCCATACGACCCAGCGGTGACGCCTGTTTGGCCATGGCAATTTGTTCGTGACTCAAACCCACTTTACGAGGTTGGCCTTTCACAACAGAAATGTTGGGTTCCGTGTCGTAGGGGCTGGTCAGCCGGGTTTCAATGGCGCCAAAGGCGACGGCGTTGACGGTGACATTGAAGCGCCCCCATTCCTTGGCCAAAGTTTTGGTTATACCCACCACTGCGGCCTTACCCGCCGAATACGCGAGCTGCGTGGCGCCACCGTGCACGCCCATGGTGGAGGAGATGTTCACCACCTTGCGCGTGGGAGATTCAGGCCCGGCATTTTGTCGAAGCCAACGGCCGTAGGCGCGCAATATCCGAAACTGGGCGCTAGCATGAATGTCCAACATGGCGTCCCACTGCTCATCGCTCATATTGTGGATGGCGCTGTGCCAAATATAACCGGCGTTGTTCACCACAATGTCTAGGCCGCCGAATTTCGCTAATGCCTCTCCTACGATTTGGTCAGCCGCGGCAGGATCTGTCAGGTCGGCTTGAAACGCCACGGCTCCGGGAATGGAAGCCGCGACCGCTTCCGCCTCTTCACCATCTAGGTCGTTGACCAGAACCCGTGCACCACAGCTGGCCAGCTTTCTGGCTGTTGCCTCGCCAATGCCCCGGCCGGCGCCAGTGACTAAGGCGCTTTTTCCTTCCAGACTCGTCATACCCGTATCTCCAGCCTGATGTTCAAACACTAGCCGCCAAATTTAGCCTTAGCTTCTCGCCGACGCGCGTGCAGTACCGGCTCGGTGTAGCCGCTGGGCTGCTCCGTGCCTGCAAAAATCAAATCACAGGCCGCTTGGAACGCCACACTGTCATCGAAGTTCGGTGACATGTTGCGGTATTCGGCATCGCCTGCATTCTGGCCATCGACCACCCCGGCCATACGTTCCATAGTGGCTCGCACCTGTTCTTGACTGCAGATGCCGTGATGAAGCCAGTTGGCAATATGTTGGCTGGAAATCCGCAGAGTTGCTCGGTCTTCCATCAAGCCCACATCATTGATATCCGGCACCTTGGAACAGCCCACGCCTTGATCAACCCAGCGAACTACGTAACCCAAGATCCCTTGGACATTGTTGTCCAGCTCCGCCTGAACGTCATCCGCTGAGAGGTTCTTGCCCGCCAGCAGAGGAATTTTCAGAATATCATCCACACTGGCCGGCACTCTGGCTCGCAGGTCATCTTGCACTGCGGCCACGCTAACCTCGTGATAGTGCAGGGCATGCAGCGACGCTGCAGTGGGGGATGGTACCCACGCGGTGCTAGCCCCGGCCTTGGGATGATTGGCCTTAACGCTGAGCATCTCGGCCATTTCATCGGGCTTGGCCCACATACCCTTACCAATTTGGGCCTTGCCCTGAAAGCCAGTCCGCAGCCCTACATCCACATTGTTGTCTTCGTAGGCGGTAATCCACGTTTGTGCCTTAATCACGTCTTTCTCTAAGACCGGCCCAGCTTCCATGCTGGTATGAATTTCATCGCCAGTGCGATCAAGGAAGCCGGTATTGATGAATACGATCCGGTCTTTGGCTCGCTGGACGCAGGCTTTAAGGTTCACGCTGGTGCGACGTTCCTCGTCCATGATGCCCATTTTCAGGGTGTTGGGCTCAAGCCCAATAGTCTGCTCTACCCGGGATAATAGGTTGACCGCTAACGCAACCTCATCGGGGCCGTGCATTTTCGGTTTCACGATATAGACACTACCCGCACGCGAATTTCGCAGATCGCTGTCGCCCTTTAGTAGGTCATGCTTGGCTGCCAATCCGGTGACAAAACCGTCCAGAAAACCCTCAGGTACCTCATTGCCGTCTGCATCAAGAACCGCGTCCGTGGTCATCAGATGGCCTACGTTGCGGACCAGCATCAGGCTGCGCCCATGCAGCACGAGTTCCTCACCGTTCGCCGCCGTGTACTGCCGATCGGCATTAAGCTTGCGCACCACGCGCTTGCCACCCTTTTCCATGACCTCTTCCAGCGTGCCTTTCATGAGGCCTAGCCAGTTTCCATAGACGACACATTTGTCTTCTGCGTCCACTGCGGCCACCGAGTCTTCGCAGTCTTGGATAGTGGTCAAGGCTGACTCAGCAATCACGTCTTTAACGCCGGCGGGATTTACTGCCCCCACCGGGTTCTTACGATCAATCAAAATGTCTAAGTGCAGGCCGTTATGGGCGAGCAAAATACTGCTGGGATCTTCTTCGCCCACGTAGCCCGCAAACTGGGACTCATCGGCCAAGGCCGTGTTGCCGCCGTCTGCCAAAATGCAGCGCAGATGGGCCACACCGTCAGGATCCATGCCGATACCGTAACTTACAACATCGCTGTGGCTGCCGTGCGCCAAGGGCGCCACGTCATCTAGCACCTGAGCCACGCGAGCCACTACCAATTCACCCCGCGCCGGGTTGTAACTGCTGCCTTTTTCCTTACCCGGTTCTTCAGGAATGATGTCGGTGCCGTAGAACGCATCGTACAAACTCCCCCATCGGGCGTTGGCTGCATTGAGGGCATAACGCGCGTTCATCACCGGTACTACCAACTGGGGTCCGGCTATCTTCGCGATTTCCGAGTCCACATTACTGACCTGTATTGAAAAATCCGCAGGCTCCGGTAGCAGATAACCAATGGACTCAAGAAACGCCTTGTACTCGGCCTCGTCGATGACTTGGCCCTTGCGAGCCAAGTGCCAGTCGTCGATCTGATGTTGAAGATCCGCGCGAACACTCAACAGCTCGCGATTCACCGGGCCCAACTCATTCACGCAGGCCTCAAATCCAGCCCAAAACGCATCGACGTCCACTCCGGTACCCGGGGCTACTTGATCAGCAACGAATTCATCCAATTGAGCGGCTATTTGCAACTCACCGCGCTTGACTCTGCTCTGTGACATCTTTTGTCCTGTCTGCTGGTAAAAAACGCGCGCAGTATATCTCCACTGGTATGCAAATTGCGTGGAATACCACCCTTGCTTGTTTTTCAAGCCTCATTACAACCATGGCGGCATGGCTGTCAGAGACCGATACGTTCCATGCTAATGTTCGTGCTTATAGCAATATTGGAGAAGCGTTATGGCAGGACGACTGGAGGGTAAGCGTGTGCTGGTCACTCAGGCCGAAGATTACATGGGACCGGCAACCATCGAGCTTTTTACCGAGGAAGGCGCCGAGGTCATCGCCGACAACTCAGACCTAACCGAAACCGGCCGGTGCCAGGCGCTCATTGCCCAAACCGGAGACATCGATGTGTTAGTGGCGAATCTAGCATCACCGAATTTTACGGGTATCCAAGTCACTGACCTTGCGGACGAAGACTGGCACTGCACCTTTGACATGATGGTTCATCCGCTGCACGGCCTCTGTCAGGCCGCAGTGCCGCAGATGATCGCTCGCCAAGCAGGAAAAATTGTCGTGTACGGCAGCGCTACGGCGCTGAAAGGCATGCCGACGGTGACCGCTTACAGTGCCGCTCGAGCGGCCCAAGCGGGCTACATCCGATCCTTGGGCGTTGAGGTAGCCAAACACAATGTACAAGCGAACTTGATCGCTCAGAACTACGTTGAAAACCCCGTCTATTACCCCCAAAAGCTGCGGGAGAAAGAGTCATTTCAAAAATCATTGGCGCGCCAAGTCCCCCTTGGCCGGCTAGCCACGGCGCGGGAAGACGCCCTGTTCGCCCTTTTCTTGGCCTCCAATGAGAGCGACTTCTTTGTGGGTCAATCCATCCCCTTCAGCGGCGGCTGGACCCAGTAACATCCGCGTGGGAGATGATGACGACTACCTTAGGCATTGCGCGGCTGGCCCCGCCCGCTTAAGCTGTATTTTTATACAGTATTCGGTGCCATGTGCAACCCTTAAGCCGACGCGCCAAACGGCGCTCCCGAAACCCCAGCCGAGTCATCTTGCAACGAGCCGAGCTATGCGCGCATTTTCAGATTGATGAAGCAGCATTAGAGGACTATCTGGTTGCCCATCACATACCCTTTCATGTGGACTCCAACGGAGAGCTGTGGACGTCTCTTCCAGCTTTGGAAGTCATTCAACCAACACCCTAGGGGGCGGCTGATATACACTGGGAACACACTCTTGGGAGGGAGCCGGACAAACTGATGAAATATTTACACACCATGGTGCGAGTCACGGACATTCAAGCATCGCTGGCCTTTTATTGCGACGCACTGGGATTGCAAGAACTCAAACGCTACGACAGCGAAGAAGGAAGATTCACATTGGTCTTTCTCGCAGCCGAAGGGAACGAAAGTGCACAGGTAGAGTTAACCCACAATTGGGACCCTGAGCCATACGAAGGTGGTCGCAACTTCGGCCATTTGGCTTATCAGGTAGAGGACATCTATGCCACTTGCCAACGGCTTATGGACAATGGCGTAGTGATCAACCGACCACCCAGGGACGGTCGCATGGCCTTCGTGCGCTCACCGGACGGCATCTCTATCGAACTATTACAGCAAGGTGAGGCCTTAGCCCCATCAGCTCCATGGCAAAACATGGACAACACCGGCGAGTGGTAACTCGCCTACATCACTAAAGGGAGACTAGGAATGAAACTATACAATTCAATGGGACCGAACCCGCATATGGTACGTATGTACGCTGCCGAACTTGGCGTTGATCTGGCAATGGAAGAAGTAGACCTTATGGCGGGCGAAAACCGCCAAGCCGCCTTCCTGAGTAAAAATCCCTCAGGCCAATCACCAGCCTTGGAACTGGACGACGGCACAATCATTGCCGAAATCACCACCATCTGCGAATACCTTGATGACATCACCGAGGGCAAAACGCTGATCGGTAACACCCCCGAAGAGCGAGCAATCACTCACATGTGGACTCGTCGGGTGGATCTTAATATTTGCGAACCCATGGCCAACGGATTCCGTTACGCCGAGGCTCTGCAACTTTTCGAAAGTCGTATGATCACCTTGCCTGAGGCCGCAGACGGTCTGAAGCGTATTGCCCAGAGCAAGCTTCAGTGGCTGGACGAGCAGATGAGTGATGACCGAGAATTCATTAGCGGCAACACGCTGTCCATGGCGGACATTCTGCTCTATAGCATGGTTTCGTTTTTTGCTGGTGTTGGGCAGCCCTTGAACCCGGACAACACCCACGTGCAAGGCTGGTTTGATCGAATGGCGCAACGCCCCAGCGCTCAAGCCTAAGTCCCCGACAGGCAGCCAGCGGTTAACAGGTCCGGAAGAGCTTCCGGGCCTCAGCCGCCATAAATGGCCGATTACCCGCAAGACAGGCTTATCGCAACAGGAAGGCCTCTTTTAACCAGTCCGCGAACACACCACATGACCTCGAAGCAAGACAACGCCCTTGAGTGTCTTACCCAACCTCTGTCCAAATAGAGGTTCGCCCTTTGTGTCGAAATCTGTGTCATTTCTTCACAGTTCTTTGAAGTCCATCACTCTAAGATTCGGAAATACTCCGGCAACCGGCTTGAAATCGCGCGAGAATGAGGCGTTTTGAAGCGCCCGATAACTCGCCCTGCCGATCCAGAGAGACTTCTGAGCGTTACGTTTGGTATCACTTGGTAGCAGCAACGCGTAATCTCCTGCACTTTTCGGTATTTCAAAACGTGCTTGGGTTCGCTCAGACACATCCTACTAGGACAACAAGATCATGAGAGCAACTTACCTTTGGGCCATCGCCATTGCCATTGCACTTCTCGCTTGGCTGGGTTCCGGCCAGCTGAATCAAGAGGCCGTTGTCTACGATGAGTCAATTGCCCAGCGCAATATTCAAGAGCGTTCCCTGCTCAATGATCAGGCACCCACTCAAGTCCGTGTCGTTCGTTCCCAAGCACAAACGAAGACCCGAGTGGCCTCGGTGCGGGGAAAAACAGAGAACAAGCGCACGGTACAGGTTCGCACCGAGCTTCAAGGCCGCATCGTTAAGCGCGGCGTTGAGCGGGGTCAATCTGTGGCCGCTGGGGATTTGCTTTGCGCCCTAGCGATCGAAGACCGACAGGCTGCATTGGTGGAATCACAGCAGCAACTCGCCCAAGCACGAATCGATTTTGACGGCGCTAAGCGCTTGAAAGCCAAGGGATACAACTCGGAGAGCGCCATCGCAGCCGCCCGAGCGCGCCTTGCCAGCACTCAAGCAGAGCTGACGCGGCGCGAGTTGACGCTGCAGAAGACCCGGGTTACCGCACCTTTCGCAGGCTTCGTTGAAGACGTGCACTTGGAAGTTGGTGACTTCGCCACGCCTGGAGCACCCTGTGTCACCTTGGTTGATCAAAATCCCATGTTGCTGGTTGGCAGGGTGAGTGAACGAGTCGTTCAGTCTGTGAAACCTGGTATGGCAGCCACCGGCATCATCGCAGGTCGAGAGAGTGTCAGTGGCCCCATCACATTCGTTGGTCAGCAAGACGACCCGACCACTCGAACATATGCCATCGAGATTGAACTGAACAACGAAGACGGCCTAATTCGCTCTGGCCTGACCACTGAAATTCGAATTCCGGTGGCAGAAACCCTAGCGCATAAAGTATCTCCTGCCCTATTTAGCCTCGACGATCGCGGCGGCTACGGAATCAAGGTTGTGAATGATGACAACATTGTGGAGTTTTATACGGTCTCGGTCGTCTCTGAAGATGCTGACGGGGTTTGGGTTCAAGGCCTGCCTAATGCGGCCAATGTAATTACCGTTGGGCAAGAGCTTGTGGTGAACGGCGAGCGTGTCGATCCAGTCTTTGTCGCAGAGACTTTGGCAACCTCAGCACCAATGTCCCAGCAAGTAGGCAGCTAAATCGCCTAGATCTGGTCGGGCCCAACAAGCTCGGCCTTCGGAAACGATTGATCAGCGAAGAATTCGCTTAGCGCTGTCCCCTATCAACGCCACAGGACTCTTTATTTCATGAATGCTCTTGCCGCGATTATTTCCCGCACTCGAACCACGTTGCTACTCCTGTTCATGATACTGCTCGCTGGCTCCATCGCCCGCGTTGCGATTCCAGTGGAAGGCGACCCCGAAATTGACGTTCCCTTCTTCGTAATCACCACAATTCACGAGGGAATATCACCAGAGGATGCAGAGCGGCTGCTGGTCATGCCCTTAGAGATCGAACTGCGGCAGGTGGAAGGCGTTGAGGAAATCAACAGCTTCGCATCAGAGAACGCGGGCACAGTCATGGTGGAGTTCGACGCAGACTTCGATTTGGACCAAGCCTTATTAGATACCCGCGAAGCCGTGAACCGAGCAAAAGTGGAATTTCCCACAGACGCTGAAGAGCCCATCGTCCAAGAACAATCCACATCGGATTTCCCAATTCTGCAAATCAACCTCATCGGAGATGTGCCTGAGCGAATGCTCTACAACATTGCTCTGGATCTGCGGGACGCCATCGAAGCTCAAGACGGCATTTTGTCTGCGGACATGATCGGCCAGCGTGAAGAGCTGATGGAAGCCATCATCGACCCCAAGATTTTGGAAACTTATCAGCTCTCGGCGAATCAGATCATCAACAGTATCGTGAGCAACAATCGGTTGATTCCAGCGGGCAGTCTCGACAATGGTGAGGGGCGTTTTTCCGTCAAAGTGCCGAGCATTATTGAGGATCCGCGGGATGTTTTGAGCATTCCAATCAAAACATCTGGCGACACCGTAATCACCATTGGCGACGTTGCCGAGGTTCGCCGCACCTTCAAAGACCGCACCAGTTATGCCCGGGTGGATGGTCGCAACACCATTAGTCTGCAAATCGTCAAACGCTCCAACTACAACGTGCTGGATGCCATCGCCAACGCCAAAAAAGTCGCAGAAGAGTTCCGCCCCAACCTGCCCGGAAAAGTAAAGCTAGTCTACTCCCAAGACCAAGCGCCCTATGCCGAAAGCCAAGTGGTGGAATTAGAAGGCAACATCATTACCGCTCTTGGTCTGGTCATGATCATCGTCGTCGCCGCCATGGGGTTGCGAAGCGGGATCATTGTCGGCTTGGGCATTCCGTCTTCGTTCCTGTTTTCACTGATTTTTATCTATCTGCTTGGCTACTCATTCAACTTCATGGTGATGTTCGGCATGTTGTTGGGCTTGGGCATGTTGATTGATGGCGCCATCGTTGTCACCGAGTATGCCGACCGTAAAATGACCGAAGGCTATAACGCGCAGCGCGCCTACATTCTGGCTTCCCAGCGCATGTTTTGGCCTGTTACCGCGTCTATTGCGACTACCCTAGCCGCCTTCTTGCCGCTGATGTTTTGGCCCGGAGTCTCAGGCAAGTTCATGCGCTTTTTACCTGTCACGGTATTCACCGTGCTCTCTGGCAGCCTGCTCTACGCGTTGATTTTCGGGCCTGTCATCGGCTCGATATTCGGCAAAGCCGGGACGGCGGACAAACGTGCCCAGCACAAGCTGGACGTGTTGGAAAACGGCGACCCCCGCACCTTAAAATCCATCACCGGCTTTTACGCACGGATCCTGGCATTCGCCACCCGCAATGGTTTGGTAACGATGGTGGCCACCATCGCCATCTTGTTTTCGACATTCTGGGCCTACGGTCAGTACGGCAGCGGCCTGATCTACTTCTCTGATGGTGAAAATAAATTCGCTCAAGTCAATCTGCGCGCCCGGGGCAACCTCAGTGTCGACGAGACCAACGACCTGTTAAGCGAGGTAGAAAACCGTATTTTAGGGGTCGAGGGCATCGCCCACGCCAACGCGTTCACGGTGCTTTCTGGCAGACCCAGCCGCAACGGTGGCACCGACCGCGTCGGCTCCGTGTTCCTTGAGCTTTACGACCGTTCCGATAGACGGTTTGACTCGGACACGGTGCTGGACGAGGTGCGCAGGCGCACCGAGGACATGGTCGGCATTAGTGTCGAGCTACAGCCTATGGACATGGGCCCTCCGGTTGGCAAAGACATACAAATCGAGCTGTCATCATTTAACCGGGATTCTATTGAACCCGCCGTCCGACGCATTGTGGAATACATGTCTACCGAGGTTGCCGACATCCGGGACATCGATGACACCCGTGCCCTACCCGGCGTGGAATTTAAGATCGAGGTGGATCGCGCCCAAGCCGCTATTTACGGCGCTGACGTTACCCAAGTCGGTGTCGCTGTGCAGTTGATTACCAACGGCATCAAGGTTGGCGAATACCGACCCGAAAGAGCAGAGGACGCGGTGGATATCCGGGTGCGCTACCCAGCAGAGCAACGCGGGGTAATGGCCCTGGACGAACTGCAGATGGTCACCCCGGGCGGATTGGTTCCGCTGTCTAACTTTGTGAGCATCCAGCCTTCGGACAACGTGGACACCCTCCAGCGGGTAAACGGCATACCAATCATGATGATTCTGGCCAACGTCAATACCGGCGTCCTAGCCGACACCAAGGTCAAGGAAATACAGGCTTGGATCGAAACCCAAGACTGGCCTTCAGACCTGCGGATTCAATTCCGCGGCGCCAACGAAGAGCAAGCCGAATCTCTCGCCTTCGTCAGCGTGGCCTTTGGTATGTCACTGCTGCTGATGTTCGTGTTGCTGGTAACCCAGTTCAACAGCTTTTATCAAAGTTCCCTGATCCTGTTTGCCGTCATCTTATCCACCGCCGGCGTACTCATCGGGTTGCTCATAACCGGCAATCCGTTTAGCGCCATTTTGACCGGGGTGGGTGTCGTGGCCTTGGCGGGTATCGTGGTGAATAACAACATCGTGCTAATTGATACCTACAACGAGATTCGAGACAAAAACCCCGACATGCACTATGTGGACCTAATCGTGCGCACAGGTGCCCAGCGCCTGCGACCGGTGATGCTCACCACCATAACCACGGTATTTGGCTTGCTGCCTTTAGCCAGTAACTTGAGCATCGACCTAGTCAATCGCAACATCGAGTACGGCAGTATGTTGTCGAGTTTTTGGGTGCCCCTGTCCCAGGCCATTGTGTCGGGTCTAACCTTCGCTACGTTGTTGACGCTGGTAACGACGCCGGCCATGTTGGCGATACCGCATCAGTTGAAAGGGCTGTTCCGGCGCGCTCGGAGTGGCGATGCTGAATCTAAGGGCACGGTTGCCGCGGACTCAGCAGGTTAACCTTGGCGCTCGCTCAGTGGGCGAGCAGCCAATCGACCATATCTGGATAAGCTTGTCGGTCCTGTAAGAAGAACAGGTGCCCTCCTTCGTAAAGGCGGAGCTCTGCATCGGGTAATTGCTCGGCAACGGCACGCATATTGTCCGGTGGGGCAATGCCGTCGAAACGCCCACCGGTCAACAGCACTGGCATGGTCAAATTGTGCAGACGGTCAAAGGTGTCGTGGTACTTCCTTGCTTCCAACTGTTTCATAGCTCCCTCCACGTCGCGATCTGAGCGACGACCGGCCTTGGATATTTCCACCAGCTTTTGCCACTGCTCGGGGTTCTCGGCAATCCAGTCATCCGTGCGCCGAGTATCCGAGATCTGCAAATTGCGTTTGATGCGATCAAGAGGCTCCAGTGCTTCCAGCTCATGCAGCGGGAAAGAGGGCTGCCCGGTACCGCCAGATGACGTACAGGCCAAGATCAGGGAGCGAATCTTTTGGGGGTAACGAATGGCCAACTCTTGGGCCACCATGCCGCCAAAAGAAACGCCAATGACACGAATCGGCTCCGGCCCCACTAAATCAAGTAGCGCCGCCGCGTCGTCCGCATAGTCCGCCATTGCATACGGACCTTCTGGATTTTGGGTTTGGCCTAGGCCCCGCTGATCAAAACACACCATGTTGAATCGCCCGGCAAAGGGCGAATCCAACTGGTTCGGCTTATTCCGCAGATCGGCGCCCGTCCCACTGATGTAAAGCAGGGTCTCTCCGCGACCTGCCCGCTCCACATACATGCGAAGCCCATTCACCTGAAAAAAACCTGCCTGCTCTTGGGTCAGCATGGCGCCCCCTTTTGTTGTTTTCGAAGACCTAGATAGGTCCATTAAGGACCCAGCTCCTAACCTCGTCGCCTCAATGCTTGACCAAATGCAACCACCCGTTGAGCTTCGTGGGCGTGCAAATTTTCGATAAGTCGGCCATCTAACTCCGCCACGCCCTTGCCCTGAGCTAACGCTTCCTGCCAAACCTTCAAGATAGCCTCAGCCTGAGCCACCGCCTCGGGCGAGTAACCAAACACCTCGTTGGCAATCGGCACCTGATCCGGATGAATCAGTGTTTTGCCGTCAAAACCCATGGCGCGGCCCGCCTCGCAGGCATCGCGCAACTCTGGCAAATTACGAAAATCCAGATGCACCCCATCAAAAATCTCCTTGCCCAGCATTCGTGCTGTCAGAACACAGCGCTGCAATGCGTAGGCTAGGTTGTGTCGGACCGGCGAATGTTGGGCCCTTAGCTCTTTGACCAAGTCACTGGTTCCCATAACGAGGGCAGCCACCTCCTCGTCACCGCCAAACTCCTCCAGCCGCAAAACAGCGGTAGGCGTCTCAATCATCAGCCACAAGGGGAGCTTCGAGCCGCATGTCTGCAGCAGCGATTTGATAGCAGCCACTTGATCCTGGCTTTCAATTTTAGGGAACAACAGCCCGTCGATCGGCGAGTTGGCAAATGCTTCTAGATCGTCCTGCCCCCAAGGCGTATCCAGACCGTTACATCGCACTATCAGCTCTCTGTGACCGTAATGGTGACTCGCTAAAGCCGCCAGCACTTGGCTACGCGCCAGTGCCTTGGAGTCCGGGGCTACGGCGTCTTCTAGGTCAAAAATGATGGTGTCACAGTCGAGACCTTGAGCTTTTTCCAACGCCCGGGCATTGGCACCGGGCATGTACAGTAGTGAGCGACGCGGCACGACAGCGATTGGAGACAGCATCCTTGGGTTCCTTGATTGCAAACGGGCGACTTTTCTCTGGCATCTAAAGTGCCACCCTTAGGCCAATTTTGCATTAGCATTCGGTTTCTATTGACGGGAAGAGAACCGACCATGCAGCAACCTTTTAATCTAAGCGGACACGTAATTGCCATCACTGGCGCATCATCGGGCTTTGGGCACCACTTCGCAGGTGTCCTTGCCAATGCTGGCGCTAAGGTCATTTTAGGTGCCCGCCGCACCGACAAACTGGCTGAACGCGTGGAAGAAATAACCGCCGCTGGCGGCGAAGCCATTGCAGCTTCGCTGGATGTTCGAGAAAAAGACAGCATTGCTGGATTTTTGGACACCGCCTTTGATACCTATGGCCGCCTCGATTGCGTGATCAACAATGCCGGTGTCGAAGCTGGCGCCAAGACATATCACACCATTGACGAGGACGATTGGGACTTCGTGTTGGACACCAACCTTAAGTCCGCATGGCTGGTTTCCAAGCTCTATACCGATCGTGTCCTCGCCCATAAGCAAGGTGGGGGCAATATCATTATGATCTCCAGTATTACCGACTCGCGAACCATCAAGGGCCAATTCCCCTATGCGGTTTCCAAGGGTGGGATGACCCGGATGACCGAGGTTATGTCCTTGGAGGCGGCCAAGTACGACATCCGCGTGAATGCGTTGGCGCCGGGTTATTTTCTAACCGACGTGAGCCGAATTTTGCTGGAATCACCCATGAGCGAGACCTTTGTGAAGGGTGTCCCTATGCGTCGATTCGGCGACTTCCCGGATTTGGATGGCCCACTGCTGCTCCTGGCAAGCGATGCCTCGCGCTACATGACCGGCTCCGTTCTGGTCGTGGATGGCGGCCATACCTGCGCCTCGTTGTAAACACCAAAGAAACCCAACCGGAGGAGCAAGCATGAGCGAACTCGTACCTTTTACCATTGCCATCAGTGATGAAGCCGTCGCTGACTTGAAACAACGCCTAGCACTGACCCGCTGGCCAGAGGCAGAAACCACTGGCGACTGGAACCAAGGCGCGCCGCTGACTTATGTGCAAGAACTTGCCGAGTACTGGGCCGGGGACTATGACCATCAGCGTTTGGCAAATCAGCTCAATGCCTACCCTAATTTCAAGACCGAACTGATGGGATTAGACATCCACTTCCTACACATCAGATCCAGCAACGAAGAGGCTCGTCCGTTGCTGCTAACTCATGGCTGGCCGGGATCCATCGTCGAATTTCTCAAGGTTATTGCGCCGCTGACCGAGCCGCAAAATCATGGCGGCAAGGCCGAAGACGCATTCCACTTGGTGATACCCTCTTTGCCGGGGTTCGGTTTTTCGGGCAAACCCACGGAAACCGGCTGGGGCGTGCAAAAAACCGCCGATGCTTGGGCAGCGCTGATGGCACGCTTGGGCTACGACAAGTACTTTGCTCAGGGTGGCGATTGGGGAGCCATCGTGACCTCTCATATCGGCCGTCAGGATCCCGAGCATTGCTTGGGCATTCATATCAACATGGTTGTTGTACCACCGGACGCCACTGCTACAGACCTCACCGACATCGAACGGTCCGCGCTCGCGGGTTGGCAGTTTTATCAAGAATGGGACTCTGGCTACTCCAAGCAGCAAGCCACCCGGCCCCAGACTCTCGGCTACGGCTTGGTGGATAGCCCCACAGGACAGGCGGCTTGGATCGTTGAAAAGTTCTATCAATGGATGGACTGCAACGGCCACCCAGAAAACATCGTCAGCCGCGACGAGTTGTTGGACAACATCATGGTGTACTGGCTTAACGGTGCCGGCGCGTCTTCGGCCCGCATCTATTGGGAGAGCTTTGGGGCCGCAGCGGCCAATGCCCTGCCGGTGGAAGTACCCATGGGAGCCTCGGTCTTTCCCAAGGAAATATTCCGAACCAGCCAGCGCTTTGCCAGTGCCGTATACAAAAATATCGTGTTTTGGCGGGACAAGGATGCTGGCGGTCACTTTGCCGCCTTCGAACAGCCTGCCACCTTCGTCAGCGAAGTTCGCGACTGTTTTGCCGGAATGCCCCAGCCCTAATCCGGGCTGGTTCTTTAACTCACATTAGGCGGGGTGCAGTTGTTCACCTTCAATGGTAACCCTGTGCATTTCTCGCCGGCTACCTTGGTAGTCGTTCACCGCCCAGTGCCAAGTGGCTCGATTATCCCAAAAGGCTAAGGACCCCTCACGCCACTGGTATCGAATGCTGTGTTCGGCGCGCCCAATATGCTGGTACAAATAATCCAACAGCGGCGCGGATTCTTTGTCGGTCCAACCTTCGAAGCGCAAGGTAAACCCGGGGTTCACGTACAGTGCGGGTTTACCTGACAGGGGGTGACGAATCACAACCGGATGCACCGCATCCACATTGGCCTGATCCGAATTACCCAGGCGACCCTTCATAGCTTCCGAGTACTCGGCTTGAGCGCCAAACACATGGCGAGCCGAATGCACGGCTCGCAAAGACATTAACATCTGCTGAAGTCCTTCCGACAACGTCGAAAAAGCCCGAGTGCAGGAAGCAAACAGTGTGTCGCCGCCAACAGGTGGCGTTTGGCGAGCAAGTAACATGGAGCCGAGTGCTGGAATCTGGTCATAGGAATGATCGGTGTGCCAATAGCCACCGATATTGCCCTGTTGCTCCGGCTCCTTGACTACTTGGGCGATGGCCGGATGGCCAGGCACCGTGGCAAAAAAGCGATTCACATTGATCTCACCCCAACGCTCGGCAAAGGCTAAATGAGCCTCGGGCGGCAAATCCTGATCTTCAAAAAACAGCACCTCATGATCGGCGAAAGCCTGCTTCAAAGCGTTCAGCTGATCCGGCGTCACTTGGGACAGATTGATGTCTTCCACGCGGGCACCTACTGCCCCGAGACTTTTCAGCTTAATTCGTTCACCCATAGGACCCCCTTATCCTGTCGTTAGCGCCTTTCGGTCTTGATTACGGCGCTACCCTCTATTTGTTCCCGAGAGTTTCTTTGTGTTCTTGGCAATCAGCCGTTGATCCTCGAAACGACTACCTTAAACCCGTCACTGACATACCTTGAGCCGCTAGCCCTCTTCGACTTTACGCTTCGGTGCTGGGGCCAAAAATATTAGCACCCCAGACATCACATTTAATGTGGCGACGATCAGTAACGCACCATCGTAGACGCCAATACTATCTCGATAAATCGATACCAACCATGGGGCTAAGGCGCTCAATGCCAGGGCGAAGGGCATCCCTGCACCTCGAATCGCGCCCAAAAAACGACGCCCGAAAAACGATGCCCAGATGACTTCTTGCATGGGGATCATGCCACCCCAGCCCAGCCCCAGAACCGCATAGGCGGCATATATCCAAATCAGCTCACTGGATGCGGCTGCATAAACAATTAAAAACAGGGCTATGCCTGTCACCGAGGCGGAAAGCGCCGCCAGTGGTTTCGCCGGGCTGCGATCAATCCAATAGCCCCAGAACGGCTTGCTGATCATGGCAGGCACAGAGGCCACCAACATGGCAAAAGATGCCTCGTTACGGGTCAATCCAGCGTCGGTCAAAAACGGTACGGTATGGATGAGCAGTACAAAAATATTAATGGAGAAAAATCCAAAGGCCACCACCAAGGCGTAAAAGGAAAAGGTCCGAATGGCCTGAGAACGGGTAAAAGAAGAAGCCAACTCCAGACGAGCGCGCTCACCCATGCCCTGAGCAATTTGATCCGATGAATAGCCATCGGGATGCAGACCATGATCTTCGGGCGCCCTTCGCATAATCAAGGCGAGGGGCAGGGTAAGCGCCGTGGCGCCAGCCCCCAGCCAGATCCACGCCTCGCGCCAACCGATGGTATCCACCAGCCATGTGGCCAGTGGCGTCAATACCACGCCACCAAAGGAAACCCCCATGGCAGCGATAGAAATCACGATGCCCCGGCGCTCGACAAACCACTTAGATAACGTGACATTGACCACCAAATTTCCCAACATCGAGCAGCCAATGGTGACGAGGACACCATTGAGAAGCAGCCACGCCCCCAGACTGTCTACCAAACTGGTTAATGCCAAGGTTGAGCCAAGTAACAAGCTGCCGCAAAGCATGATGGGTCGTCCGCCATAGACGTCGACCCGAGACCCTATATAGATACCCACCACGGCCATAACCATTTGACCGATGGTGCGGGTCAGGGTGAAGTCTGCCCGACTCCAGCCAAGCTCTTGGGTCATGGGTTCCATAAAGGATCCAAGTACATAGCTGTACATACCCGTGGCTATAAACTGGGCAACAAAGGCGACGCCGACTAAGTAATAGCCGTAGTAGATACGAGGCCGAGGATTCGGTTCAGACAAAATTTTTCCACGCAGAGAATAGGCGACCGAGGGTCTTACCCTCGGTCGCAAAGAGACAGTGTCCTGACGGCCAAGACACCTTGGTAACTGTCACCAGTTATTAGGCTGTTAGCGCCTGCAGGATTTGTTCAACAATGGCATCTGCCTTCTCTCGCATTTCTGCATCGGTGGCATCTTGGATTGGATGCTGAACAAAGACGCGATTCGCGTCAGGCATGCCCAGGGCGTCGGCCTGAGCCGTTGCCGCAGTGACAAATTCCGACGAAGCGATAGAAACCGCTGGCGTACCCTGAATTTCAAACCATACCGTGTCATGCAAACTGCACGTAGTACAGGATCCTC
>ERZ1047472.1506-NODE-1506-length-18055-cov-5.515944_pt1 | contig 18055 bp, 18 predicted proteins | sample MGYA00383095_ERZ1047472 | MGnify/ENA primary metagenome ERZ1047472 (study PRJEB29581, sample SAMEA5548365) | metagenome | biome: marine; feature: coastal; material: water | depth 1 m | study: Short-term variability in the microbial, nano- and picoplankton... | reverse complement strand
GTTCTCAAAACAGGCTCTGTTCCAGAAGGACGAATCATCAACCAACGGTCGTCATCGAAGAAATATTTAAATCCATCGATGGTCTGTAAATCTTTGATTTTATAGTCGCCAAACTCAGTGTATTCTTGAGCTTCGCATTTCGCGATTATTTTTTTCTTTAATTCTTCAGTTATATGAAGATCATTTCGTTCGAACTTGAATCCGCCTACAATTGCATACACTTCATCAATTAAGTCGTCCAATGTTTTTCCTGATTTGGCCATGAATTCCCAAATAATAAGACCCATCCAAATCCCATCTCTTTCAGGAATGTGACCTTTTGTTGCAATTCCACCTGACTCTTCGCCGCCAATTAATACATCTTCTTCGACCATAATGCCAGCGATGTATTTAAAACCAATTTTCACTACTTCAAAAGGCAAGCCATAGTGATCGGCCATTTTTTTAATACGCGGCGTGCAAGAAAATGCAGTGGCTACTTTTCCCGACATTTGCTTGTATTTAACCATATAGTGAATCAACAACAAGATAATGTGATGTGAATCAATGAATTCACCTTTTCCATTGTATAATCCTATTCTATCCGCATCACCATCTGTTGCGAGTCCACAAGACACCGTGCCATCCTTTTTGATGAATTCTTCCAATTCTATAAGATTCTTTGCAATTGGCTCTGGTGGTTGCCCATAAAATGAAGGGTTCATCTCACAATGCATCAATTTTACATTTGGTAAAATTCTCGGCATCACTCTTTGTCCAGCACCATACATGGCATCGTACATCAAGTTCAATCCAGAATTTGAAATCGCATCCAAGTCAAAATTTGCTTTAACGTGATCTACGTAGCGCGTTTCGAAATCGTGCATTTCTAGTTTGCCAGATTCAATTGCTTTCTCCAGAGAGACAGCGTTTAAATCAACTGAATTTATTTCAGGAATGATATCTTCTATTTCTTGCACTTTTTCTGGTGAAAGAGGCCCACCATAATGCGCTTTAAGTTTATAACCGTTATAACTAGGCGGATTGTGACTAGCAGTTAATACGACACCAATCGAAGCTTTCAATTGTTTGGTAGCCAAGGAAATCATGGGTGTCGATACCATTTCATCTGCCATCAAAACCTTAATTCCTTCGGACAAGAATACTTTAGAAGCTACGTCCATGAATAGTTTTCCAGCGAATCTGCAATCATGACCTATAACCACGCTTGGGCTATCGAAGTTCTTCTTCAACCAAATTGCCGTTGCGATGGATACTCTCGCTACGTTTTCAGTGGTAAATTCTTCAGCGATTATTGCCCGCCATCCATCTGTTCCAAATTTTATTTTATTTGCCAAATCTTTGTTTTTTATTAGAGTTCAAATATAGGGATTTACTTACGTAATTTGTCACTATTATAGCACTTAGTGCATGTGGATTGTTCATGATATAAAAAAGTTAAAGATGATTACAGACTTTTTCTTGCGAGTTGAAAACAATTAACTTCAATGAATTGTTACAAACCATTATGATTGGATACCGTTTCCTAGAATTCATACCAAAGAATCAAACACCTTTTGAAAAGCTTTTCGACCTTTTTAAGCAGCTGCTTACCTATACAAGTGGTGAGGTAGATGAAGCAATTTCTTGGCTGAGAGAATTGGATAAGGAATATAAATTGACAACACCTGATTACGGAATTGGTGATTTCATCCAAGAACTGAAAGACCGCGGCTATTTAAAAGATGACTCTGAAACGGGAAGTGGAGGGATGGCGTTAACAGCCAAAACGGAACAAGCCATCCGTCAGCAAGCCCTAGATCATATTTTTGGTAAATTGAAAAAAGGTAAGGGTGGCGATCACGGTTCACGATTTGGTGGAATTGGTGACGAAGTTTCAAGCAACACGAGAGATTACCAATTTGGTGATTCTATGCAAGATATCGCCATGCTAGAATCCATGAAAAATGCCCAAATCAACAATGGTATTGGCGAATTTTCGATGAAGGAAAGTGATTTGGTAATTCGAGAAAGCGAATACAAAACCCAAATGAGTACGGTGTTGATGATCGATATCTCTCATTCTATGATACTTTATGGTGAAGATAGAATTACACCTGCGAAGAAAGTGGCCATGGCTTTGTCTGAGTTAATCAAACTCAAATACCCGAAAGATACAATTGACATAATCGTATTTGGAAACGACGCTTGGCAAATTGAAATCAAAGACTTACCGTATTTGAAGGTTGGTCCATATCACACGAATACAGTAGCTGGTCTAGAATTGGCTATGGATTTATTGAGAAGAAAGAAGAATGCGAATAAACAAATTTTCATGATTACCGATGGAAAGCCAACTTGTTTGGTTGAAGATGGAAAATATTACAAGAATAGTTTTGGCTTGGACCAAAAGATTTTAAACAAATGCTATTCGCTCGCAAAAGCGGCAAGGAGGTTGAAAATACCTGTAACAACATTTATGGTTGCAACGGATCCATACTTGCAAGAATTCGTGCACGATTTTACAGAACACAATAACGGAAAAGCATTTTATACCTCATTACAAGGACTCGGAGAATTTGTCTTCGAAGATTTTGAACGAAACAAAAAGAGAACATTTAAAAGATGAAAAATTTACCCACAACAATAGGAGAGTTGAAGAAAAGCGGATATGAACCAAGATCCATTCAAGAGGAGATGCGATCAAATTTAGTGCAATCTTTACAAAAAGTAGAATCTATTTTTGAAGGAATCATTGGTTATGAGGATACTGTAATTCCTGATATAGAACGTGCTATTTTATCCGGACATAACATTAATTTGTTAGGTTTAAGAGGTCAAGCGAAAACCAGGATTGCGCGACAATTGACTCGCTTATTAGACGAGTTTGTTCCGGTGGTTGAAGGTTCTGAGTTGAACGATGATCCGCTTGCTCCTATATCTCAGTTTGCCAAAGAAAAAATTGCAGGAGAAGGAGATAAAACGAAAATTACATGGCTCAGACGGGACGAAAGGTATGTCGAAAAGTTAGCAACACCTGACGTTTCGGTAGCTGATTTAATTGGTGACATTGACCCAATCAAGGCAGCGAATTTGAAATTGAGTTATTCGGATTACCGTGTTATACATTATGGAATTATTCCAAGAAGTAACCGTTGTATCTTTGTTATCAATGAATTACCTGATTTGCAAGCCAGAATTCAAGTAGCACTTTTTAATATTTTACAAGAAGGTGATGTACAGATTCGTGGTTTCCAATTGCGCATTCCATTGGATGTGAAGTTCATTTTTACGGCCAATCCAGAAGACTATACGAATCGAGGAAGTATCATTACTCCGTTGAAAGATAGAATTGGCTCACAAATCTTAACGCATTATCCAAAAGATATTGAGATAGGGAAAAAGATCACTGCCCAAGAAGCAAAAATGACTGACTTTCAAAAGGAGAATATTGAAGTATCTGATTTATCGAGAACGTTGATTGAGCGGATTGCTTTCATGGCCAGAGACTCAGAATATGTAGATTCTAAATCGGGTGTTTCTGCCCGTTTGACCATAACCGCTTTTGAAAGTTTACTCAGCACAATCGAAAGACGAATGTTGATGAATAATGAAGGAAAATCGAGTGCTAGAATTTCGGATTTGCAAGGTGTTCTCCCCGCAATAAACGGAAAGGTGGAACTGGTGTATGAAGGTGAACAAGAAGGAGCGGCGGCGGTTGCGCAGCATTTGGTTAGTGCGGCTATTAAAGAGGAATTCCTGATGAATTTTCCTGATCCGAACAGATTGTCAAAAGTAACAGATAAGAACCCCGTTCAGCCTATTCGCGACTGGTTTGCCGCTGGAAATGTGCTCGATATTTTATTGTCGGATAATACCGCGGCTTACCAAAATGGACTTAAAAAGGTGACTGGACTAGCTAAATTCGTGAAACAATTCAAACCTAAAGTAAAAGGGGATGAACTTATTCTGTGGATGGAGTTCGTGATTTATGGGTTGTCTGAATATTCATTGTTGTTGAGAAATCAACTGGTGAAAGGTTCTCAGTTTAAAGATTTGGTGGGTTCTATTTTCTCAGAAGAAGATTTTTTCAACGAGAATTAGTAATTAAATAATTTCTTGCTAAAAACTTGATTGGCAAATTCATGTAAAAAGCAACTCTTTTACCTAAATTTGCATCATGGTTCTCATATTTAATGATATCGCCGGAACGGAGATACTTTTGATTCTTGTATTTATTCTGATTTTCTTCGGATCGAAAAGTATTCCCGGAATTGCACAATCGTTGGGTCGAACGATGCGTCAAATAAAGGATGCTTCTCAAGATGTTCAGAACGAGATTAAAAAGTCTGGTATGGATATCAAAAAAGATTTGAATTTAAAAAGTTTAATAAGCGAAACAGAGCAAACACTGCGTCGACCGTTGGATCAAATGAGCAATGATATCAATGAAGTTGTTGATTCGACGAGAAAACCATATAAACCAGTTGTTCCGCCCCCTCAAACTGCGGATGATGCTGCAAAAGATGAACCTGTAAAGGTCGAGCCTATAAAAGTTGAGCCAGGAAAAGTGGAGAAAACGGATATTGCACCTAAATCAGACACCGAAAAAGCATAGATAATTTCAGCCATGAAGTATAACCTATCTGAAATCACAGATGTCATTCGCAACAGAAGGACGATTTATCCAGAACAATTTAGCGATAGAAAAGTCCACCAAGAGCAAATTGAACTCTTGTTGAATAATGCTATTTGGGCGCCTACTCATGGAAATACCCAGCCTTGGAGGTTTAAAGTATTCATGGACGATGCACGACAAAATTTAAGCGATTTTTTAGTTCGGACCTATTTGGAATTAACGCCAGAAGCCGATCAAAAGGAAATGAAAATTGTAAAAATGACGAATCGTCCGTTGAAGAGTTCTGCAGTGATTGCTATGTGCATGGAACGTCACGAAAGCGAGAAAATATCGGAGCAAGATGAAATGTTGGCGGTAGCTTGTGCTATTCAGAACATGCATTTGACTTGCACTGCATACGGGCTTGGAGGATTTTGGTCTACTCCGGGATTAATCAACAGTCAACAAATGAAAGATTATTTGGCCCTGGGCGAGAAAGATAAATGTCTCGGACTTTTTTATGTTGGTTATCCTTCGCCAGAAATGGAATGGCCAAAAGGTCAGCGCAAACCAATTGAATATTTGACAGAATGGAAAACCCAATAGACAGTTCGATTGATTTGGGTTTTGTCAATTACGTACAACACCCAGAAAATAAAAATTACGTTGTTTTTCGCTTTGCGGATGCTGAGCGAGCGGAAAGTTTTGAAATTGAATTGAAAGAGCACAACATTTGGTTTGAGAAAGGCGAAGAGGACAAAAGAGGTAAAATGTACACCTTATATGGCCTTAAAAACAAGGACTTTAAAGCAGCAGAGAAAATTAATTATAGAGTAGAAGGCAAGCACAAAAAGCCGATAATTGCCTTTGCACCTTTGCGTTGGATAATCTTGGGACTTTCGTTAATTGCTATGACCTTGACGCTTGTTGGATACTGTAAAGCTCAAAATAAACTAGTAGAGGCAACGAATGCAGCCGAACAATCAATCGTAAAATAATGTATAGTTCATTTCGTTATATTCGTTTTAAATGCTAATCATGAAACCCACTTGGATTATTCTTTTATTTGTTGCGATGCCAGCTCTTTCTCAGGAAAGGGCCGATGAAAACGAACGAGAGAAATATCCTACATCATTTGCGTTTCAAATCAGAGGATTGGCGCATAATCGTTTTGTTGAAGGATCGACTTTGACCCAAACGAACGATACGGTTATTAGTTCTATTGGGATGCGTAACGGTTTTTCATTTGGTGGCCTAATTCGGCGTCGATATACCGATCAATTGGGATTTGAGTTAGGTTTGATTCACAACAAGCGGTATTTCAATTTGGCTTCTTCGCCGACTGACACAAACGTAACCTATACTTCCGATTTCGCTTTTACCAATTATGAATTGCCTGTCAAAGGATTGGTATTCGTAAAATTCTCCAATTCTATTTTTGCTAATGTTGGTTTAGGAATGACCGCTTTGTATAAACCATCAAGTGTTTATGCTCAAGTGGATGATTTGCCGGTAAAACGAAGCGCTAGTTTTGAAGGATATGCGTTTCGAAAGTTTGGATTTAACGTCGATGCACAAATTGGCGTAGAATACAGAACACGAAATTCTGGGATCTTTTATTTGGGGGGCTCTGCAAGTATACCTACGAGTCCGTTATTTGCCTTTATTTCAGTGTATCGTTCTCAAAATGAAAGTATTCGAGTGGATCAAGCTCAGTTTGTTCGTTCGCCGTATTTCACGCTAGACCTTCGTTATTATTTCCCGAAAATTAGAAACAAAGGAGATCAACCAAACAAAGGTTTACTGGATTAATCATGGTACCTAAAGAAGCACAAGTTTTAATCGATAAACTGGAATTACTGCCTCATCCCGAAGGCGGATTCTACAAAGAAACCTATCGGTCTGAAAAAACGGTTGGTGATAGAAATGTGCAAACGGCCATTTATTTTCTAATTACTTCCCATAATATTTCTCGTTTTCATCGCATCAAAAGTGATGAAATTTGGTTTTATCATGCTGGAAGTCCATTGTCTATTCATACTTTGTCCAAAGTAAATGGTCATCAGGTACAGAGAGTGGGATTAGATATAGCAAAAGGAGAAGTACCTCAGTTTTTGGTATCGGCCGAAACTATTTTTGGAAGTTCTCTAGACGTAGACAATGCATTTTCGTTGGTCTCTTGTACCGTCGCTCCCGGATTTGATTTTGCAGATTTTGAATTGTTTACTACTGAACAATTACTCCTCGAGTTTCCTGATTTTGAAGCTATTATTCGAAAAATGACTTAAAAGTTCTTGTCGAACAAATGTGCTACCCAAAGGCTAATTTTTTCATTGTCCATTCTTGGATAAATAGCGCGAATCGTTCCATTTACGGATGCAATATTCAAGTAATCACCAAAGAAGACCTCTTTATTTGGTGTAAATGGTTTTTTCGTGATTTTCATTTCTGTAAATGACATTCCGCCATCAATAGACCGAGCCGAATAAACATTCGTTTCATCACCTTTCGAATCTCTTCTGTCGTAATAGACAAAATATAAGTTTCCAGTACTTTGGTCTATGGACATCCAGGTGAAAAATTGATGTGCCGGTCCATTATCTTGATTCACTTTTACAGGTTTCGACCAAGTTTTACCATCGTCTTTTGAAACAGACAGCCAAGAATCGGTATCATCTGTTCCATTGCGTTGATCGCACCAGTTCAAGTATAAATTTCCACGATTCGATCCTTGCGAACAATCGCTGACAAGAATGGGTAAGCCATTTGCCCGAGAAATACCTGGGATTTCCAATGTCCAGCCACCGAATTGTGGTCCGATGAATTGTTCTTCTTTCAACCACGTTTCGCCTTTATCTGAAGACTTTTGCATAACTAAACCTTTGGTACCTGACCACACCACAAATAATTCACCATTTTTTCCAACGGCAGGAACAGCTCCTTCGACTGTATTGTCATCATCCAAACAATCTCCGGCAAATTTTGAAATCCTCACGGGAGTCGACCATGTATCACCTTTGTCCAACGATTTTGAAAAAACAATGATGGAAGAATCTTCTGATAATCCACTGTTGTATGAATCAAATTGGGTCCAAGTCATGTATAAATGGTCGGTTTGTGGATCTAGACAAATCCAATGCTTGTCTTGTGTTTTAGTGCCATTTGGTTCAGGTGAAGTTCCAGTTGTGAATTCGCCATCTACTTGATCAACCCTTTGACAAACAATTCTATCCAAATGTGTTGCTTTATCGTAGGAAGCCAAATGAAAATAATAAGCAGTTCCAGTACTGTCGAACATCAAAACAGGATCTCCGTAAACGCCGTAGGTACTTTTCATTGTAGAACTTGTCCAGGTTTTTCCAGCATCTTTTGAATAATAATAATCGTCCAGAACAGTTCCAGCAATTTGAATGTTTTGATCTTTGGGATGAATGGCAATGCTCGGTTCAACCTGTGCATAAGGATAGTTGCTACCTCGAGGTTTGGCCAAACGTACAGATTTCACTCCTGAAATTTTACAAGAGGCAAAGGCCAAAAGCGTAATGAATAAAATGGATAACTTCATTTTCTATCGCAACCAATAATTGATCAGTTTTTTATTGGTAAAATCGGCATCCAATTCCAACATGAATCGGGGAGTGGTAATTTCGGACATTTTTCCTTTTAAAGTATAAAGTATATTGTCTCTTGAAATCAACAATTCAAAGGTGTCATTCAATCCAAATTTGGATAGCATTTCTCCATACGATCCACCGTCAATTCTATAATTATCGATAGCGATAACTTCGTCTCCAACACTAAGTCCAATGCTTTCTGCAGCAGAACCTCGATCGACACCTCGAACAGTTGTACCGCCCAATCTCGTACCAAATCTCACTTCTTTAACATCCTGACGATTGGCTTTCAATCCTACTTGACTGAACACTTTTTCGTAATCGGGAATTTCAGTTCCATGAATAAAACGCTCGAAGAACTCCGTCAAATCAGATTTGGTGAATTTCTCTAACTCTGCTTTGAATTCAGCTTCCGTAAATCCACGGTTTTGGTCGACATGATATGTCTTATAGATGCTTTGCATGAAGTGATCCAAGCATTTCTCACCATTTGAAACTTTGACAATCATCGCATCGAATTGAGCGGCCATAACCTGTCCACGGGAGTAATAAGACATCGTTGTGTTGTAGCTGTTTTCGTTTGGTCGATATGCTTTAATCCATGCATCGTAACTCGAATGGGCAAGAGGTTGAACTCTGGACCCGGTTGAGCCTTCAACGTAATTCATCGAGCTATTCAGTTTCCCTAAATATTGTTCTTTGGTATAAAAACCAGCTCGAAGCATTAAAAGTTCATCGTAATAAGAAGTAAATCCTTCCATTACCCATAAAAGAGTGGTGTAGTTTTCTTGATCGTAATTAAATGGACCCAATTCTATCGGACGTATGCGTTTTACATTCCATAAATGAAAGTATTCATGCGCAACTAAATTCAAGAAGCCCAGATAGTCTGAGCCATTATACGTCCAGCGGTTCACACTTAAAGTGGTGCTGTTGCAGTGCTCCAATCCGCCTTGTCCTTGTTCTACGTTGTGAATAATAAACGTATAATCTTTGTTGGGATTCTGACCAAAAACACCTGTGGCGCTTTCTATTATTTTAGCCATGTCACGTTTCATGTTTTCGATGTTGTGATTACCCCGACCATAAACGGCAACAGTGTGTTTTACGCCCGCAGCTGTGAAATCGAATATTTCTTGATTTCCAATTTCAATTGGACAGTCTACAAGTTGATCGTAATCGTTGAATTTGAATCGCGTTCCACCATCCGTTGCTAAATTTTCTGTACAGAAGGGCAATGCAGTGGTGATTTTCGAAAATGATGCGTGAGGAATAACATCCAAGCAACCTTTTACTGCTTTGTGTCCTTCGAGGTACATCAAGACACCACTTCCGCTGACGTAACCATGTGTTAAATCCAAGAAACTCGTTCGAACAGACAATTCAAAAGCGTAGACCTCATATTTCACGGTGACCTTTTTTTCCTTACTTTTTTTAATAACCCAAGTATTTTTGCTTGATTTTTCAACAGGAAGTTTGTCTCCTTTTTTATCCAAAGCAACAACTAGGTCTACATTTTTAGAGAATTCTCTGACCAAATAACTCCCTGGCGCCCATACCGGCATTTTAATTTTGAGTTCATCATCGTCGAAATCAGTGAGTTCCATTTCAACTTGGAAATAGTGCGTTTGTGGAGCGTCCATCCTCAATTTGTATTGAATTTTTTGAGCGTGAGCGCTTCCTAAAAAAGCACAAAAGAGAGGAATAATAAGGTGATTAATGTTCATTTTTTATTTATTTTCGGGTGTCCCTAAGTTTGGGAGTCTAAAGATAATAAATTGATATGAAATTAATCGGAACTCTTTTTTTGATAACCGTTTTGTTTGCTTGTAAGGAAGAACCAAAGCAAAAAACCAATACCGTAGACATAGCATTGTTGAAAAGTCAAATGGAGCAAATGGAATTGGATGCTCAGTTAAAAGATTCAATTGTGAATGAATCCTTGTCTTTTTTCAATGAAATTCAAGAGAATTTGGTGGCAATAGGTGTGAAAGAGGAAAGTGTTCGTCAACAAAGCGGAGATCCTGAAATAGCGAACAACGAACGAGAAATGGTGTTCAATGAAATCCGTCAAATCAACAATCTGCGCGCCGATAATGCAAAAAAAATGACACAACTTCAGGATCAAATGAAGAATAGTGGAATGAAAATAATTGAGTTGGAATCTATGGTAAATCGTTTGATGCAACAGTTAGTCGATAAAGATGTGGAGATTCAATCTTTGCAGAAAGAATTGGAACAAAAAGACAAAGATTACGCAAGATTGTTTGATGCTTATCAAGAGAAAGATTATCAGATGGACTTGATGAAAGAGGATGTGAATACCGCTTATTATGTTTATGGCACAGAGAAGGAGCTTTTGAAAAATGAAGTGATTTCAAAAAATAAAGGATTTGTTGGGATAGGGAAGAAGGTTCGACTCAAAGAAGATTTCAATGAGAATTATTTCACGAAAATTGATAAACGCAGCAAGAAGGATTTTTTAATTTCAGGTGATAAAATAGAACTGATTTCGACCCACCCGACTAGTTCGTATGATTTGATTCCAATAGGAGAAAATACTAAACTGGTGGTGAAGGATTTGAAATCATTTTGGAAGGTGTCACTGTATTTGATTGTGGTGGTGAAGTAACTGAATTGATTACATTTTGAAAATCAAAATTCGAAAATTTTAATATTCGAAAAGACTAAGTTTTTAGTCTCTGAAAAATGATTGTCGAAACCAATGTTTAAGATGCTTTATCACCTATAAATGAAAAAAAGAAAACTCCTTTGAATCCCAAACTTCGTCAAATAAATGCGGATAATAATTCTTCATTTCTGCATTCATAAAGTCGACTGGCACGTCATAAAATGTTCCATAGTAATGCAAGTACTCTATAAACTGCTTTTCACCCGAATAAGCTTGAAACATAGAATTTGTCTTCCCATCAAAATCTAATGGAGGAACACCGGATAATCGACAAATTCTTTTGTCAAACGCAGGCGTGCATGCAATCCATTGATCGTTCAAAAATACCTCTACATAGCCATGAAAAACAATTTCAGAACGTTTTAGGTACTTCTCAAGTTTCTCTACTCCAATATGATTTCGCACCACCGCGTAGCCCAATCGTGAAGGAATACCAAGTTTTCTAGCCCCTGCAGCAAAGACAATTGCTTTTTCAACGCACCATGCACGATTTTTGGATAGAATTTGACTCGCAACCAATGATTCTGGCCGCAGGTCCAAATGATACGGATCGTACAGGAATCCATCTCTAACTTTGTTGTAGAATTTTATTGTTTGCGCAATAGGATCGGTTAAAGTTAGTATTTCGCCAATGTATTCTTCGAATAATGGATCATTGAAATTTAAAAACTCCGTTTCCTGTAGGTATGATTCTAGATTTTCCAATAAGGCAAAAGTAAAAGATTGATTGAAATTATTATAATCTTTATTAAAGTTGGACTAATTCCCATTGGAGTTCTTAATTTCGAAGTATGGAAAATCCAGCCAGAAAATTAGACGAAAGAATAGGGCCAACAAGTCCTTTGCCAACGATACTTCGGCTAAGAAATTGGATTTTTGGTTTGAAGTCACCAAATTTTATTATTAGAATCGGTTTTTATTATTTGACGATAGTCGGAATTATATTTCTGGTTTGGAATGTTTTGAGCTTTATTGCTCTTCAAATGCGATTTTTAGTTCGTGCCAACAAAAATATATCGATTTCTGAGTTTTTATCTGAACGCGCTATCGAATTAGAAATTCATCCTGATTATATTTTGCCGAAGTTACTAACCTATTTTTCTATTGCAGCTATTTGCTGGGGTGTTTTCCTTTTTGCATTGGTCTTGCTTTGGCGCAAGAAAAAAATGTTCTTTTGGGTAGGAGCTGGAGCACTTGTTTTCCATATTGGAATGGGTATTTTTTATATGGGAGGACTCTATTTTTGGGCAGAAATCAGCAACCTAGATAAACTCGTCATTTTCTCGAGTATTGCCGCTTTAGCGTTTTACCGTTTCTTTCAATTTCCTTCCGGAACATCATCTAAATAATGCCGCAAGAGATTTGTCAGGTTGTGGGACGTTTGGTTGTCTCTTGAAATATTCAACTGGCTTAGCGTATAATATAGTTCTCTTTCAGAAAGATGCATTCCAATGAACTTTTCAAGTTCCTCGAGATTCATATAATCCACCAATGGACGTGATTTTTTCGAGTGATGTATCCTGTTGGCCAATTCTTTCGCTGGGCGATTCAAGTAAACTGTCAATCCATTTTTATTTAAAAGTTCCATGTTGTCATTAAAACAGGGTGTGCCACCACCAGTTGAAAGTAAGGCATGTTTTTCTTTTTTGATGAATGAACTCAAGAAGGCCGTTTCCATGCGTCGAAATCCCTCTTCACCATAAGTTTTAAAGATATCAGGGATGGACATTTCAGCTTCCTTCTCAATTTCTTTGTCCATATCAAAAAAGGGTATAGATAAGTGCTTAGCAACCCTTTTTCCTAAGGTGCTTTTGCCTGATGCCATATATCCAACAAAGAAAATTATCATACCTTTCGCTTTCAGAAACAAACCTACGTCTTTTTGCATAATTGTGGTGAATCGACTTTTATTTTCTGTTTAGAAAATGTTTTTTACTTTATTTTGTACTTAAAATCAAAGGCTTATAGAGTTTTAGAAAAAAATAACTAAAAAAAAGCAATTCTGGCCTTGTTGAAAAAAAATATACGTGTATATTTGCAGCCTCAAACAGATGAAATATCCATAAGAAAATTAGGATTCCGTAGCTCAGTTGGTAGAGCAATACACTTTTAATGTATGGGTCCTGGGTTCGAGCCCCAGCGGGATCACAAAAAAAAGGAAAAAAAGGTTTAATCGAAAGATTAGACCTTTTTTGTTTTTAGAAATTTCTTAAGGGGTCGTACATGCATTGAATAGGAACAATACATTCGACCATAGCGAAGAGTGGCAGGTCTGAATCACGAAAAAAAGGGACTAACGAAATAATATGCGTTTGTATCAGATTTTTGAATTTAAGATTGAAAGAAATTATCTAGTTTCAAATTGATGGTAGTTCGGACTAAAATTCGAAAATTTTAGTCCGAAATTTTCACAATTGTAGTTTTATGTAATAAATTACAAATTTTCTAACATATTCCTTCGGATAATTCGTGTGAAATGATTTTTAATAGTTCCAGAAAATAATCTAGATTTCCATTTTGAACTATAAAATAAAAGAATTACAATGTTGGCTTTCATTCCAATAAAAAATCCCGTTTCGGCGAACCAAAACGAGATTTTGAATAATTATATTTTGACTTACAATTCAAATCGAACAGGTAAGGTAATTGATGTTTTTACGTTTTTACCACTTGCATCTTGACCAGGATTCCAAGCCGGCATTTCAGAAACAACTCTCAAAGCTTCGGTAACCAATGAAGGATGACCACCACGACGAGCAATTTGTCTGGAAATACTCCCATCTTCATTGATGATAAATTCAACAAAAATCGTTTCTGTTTTTTTATTCTCTAAAGCATCAGCAGGATAATTTAGGTTCTCTTTCAAATACGCGTGCATCGCTTCTTGTCCGCCAAAAAACTCTGGTTGAACGGAAGGGTTGTAGTCCACATCTTCTTGCAATTGCGCAAAAGCAGAGGCAGTGAACAAAAGTGTCAAAATGCTTAAAAAGAATAAGCTTTTCATAATATGATTAATTTTAATTCTACAATTTACCTAAAAAGGAATGATTTCCTGTATTATAAACGTCATTTTGAGTGAAGGGTTGCTCGTTTCCTTTGAACAGTTCGTTTGACTGCAAAAAAATAAATCAGGAGTACCTAAGACTATTGCTTTTCAAAGAAGGATTCGAATTATTGAAAAAGATAACTAATTCTACAACCCCGCTTTCTGTCTTTCCAATCTCGGTTGCTCGTCCATTCGAATCGTCAAAACACGCATGTATTGTGCAGTTCTACTCTTAGGCCTCATGTTAAATGTTTTTTCGGCGTATTGAATGGCTTGTTGTAAGTTTCCGGACATTTCATTTGCTACAGCCAAGTTGTATGCGCTGCGAAAAGCTTCTCTTCTTTTTCCAGTTTCACCCGTACGCCATATGTTTTCAGCTGTAGTCCAATTGTTTGTTCTGGCCAATTTTGAAGCTACTCTTAAATTTTTGGAACCACTATGATAAATATCTCGTTTTTCGAAGTTAGTGTAAGGGACTAGCATTCTGCCGTATTCGTAACCGGTTCCATATGCTCTTTTTTCAACGTTGTTGGCTCCTTGTAATACCAATGTGCCACCACCGCCACCAGCTCGGTAACCCATCATTTGTTCATCGACGATAACTTTATTGATATTATCATATACTCTATAATAGGCTCGAACTGTTGCAGAACCTTGGTTCGGTGTGTTCGGTATATTAGCACCACCTATAGTTCCGGCTTCATCTGAATCGAAGAATTCACAGGCCACAATCATGTCGCTGCCATTTGCCATGCACAAAGAATCGATTACGGACCAAGTTAAAGCTGGTGGTGTATTTATTATTGTATTTGTTTTCATGTCAACGATTGCGCCAACGGGCAGTAAGCGATCTCCTTGTGTTAATGCAAGCTGAATACCATTTAAAGCAGCTTTAGCTCCCAATCTATCTGCCATGATGGATTCACCAGAAATTATGCCCTCTAGCACACTTCCAACCGTTGTAGCTCCTTTTTCCGGAATCGTTCTATTGACCAAAGTTACTCGTTTTACCTCCGGCCGAAGTTCTATAACTGCTGGGTGTTCTACTTTTATTCCAACGGTTTTATAGGTGGAACAAGATCCAAGTATCAGGGTAATAATTAATAGTATTGTTAATTTCATAATTGCTTGTTTTACTTATTATTTATTTTATTTGCTATAAATGTTTCAACTACAAAATCTAAGCCAAAAAAGAATGAGTCTAAAGATACACTTCTTCTCATTCATATGTAATAAATTCTTATGCTTCCTTTTTCAAATGAACATCCATTTGAGGGAAAGGAATACCAATATTATTTTTCGCAAATTCTTTGTAAATATTTTCTTGCATGTCGTAATGAATACCCCAATAGTCTGATGTTTTACACCATGGTCGAACAGTAACATTCACACTGGAGTCTTCTAAACTACATAATGCAATAAACGATGCAGGTTCTTCTAGAAGGCGTGAATCATTGATAAGAATGGTGCGAATCACGCCTCTTACCTTGTCGTAATTACCACCATAGTTAAACCCGAAAACCAAATCAACTCTTCTAATATATTCTCTTGTATAGTTTACAATGTTTCCATTGGCCAAGGGTCCGTTCGGTAATAACATAGCTCGGTTATCTGCCGTTAAAACAACGGTATTGAAAATGTGCATTTCTTTAACAATTCCTTTTTCACCTTGTGCATCTATAAAACCTTCCACTTTAAATGGTATGAAAAACAGAATCATGACTTCATCTGCATTATTTCCCAATGCACCTGAAAATGCCATTCCAATGGCTAATCCCGCCGCACCCAAAAGTGCAATGAAAGAAGTTATTTCAATACCCATTTGGCTAGCTGCCAATAGTGCAACCAACATTTTCAATGTTGTGGTAGCAACAATTTATAAAAAGCTTGATAGACCTGAATCCATATTACTTTTCTTCAATCCTTTATGAATGAGTTTCGAAAGTCTTTTCGTTAACCAAAACTCAATTACTAATATGGCAATGGCTACTAATATTACACCACCACTTTTAACCAACCATCCTTAAATATCGGTACTTTATATTCCCAACATGCTTTCTATTTTATCTATCACTTTTTTGTTATTTTTGCTTGTAAGTGTGCTTTTTTTTGAAAAAGGATGCAAGATACATCACTTTTAAAGACAACTCAAGAAAATAACATGTTTTTCATTTTGTCAAAAATTCTTCTTTTTCTAACAAAACCCTTCATTTGGATTCTTGTTCTTTTTGTGACTGGTTACTTTTTTAAAAAGTGGAAATACGCTAAAAAAGCATTAGGACTTTCATTGATATTTCTTTTCTTCTTTTCTAATTCAGTGATTCAATTAGAGTTTTCTCGATTGTGGGAAGTGCAAGGAAAGAAAATTGAAACACTCGGCACGTATGACTGTGCTTTAGTTTTGACTGGTATGGCCAGTTATAATAACGACCTAAACCGCCTTGAGTTAAATCGGAATGGTGACCGTATCTGGCAAGCAATGGATTTGTATCGATCTGGAAAGGTGAAGAAAATTATGATTTCGGGAGATTCAGGTCATTTAACCGACAAAGGATTACATGAGGCGCAACAACTCGCCATGGTTTTAGAAAGGAATGGAATTCCGACTGAAGATGTGATCATGGAATCAAAATCACAGAATACCTATCAGAACGCTCTTGAATCGGCAAAAATAATTAAGACTAAGCATAAGAATTGGAAAAAAATACTTTTGGTTACTAGTTCTACCCACATGCGCAGATCAATGGCTTGCTTTAAAGAACAAGGAATTATTTGCACTCCATTTTCGACGAATTTGGACACCGGCCCGACAAGGGGATATTTCTTTGAACAGTATCTTCTTCCCAATATTGGCGCTCTTGAAGCGTGGGAGAATATAACGAAAGAGTGGGCTGGATTTGTGATGTATAAGCTAATGGGCTATTTATAGCCACTAAAGTATCACTTCACATTTGTCGGTGTTTACCCATTTACTCCACGTTTTATTGTATCCGTGAATTTCTTTGGTGTCGACGCCCTTAGTGTTGACAATACCACCGCCGTTATTCGCCCAATTGAATAGACCTCCATACAAGTTCTTCACATTTTTAAATCCCTTTTTCTTCAATTGTTCTGTGAGTTTTCCGCTGCGATAACCAACTGAACAATATATCACTATCGTCGCTTTCTTGTCCTGTTTGTTGATTTTAGTCCAATCAATATTGTCGTAACCTACCCAAATAGCGCTATAAATATGGCTAACTTGGTATTCCTTTAATTCCCGACTGTCCAAAAAGATGATTTTTTCTTTCTTTTTTTGAAGGGCTTGTACCTCGGTCATGGAAATGATTGGTGCTTTTTTACCTGCCATATTTATTGCCATTTTTTCAAATCCTTCCGGATTTTGACCGCAAGCGGCAAAGAGAATGGTGAATAAAAATAAAAGAGATAATAAAAGTCGCATGTTGTATTTTTTAATTAGACGATTTTTCAAAGTATTACTTACAGAAATCGAACCAAAACTAATCGATTTGCCATTTTATAATTTTTCGATCATCCGAAGTGCTAAGGAATTGATTTTCATTTACTAAACAAAGCGAATTGACAGAATGTTTGTGTCCGCCCGTTTTATTCTCCAATTTTTGTTTGAAGGAATAGGTGAGGTCGTCCCATATTTTTATCGATTTATCTCGACTGGCCGAAACAATTGTTTTTCCTTCATTGATTAGCAGTAGGTCGTATATGGCGAAGTTGTGCGCCGGAATAGACTCCAGTAATTTCTCGGCTTGCCAATCCCAAATTTTTAGTAATCCATCCTTTCCACCAGAAATCAATTTATTTTCGTCTAAGGCCGAAAAAACGGAACAACAAGATCCGTTTTCGTGTCCCGGTAAAGTGCCGATTTCATTAAAATACTGCGTCTCAAAGATTCTGATTTTTTCATCCTGTCCGTGTACGACAATCAATTTCCCATCCGATTTGGCATTTATTTTTCGTATTTTTCCACAGTTTAGGGGAAGAAAGAGAACCAAATCTAAATTTTTTGAATTCCAAATGGACAAGTTTCCTTCTGCATCACCCGCTACAATGAAGTTTGTAGTGGGCACTTCCACCAAGGAAAATAGTGC
>ERZ1047472.1505-NODE-1505-length-18057-cov-6.837351_pt1 | contig 18057 bp, 17 predicted proteins | sample MGYA00383095_ERZ1047472 | MGnify/ENA primary metagenome ERZ1047472 (study PRJEB29581, sample SAMEA5548365) | metagenome | biome: marine; feature: coastal; material: water | depth 1 m | study: Short-term variability in the microbial, nano- and picoplankton... | reverse complement strand
GGCTACGTCATTGTGGCAGGTCAGTGCACCAATCCGGATTTTGCCGTCGCCATCCAGCCGTTCCACGCCCTGAAGCTCGACCAAGCCGGATAAATCAATCAGATCCGAAGGCGCGGCCAAGCGCTGCTTCATGCTTGGAATCAGCGTCATGCCGCCGCTTAGGTACATGGGGTCTTCGGCTTGAGCAAAGAGTGACCGCGCGGAATCTAAACTGTCGGGTCGGTGGTAATCGAAGGAATACATCTACTAGGCCCCCTTCGCTTTCGACGACAATTCCGCCGCGCCCTTGGCCACGGCAGCCACAATGTTCTGATATCCGGTGCAGCGGCAAATGTTGCCTTCCAACCCATGACGAATGGCGTCGCTATCCAGTGGTTTGGATTGGGACTGGGCATCGGTTACCAGATCAATGGCCTGCATAATCATGCCCGGCGTGCAAAACCCGCACTGCAAGCCATGACAGTCCTGAAACGCCGCTTGCATTGGATGAAGGTCATCGGTGCTGCCGATGCCTTCGATGGTTACCACCTGGGCACCCTGAGCCTGAACCGCCAGCACTGAACAGGACTTCACCGCCCGACCGTCGAGATGCACCGTACACGCGCCACATTGGGAGGTATCACAGCCCACATGAGTACCCGTTAACCCAAGCTGCTCTCGCAGCACATTGACCAGCAACGTATTGGCGGCAACCTCTACATTCTGCACTTGTCCGTTTACGGTGATGGCAACGTTCATTGAATTATCTCTCCCCAAAACCCTTGGCTGGTTAAAGCGCCAGCACCATGGCTGTTATCAGCACCACGAAGGCAGAGGCCCAAATTAACCCAAGGCCATCTGTCGCTCGAGGCTCAGTTGCCTCTCCATTGGTGGAGGCCTGGTCGGCGCCGCCAGCCCCATCGGTTTCGGAAGCATCGACTTGGGCACTTTGCGCTTGCGCAAAGTGTTTACTAAAGGCGGCAAAAAAATCGTCTGCCATTTTTGCTGCGGCGCCGTCAACCAATCGCGAGCCTACCTGTGCAAGCTTGCCACCCACCGACGCCTGTACTTGATAGGTGAGCAGCGTGCTCGGTCCTTCTGGTGTTTCCGCTAGCGACTTGAGCTGAACTTGAGCCTGTCCCTTGGCAACTCCGGCTCCGCCTTTCACCTCACCACTGAGGGTATAGCTGTTCGGGGCTTGCACGTCGCTCAAAGTCAGGGCTGCTTTAAACACGGCGTTGACTGGCCCAACCTTGGCTCGCACGGCGGCCTGCAAGTTAAGGGGATCGATCTGCTCGATACTCTCGCACCCGGGGATACTGGCCCCAAGCACCTCAGGATCGTTTAGTGCATTCCAAACGACCTGAATGTCCCCGTCTATCTTGTACTCGCCTTGCTGCTGCAATTTCTGTCCCAACGTCTGTTGTTGTCACCCAATACTATACTGGTTCGCCGAAGGCGGCAGCGCGTTCTAAACGGCTGGTCTCATCTGCGGCCAAGTATCTGCAGGCCAGCAACAACGCTGCAACGCTGAGCGCAAAGGCCCCAAGCCCCCATGTCATGGCCGTTTGCAGCGCCACAGCACTGTCCACACCACCCCGGTAGTATAGGTCACTGAACTGACCGATTAAAAACGGCCCCAGCGCCAAGCCCACAAAGGTGTTCATTAACAGGTAATAAGCCGACGCCGTCGCTCGCATACGAGGCATCACTAAGTCGTTTACTGTACTGGCCGCACAACCAATCCAGGCCGGAGAAATCACGCTGAACAAAAAGCTGTAAATGTAGGCCATGAAGATGCTGTCTGTGTACAAGAACCCAAGCGCGAAGGGGACCGCCAACAGCGGAATGGCCAAACCCACATAGAGCCGAGCGTTGACGGTTTTGGCCCGAAAATAATCCGCCACCACGCCGCCAAGGACGATACCGATAAAGCCGCCAACCGCCGACCCTAGGCCCAAATACAAACCTGCATCGCCAATAGACTCACCGTGGAAGCGCTGCATAAACGGCGGCGACCAAAAACCGATGCCATAAGTCACGAAAGAGATCGCCGGGAAACCCACCGTCGCGGCTAGGAAGGCCTTGGACTTGAACATCATGCCGTAACAGGCCGGATCCGTGAGTTTTTGATAGTGAATCCACGTCACCGTAATGTAGACGCCGCTTCCTAGCGCGATCCACTGCAGAAGGGTTGGCATGACCAAGTAGAGGGCAAGAAATAAGCCACCTACCACTGCCATAGCGACTAAGTTCATTACCACGGCTCGCACCCCACCCGCCGCGAAGAGGGCAAACAACGAAAAGCCTGGCAACACGCTCATAAAGGAACTGGACGTCGCCTTAAATGGGTGCGGATGTTCCGGGGTGACCAAGCCTTCGGAGGCGCCACGGATCGGCTCCCGGATGGTCCATACCCAAACCGCCATTAAAATGCCCGGTAAACCAACGGCCAAAAATGCTGCCTGCCACGCCTTAATACCCAAGGGCGCTAGGGAAGGATCGGGATACCATTGATGCCAAGTCGCCACGATGGCGCCGCCCAAAAATAAGCCGATCCCCGAGCCCAAATAAATACCGCTGGAGTAAATGGCCAACACCGTGGCCCGAACCTTGGGAGAGAAATAATCCGAGATCATGGAAAAAGCCGCCGGGGTGGCACTGGCCTCGCCAATACCCACACCGAAGCGGCAGGCCGCCAGCTGTCCGAAATTTTGCGCGAAACCGGACATGGCGGTCATAGCGCTCCAAAAGGACAAGCCGATGGAGATGAGTTTCTTACGATTCCACACATCTGCCAGTCGACCCAAGGGAATGCCAAACACCGCGTAAAACACCGCGAAGGCGGTGCCGTACAAAAAACCGATCTCAGCATCGCCGATGCCCAGATCTAACTTAATCTCTTCAGCCAGAATGGACAGAATTTGCCGGTCAACGAAATTGAAGATGTAAACGATGATCAGCACGAACAGCACATAGCGCCCGTAGTCCGGGCCACCAGGCTGCTCTATGGGTTGGGGTGAATCCTGCGCATCGGTTGATGTTGCTTGAGCTACGTTGGTCTCGTTTTGATGCGTATCAGTCAATCAAATTCTCCCCATCCCAGCGTTCCTTGGTGACAAAGTCCGCTATCGGTTTACGTTTCAGTTTGGTCAATTGTTTGACCGGTTGTCCCAGCGGAATCATGGCCGCAAAGGCCATCTCATCCGGCACGCCAAAGTAGTCTTTTAGCTGGGGTTCGGCCCCAGCCACGAAGGTTGTTAGGGTGCCACCCAAGCCCTCGCTGCGGGCGGCCAGCAAAATATTCCAGACAAAGGGGTAAATGGAGGCACCAGAAATTACGCCCACCCGATCCAGACCACTATCAAAGGAGGCCACCACGGAGAGATCTACAAAGACTAAAAGAATAACTGGCGCGCCGGTCAGGTTGTCCAGCATGGTTTTTGGCACCTGAGTCTGGGCAATCTCGGCATCAGAGACTTGAGACGGATTAACCGTATTAAGCGGGGCTTCGCCGGCTTTCACTTGGGCCACATAGCGCTGCATTTGAGGCTCAATCAGTTCACCCAGTTTTGCTCGGGATGCTTCTTCCCGCACCACGAGAACCTTCCAACCTTGGCGATTACCGCCGCTAGGCGCAAACCTAGCTTGTTCTAAAATGTTGGCAATGACCTCGTCGCTTACCGGCGCATCGGTAAATTCCCGCGCAGCAAACGTCGTGCGCATGACCTCGTAAAGCTCCATGGTCTCCCCTTACTCACCCCTAAGTTGAGTGGTCAGTCAGACCACAGCAAGGCTGTATCCTGCGGGTGTCGGACGGGTGATGTCAAAGGCGAAGAATTAGCGCCTAAACCCTTGGGCTTGGTCCGCTGTTCCGAGGATAATCACGCCATGACTGAGACTGTTATTTTCCACAAACCCTATGGCGTACTGCCCCAATTCTCGGACAAAGAAGGGCGCCCTCACTTAGGCGATTTCGTCAGTGTGGCCGGCATATACCCGGCCGGTCGTCTGGACCGGGACAGCGAGGGTTTGATGGTGCTCACCAGTGACGGCGCGCTGCAGCATAAAATCGCTCATCCCGATCACAAGATGAGCAAGACCTACTGGGTTCAAGTGGAGGGTGCCCCGACAGAAGAGGATCTGGCCCCCATCAGCGACGGCTTGGCCCTTAAAGATGGAATGACCTTACCGGCCAAGTGCCAGCTGGGAATCGCCGGACACCAGATCTGGGATCGAGATCCACCCATTCGAGTTCGCAAAAGCATTCCAGATACGTGGTTAACCCTCACATTGAAAGAGGGCCGAAATCGACAGGTTCGGCGCATGTGCGCTCACTTGGGTTTTCCGGTCCTGCGCCTGATCCGCTATCGGGTTGGCTCATGGACTTTGGATGGTTTGGCACCGGGCCAATGGCGAGAGGTGTGAGCGCCTGATTCGCGCTTTAAGTTCATACGTTAAGACTTGAGCAGACCGAGCCTGAACATCAGGCCCAAAGACTAAGCCCTAGGCAAGGCACCCGGAAACATCAGTTCTGACAGGGGTTTACGCGGTGATGGCACCTCGCGCTCCCGCAGGGGTTCCGGCAGATCATCTGCCGAGGCAGGATGACCAAGGGCGATGATGGCTTGGGTCGCGAAGGCGTCACTCAAGCCCAACACCTGTGGTGCCTGATCGTGATGAAAGCCCCACATGGCGTGGGCAGCCAGCCCCATGTGCTGAGCTTGCAGGGCCATGCTCATCCATGCGCTGCCAGCATCAAAACTGTGGGTGGCTGCCGGTGCATCGTTGGCTTCGAATCGGGTGCGGGATACCAAGGCGACTAGTGCGCCGGCCTTCGCTGCCCAAAGCTGATTCACATCCATCAGTAGGCCAAAAATCCTGTCCCACTCTGGGGTATTTGGCAGGGCGTATATAAAGCGCCAAGGTTGTGAGTTGAAACACGAAGGCGACCAGCGCCCGGCTTCGCAAAGGGTCTCGAGGTCTTGCAGGCTGAGTGCTTGGCCAGTCATGGAACGGGGTGACCAGCGCTGGCGGAATTGGTCATGGGCTGGCGCACCCGGGGAACGCTGGGAAAAATCTGCTGACAGTAAGAGATTGTCCTTATCGTTCATGGCGCATGTCCTCTGCTCTTGACCTGACCTCTGCCTCTAGTGCGACTTTACTCTCGTCTTTCCCTAGCTTGGCCTCGCTACAGATGCGCGGCCAGTCTAGGACAAGGTTTCGCGCTATCGCAAAACCCTGCCAAGACCCTAGGTGACACCCGTTCGGCTTAGCCTTTAAATTCAGCAACCACCGCTGCGATAGACTGCTTGGCATCACCAAACAACATCCGCGTGTTGTCGCCGAAGAACAACGGGTTATCCACCCCGGAGAAGCCTGAGCCCATGGAGCGCTTGAGTACGAATACGGTTCGCGCTTGGTCTACGTTAATGATGGGCATGCCATAGATCGGGCTGTTCTCGTCGTTGCGAGCGGACGGGTTAACCACGTCGTTGGCGCCAATCACCACCGCTACATCCACATTGTCGATGCGCGGATTGATGTCTTCCATCTCAACCAGCTGATCGTACGGCACATTCGCTTCAGCCAGCAGCACGTTCATGTGTCCGGGCATACGTCCCGCTACTGGGTGGATGGCATAGGTCACTTCTGCGCCATTTTTCTCCAGCAGTTCGCCAAGCTCGCGTACCACGTGCTGAGCCTGTGCTACCGCCATGCCATAACCTGGAACGAAGGAAACAGACTGAGCCGCTTCTAAGATCAAGAAAGCGTCTTCGGCGACGATGGGCTTAACCTCACCCTCCACCTTGGTAGCCTGCTTAACTGCACCAAATCCAGAGAACAGTACATGCCCTAGGGACCGGTTCATGGCCTTACACATGATGTTGGTCAAGATAATACCTGCCGCGCCCACCATGGAGCCGGCTACGATCAGGATGTTGTTGTTGATAGCAAAACCTGCCGCACAGGCCGCCAAGCCTGAATAACTGTTGAGCAGGGAAATCACCACAGGCATGTCCGCACCACCGATGGGAAGAACGGCCATAATGCCAAAGAGCAATGACAGGCCGATCACCGCATAAAGGTACGGAGAGGTCACTGATGGGTCCATACAGAACAGAACCGAGCAAGCCACCAAGCCAATCAGAATAGCCGCGTTCACAATACGCTGGGCGCCAAAAACAACCGCTGCCGAGGTCATGACTTCACTGAGCTTACCCCAAGCCAAAATACTACCGCTGAAGGTCATGCCACCAATCACGATGGAGAGCAAAATGGTGACGTCGGTAAACGTGGTGTTACCCATGTTGTACAGAGCCGCCCAACCCACCATCAAACTGGCGATGCCGCCGGAACCGTTAAACAAGGCCACCATCTCGGGCATGCTGGTCATCTCGACCTTCTGGGCTGTAATGGCGCCAATCACGGCACCAATTACTGCTGCAATAACAATCAGCTCAAATGTCAGGATGTCCTTGTTGAACAGAGTCACGGCGATGGCAATCACCATGGCCAGCGAGGACAGAACGTTGCCGCGCACGGCGGTGGCCGGAGAACCAAGCTGCTTCAATCCGAAAATAAACAGCGCTGCAGCAACCACGTACCACAGGTTAATAATCACTGGGTTCATGACTTACCTCCCGGCTGATTTGTATCTTTCTTCTTGAACATGCTCAGCATTCGGTTGGTGACCAAATAGCCACCGGCAACGTTGATCATGGCAAACATAACAGCGGCTGCGCCCAAGTAGCTGGACATAGCACCGGACTCACCACCGGCTGAAATCAGCGCACCGACGATGGTAATACCAGAGATGGCGTTAGCGCCGGACATCAACGGCGTGTGCAGGGTAGCTGGTACCTTCGAAATCAGCTCAAAGCCGAGAAAGATCGACAGCATTAATACCATTGCTAGAAATACGGCTTCCATTATTTAGCCTCCGCTATAGATGTTTTTGATGGTTTCGTTCACCACGGCCCCATCACGGGTAATGACGCAGGCCTGGATGATCTCGTCTTCAGGATCAAGGTTCAGGGTCTTCTCTTCGCTGTCCCAAAACTCCATGACAAGGTTCAGCAAGTTATTGGAGTACATGTCGCTGGCGTTGCGAGCGACTTCGCCGGGCAGATTGCCTTGGCCAACCACTTTTACACCGTTGATATCCACGACTTCGTCCATGACTGAGCCTTCTACGTTTCCGCCAGTCTCGACCGCCATGTCGATGATTACGCTACCGGGCTTCATGGATTCCACCATGTCGCGACCGACAATTTGCGGAGCCGGTCGCCCGAATAACTGAGCTGTGGTAATCACCACGTCGGATTGGCTGATGATGGCTTTCTGGCCTTCTCGTTGCAGCGCGACCTGTTCTGGGGTCAGCTCCTTGGCGTAGCCTTGATCGGTTTGGCCGGTATCGCCCAGGTCGATCTCAACAAACTTTGCACCAAGCGACTGCACTTGTTCCGCGACGACGGGTCGAGTGTCAAAGGCTTCAACCCGGGCACCCAGCCGTTTCGCTGTCGCAATGGCCTGCAATCCAGCCACACCGGCGCCAATAACAAATACCCGTGCCGGCGGAATGGTGCCGGATGGGGTCATCATCATGGGCATGATCTTTGGTAGGTGAAAGGACGCTTGAATAACCGTCACGTAACCGGCCAAGTTGGCCTGAGATGACAAGGCATCCATTTTTTGTGCGCGTGTACTGCGCGGCACCATTTCCATGGAGATCGCAGTAGCGCCTTGGGCGGCAATGCTCTCGACTAGGGGCTTTTCGTTAAAAGGGTCCAAAAAGCTGATGTACAAGGTGCCAGCTTTCAGCGAACTCACATCTTCCGCATCGGGCTTACGAACCGACATCACGATGTCTGAACCAGCCAACAGCGTACTGCGGTCATCGCTCACGCTGGCGCCGGCTTCTGCATAGTCGGCATCTGTAAAACCAGACGCTAGGCCCACACCACTTTGCACGGCAACGCTGAATCCTTGTTTGATCAGTTTGCTCGCATTTGCAGGCACCATGGCTGCGCGCACTTCGCCCGGCCAGGTCTCCTTCGGTACTCCGATCTGCATAAAGCCCCCAACAATTATTGGTCAAATTAATCCCAACGTGCGCAGCAAATTCTGCTCGTTTGGACTGCTCACATAGTGCAAGTCCAAATCTTGGTCACGTTGAGCGCGGCAAGCTAACAGCCTGCTGCTAGCTAAAAAAAGGAATAACTCACAATCAATACATTCCCATCAGGAAAATCACAATTTCCCGCCGATTCGCAACGTTAATGGTGGGGTTGTGTTCAGCACGTGTAAAAAACCACCCAAACCGTCCACGATAACCTTGCATGTACTACACGGGCTTCTCACAATCGGTGTCCTTGATCTAAGCAAGACATGGTCGCCGCTAGCGCGTTTCGGGAGAGTCCAGTTGTCCAAAAATTCCATCAGTAACCGGGCCGCCCTGTTCGCGGTTGTGACCGCCTTCGTGGTCGGCACTGTGGGCACCTTGGCGATTCGTCCGGTGCATGCCCCGGACGCTGGCAGCCTAGCGTCTGCCCAGACCCAAACCAGCCCAGCACGCATCGCTTGGCGACTGCCCATCGTGTTTCAAACCACCATGCCGGTGCTTGGGGATAACCCGGTGTACTTAACGCAAATGATTAAAGCCGCCAGCGGCGGGGCTATCGACTTACAGATTTTCGAGCCCGGCGAAATCGTTCCGGCCTTTTCGATCACCGACGCGGTGCGAGATGGCAAGGTATCCGCGGGCTATACGTGGCTAGGCTACGATCAGGGTAAGATCCCAGCATCGCCACTGATTTCCGCCGTACCCTTTGGCATGGAGCCGTGGGAATACACCGCTTGGTGGTATGAGGGTAACGGGCGACAGCTAACCGAGGCCTTATACCAACGCTACAATATCCACCCAATTCTGTGCGGTATCACCGGACCGGAAACCGCAGGATGGTTTCGCCGCAGGATAGACTCCCTGGACGATGTTAAAGGTTTGAAAATCCGCTTTGCCGGACTGGGCGGTCAGGTCATCGAACGACTTGGGGCCAGCGTCACTATGCTGCCCGGGGGTGAAATATTCCAAGCGCTAGAAAAAGGGGCCATCGACGCCACAGAATTTGCCTTACCCGTGGTGGATCAATCCTTAGGCTTCAACCGCGTAGCGCCCTACAACTACTATCCCGGATGGCATCAGCCCTTCACTTCATCGCACTTAGTCGTGAACTTGGCCCAATGGCAGACTCTATCTGCCACAGACCAAGCCATGCTGGAACTGGGTTGCACCGCAGCGGTGACGCGCAACTTAGCTCAAGCTGAGGCACTGCAAGGCGAGGTCATTGAGGGATTTGCTGACATCGGAGTCTCGGCGGAAATACTTCCGGAGCCGCTGCTTCGAGAACTGAACAATGTTTCAGACCAAATTCTTCAGGAAGAAGCCGACAGAGATCCGGATTTTGCTGAAATTCTCGCCTCTCAGAAGGCCTTTCGCAGCCAATACGCCCAGTGGAAATCCCGAGCCTACCTGCCAAGGGACTTTTGATGGCAAAGGACTACCTGCCGCATACCAACTGGTCCCGACGCATTGACCGAGCCGCAGACCGAGTGGGGCGCATTACCTCTTATATTTGGTTGCTGCTGCTGGGGGGCATCGTGGTAAACGTGCTGCTACGTTACGCCCTGAACCAAGGTCGGATTGAAATGGAGGAACTGCAGTGGCATCTGTATTCCTTGGGGTTCCTGCTGGGCTTGGGTTATGCCTACCAAGCGGATGCTCATATTCGCGTGGATGTGCTTCACGAGCGCTTCCGGCATCGCACCAAGGCATGGATCGAGCTGTACGGCATCTTGTTACTGCTGCTGCCCTTCATCACTCTGATTCTGATTTACAGCGTCCCCTTTGTGGCCAGCTCTTTCGAAGCAGGTGAAGTCTCCAATTCGCCAGGGGGACTGCCCTTGCGCTGGTTAATCAAAGCCGCGCTGCCTCTGGGGTTTTTCTTGCTGCTGCTCACTGTGGCCGCGCGTCTGCTCCGCGTATGGCACTTTTTGTTTTTGCACCCCCAAGGAACCGCCAGTGGCCGCTAATGAAATTCTAGCCATTGGCATGTTCGTCAGCTTCATCGCCTTGGTGTTTACGGGTTTTCCAGTGGCTTGGCTGCTGGGGGGCTTAGCCGTTGTTTTCAGCGCCCTGGCCGTGGTCTTGGAAGCAGACTTCAATCTCGCCACGGGTATGGACTGGAACTACACCTCACTTACCGTCGAGCGGATTTGGAACGTAATGGAAAACTGGGTGATGGTGGCATTGCCCATGTTCATTTTGATGGGCCTGTTGCTGGACCGTTCTGGCATTGCGAATCAACTCATGCACAGTTTTGCCCGACTTTTTGGCAGCCTGCGTGGGGGTTTAGCCATTACAGTAACGGTTATTGGCCTAATGCTCGCGGCCACCACCGGCATCATCGGCGCATCGGTAGTGCTGCTGGCTCTACTTGGGCTGCCCGCCATGCTGCAGCAAAACTACGACAAGTCTCTGGCCGCTGGCACGGTGTGCGCGGTGGGCACCTTGGGCATATTGATTCCCCCCAGCATCATGCTGGTGCTAATGGCAGACCGCATGTCCATGAGCGTGGGCGACTTGTTTTTAGGCGCCGTCTTCCCCGGCGCTCTGCTGGGCGGCTTGTACATAGCCTACATTTTGCTGGTGGGATGGCTGCAACCGGAGAAGGCACCAGCGGCGCCTACAGAACCCTTCGATTGGTCTGCTGTTAAGGATTTGTTCTGGGCAATCTTGCCCCCGGCTTTTTTGATCTTGGCCGTGCTCGGCAGCATTTTTCAGGGATGGGCAACACCCACCGAAGCGGCTGGCGTTGGCGCCGCCGGGGCGCTGCTGTTGGCGGTACTTAAACGGCAGATGTCCAAAGCAGTAATGCAAGAGGTCCTCCAGGAAACCACCCGCACCACCGCCTACATCTTTGCCGTTCTGTTGGGAGCCACTGCATTTTCATTGGTGTTGCGCGGTCTTGGGGGCGATGAACTGATTGAGGGCGCGCTGATGTCTCTACCCTTTGAACCCACGGGGATCATCGTGGCCATTTTAGTGGCGACTTTCTTACTCGGGTTTTTCTTGGACTGGATTGAGCTGACCTTGATTGTGCTGCCGCTGGTGGCGCCAGTGGTGGGTAACCTTGGGTTTGATCCGGTGTGGTTCACCATTTTATTTGCGGTCTGCCTGCAAACCAGCTTTCTTACACCACCCGTGGGCTTTGCCATTTTTTACCTCAAGGGCGTTGCCCCAGAGGGCATTGAAGTCACCACGATTTATCGTGGCGTGGTGCCGTTCATTGCTTTGCAGGTTATTGGCATGCTGATCATCTTTAACTGGCAAGCCGTTGTCACTTGGTTGCCAGCTCAGGCCTACGGTTGATAATTGCGTCCATTTCCGGGAAACCATTTCCCTTGTCGAAGCAGGCCCAATAAACTCTCTCCCCGGATCGTCGCCGAACCCCGCACGCGCTTGCGGGCCAGTCATATGACTGCTCAGCGCACTGGGAACACCAGACCGGCACCCGGCGATACAAGAATTAGCAAGCATTGGAATACTCAACCATGACCGCCTATCAGGTAACTGCCAGAAATTTCAGCACCAGTAGCGAAAACCGCATGCACAGTGACGAAGTAGCCAATCGCTATGGATTCAAAGGCGCGCTGGTTCCCGGCGTGGCCATATACGGCCACTTGGTAAAACCCTTTGTCGATCATTTCGGCCCCACTTGGTTGAGCGACAGCTGCGCTGAGGTCAAGCTGATCAAGCCAACCTACGACGGTGATGCCCTGAGCATCGACTGGCCAAGCCCGACGCAACCGGCATCCATCACCAACCAAGACGGCGAGCTGCTGGCTTTGCTGGCGCCAATGGAGGTTTCACCTCTTCCAGAGGATCTTGGTCTCACAGGGGATCTCAAAGTACCGGGCCGACCGGAAATTACCTGGGACACGGTCTGTGTCGGCGAAGTATTTTCGCCCCGAGCGCTGCAGTTTAGCGCTGAGGAAAACACCCGATATTGCGCGGAGATCGGCGACGACGACCCAATTTACCAAGAGCTAATCCACCCTCACTATGTGTTGTCCTTGGCAAACGAGGCGTTGATGCAGGAATATCAAATGCCGGCGTGGATTCATGTGAAATCTAAAGCCACACATCGCGAAGCCCTGAGGGTTGGGAATGAGGTGGTTTTACGTTGCGTTGTCACCGACCGCTGGGAAAAGAAAGGTCATCAGTTCATCGCCATTCATCTCACCTTTTGGCACAACGACACCATTGCCGTAGACATCGAACATCAGGCTATTTTCCGGATCGCCGAATAATGCGTTTAGCCGTTCTGGCCTCTCACGAGGGTTCCACGCTGCAGGCGCTGATTGATGCTTGTGCGGCCAAAGATTTAGACGCCAGCATCGCGCTGGTCATCAGCAACAATAGCCAGTCAGGGGCCATGCAGCGAGCCGAACAGGCTGGCATTCCAACCCAACACATCAGCAGCAAAACCCACGACGGTGATGTTGGAGCCGATCAAGCCATGGTAGATGCGGTCAACCACGCCAAGGTGGACTGGGTGCTATTACTCGGCTACATGAAAAAAATGGGTGGCCAAATGCTGATCCAATACGGTGGCCGTATCATCAACACCCACCCAGCGTTGCTACCAAAGTTTGGCGGCAAGGGATTTTTCGGTCGCAAAGTTCACGAGGCCGTTCACGCTTCAGGGGCCAAGGAGTCGGGGGCTACATTGCATCTGGTGGGTAACGACTACGATACCGGGCCGGTCATTGCCCAAACCACCGTTCCAGTGATGTCCGACGACTCTGTGGATGCTATCGAGGCTCGGGTAAAAAGCGCAGAGCGCACTTTGTTGGTGGATACACTGCGCAGTATTGACGAGGGTCGACTAAAGCCTGAGTTGCTGTAGACCTCTACTGTCACCCTCTACTGTCATTCTCTCCTACAGCCGATGCTGCCAGATACCTGAAACGTGGTGCCGTCTCCCCGGGGAGTCTGTTGCGCCATGAGGTCAAAACCATCCATCAATTCACGGCTAGATCAGTGCTAATTGGCAGCGAGCAGACTCAGAGCTTGGTCGTGCAGCGCCTGTGTCGCCGATGCCACCACGGTACCGCCGAGACTGGGGTTGCCCCCATCCCAGGCGGTAATCACACCACCAGCGCCGCGAACAATGGGAATCAACGCCTGTATGTCATAGGCCTTCAAACCCGCCTCAACCCCTAGATCCAAGGCACCCATGGCGAGGGTACCGAAGAGATAACAGTCACCGCCAAACTTTGTGAGCTTTGTCTGTTGACTCAGATTTCTGAACTGCTTTTGTTCGTCGGTGCCGAGCCAATCAATTCCCGTGGTAGACAAACTGGCCTGAGCCACCTGCTCGCAAGCACTGGCGCGAAGGGGTGCCGACTGACCTGCCCGCTCTAGCCACGCGCCCTCTCCGTCACCGCAAAAAAGCTCGTCGGTATAGGGCTGATACATAACCCACACCACAGGCTGCTGTCCGTCAAACAACGCCAGCAATATGCCCCAGTGCAACATGCCGGTCATAAAAGCTCGGGTGCCGTCGATGGGATCAATCACCCATGTCAGGCCGTTACCGGAGCTCAAACCGTATTCTTCACCGAAAATGCCATGCTCTGGGTATGTGTTCTCGATGGCGTCACGAATCGCACGCTCGCCTGCCTGATCTGCAACGGTTACCGGATCGAATCCGCCGTTCTCCAGTTTGTTGGTTACCTGAAGGGAAGACCGAAAGTGCGGCAAAATCACCTTGCCTGCCGCTCGGGCTGCGGTCTTGGCAAAGTTGAGGTATTCCTGTCGCTGGGCTCGGGACAGGTCTACAGGGGTCGTGTACTCCAGTCTGGCGGGCATGTATTTCTCCTGAGTCGAACCTCATGGTACTCACCCGAAACGACAACTACGAGCGCCGCATCCATCTCTGCAGGCCACAAAGTACCATTGGGAGCCCAACTACAAACGGGAAATGGCTAAATTCTTATTCGGGTCAAAGAAGATTTCATCTTATTTCAACACCTTGCCATGCGATAATCAGTCTGATGTCCCACCATGATCTAACCCAAGGCCAGGTCCCTTCGTCACTGGCGAGATTAACTGCGCCCATGATGATCGGAGTATCGTCGAGCATTCTCGTACAAATGCTCGAGATGGGATTTATCGGGCAACTCAGCACGGCTCACGTGGCGGCTATCACCTTCACGTTCCCCTTGGTGATGGTGCTCACCAGCATCGCCTTGGGCATCAGCATCGGCACATCTTCGGTTATCGCGCGCAGCGTGGGTACGCGTCAAAAAAGCAATCAAGACGCTGCCGCTGAGGGGGCCGGACAAACATCCGCCGACACCGGTTCCACAGACGATGTGGCGCTCATGGGTACTCACAGCCTGATTCTGGTATTTGGGTTGATGTTGTTACTGTCATTTCTGAGCTGGCTGGCAATCGACCCTCTGTTCATCGCCCTGGGCGCCGAACCTGAACTCCTGCCACTGATTCACTCTTACTTGGATATCTATCTGCCAGGCACCGTACTGTTCACCGCTAGCATGGTCTGCGGCAGCATCATGCGCGCCAACGGCAGCGCCAACATTCCCGGCGCGATCATGACCGTCAGCGCCATCGTCAACTTAATCCTCGATCCCATCTTTATTTTCGGCTGGTTTGGCTTCCCGGCCATGGAGCTTGCTGGGGCTGCAACGGCCATGACTCTGACGCGATTCGGCACCCTCGTAGTATCACTGTGGTTCATTAGTCGCGGCCAAATGGTTTTACGAGAACGCTTCTTCACCGGCTGGTTCGCATCAGCCAAGCGCATTTTGCACGTTGGCATTCCGGCCATGGCGACAAACTTAATCGGTCCCGTCACCGCCGCCTACATTACCTTCTTAATTGCCGACTATGGCGAAGCCGCCGTTGCTGGCTTTGGGGTAGCCAATCGTATTGAAGCCGTTGCGGCTATGCTGATGTTTGCTCTATCAGGCTCTATTGGTCCCTTTGTCGGTCAAAACTGGGGAGCGCACTTAGTAGGCCGAGTGCGCCAAGGCGTCAATGTCAGCTACCAATTTTGTCTTGTATGGGGATTGCTCATCGCGGTCCCGCTGTTTTTCTTCGGCGCCGATATCGCGGCGCTAATCGACTCATCGGAACCCGTTACTGCCGTGGCCGCCACTTATCTTGCCCTAGTGCCATTGAGCTATGGCTTATGGGGGGTTTTGATGATGGCTTCAGCATCCTTTAATGCGCTTGGCAAGCCACTGCCAAGTACTGCGCTTTCTTTTGGCCGAATGATTTTGGTTTATATTCCCTTGGCAACACTACTCAACAACACATTTGGCTATGTCGGCATTTTCGTCGCCACAGCCTTGAGCAATGCGCTGTTTGGTATTCTTGGATGGCGTTGGTTTTCGCGGCGTCTTCGGCTAATGGGCTCCCAACTCACGAACCCTAGCACTACCTGAAGGAGTCCGGTCCTATGATTCAGCGCCGCTTGATCACCCTTTCCAGCCTCGTCTTGATAACGGCATTGGCACTGGCGCTGCTGCCTGTGGCCATCGTGGGCGCGTTGGCCATGAGCTTTATTCCTCGCTACCGCACCACTCCCCAAGCTCTGACCTTTATGTACGGTTTTTTGGTTCACGAGTGGGCCGGGCTAACTCGATTTCTTTGGGCGGTGATCCGATACCCTAAGAGTGAGCGCATACAGCGTTATCGGGAAATTCAGTTTTGGTGGGCACAGGGCCTCTTCGACATGGGCAAGCGCCTGTATCGATTGGATATCGAAGTAACTGGTAGTGACGCCCTTGATGGCAACTGCGCCCTAGTCTTATGTCGGCACTCCAGCATGGGCGACACGGTTCTACCGCTACTGTTTTTCGGCAAGGCTAGACAAGAAGGCCTGCGCTACGTCTTAAAACAAGAGCTGCGCTACCTGCCCTGCCTAGACATTGGCGGCCACGGTCTGCCCAACGTTTTTGTTGACCGCTCGGGAAGCGATTCGGCCAAGGCTATCCGAGAGGTGAGCGACCTGATTGCCACAGCGGACAGCGACGAATCTGTTCTGATTTATCCCGAGGGCACACGGTTCACCCAAAAGAAACACGATGCACTGCGCCTCAAGCACCCAAACTTAGCTCCCCAGTTAGATCGTTGGCCTGGCCTTCTGCCGCCAAGGCTGGGCGGGGTTTTAGGCATGCTAGAGGCTAACCCCGGCAAAGACTTGGTGTTTTTGGCTCACGCGGGTTTCGAAGGCTCTGCCGACATCCATGACCTACTAGGTGGCGGATGGCTGGGACAGCGGGTCAAACTGCACTTTTGGCGGATCCCCTTCGACAAGCTGCCAAAAGAAAATGTGCAGGAATTTCTTTTCGCCGAATGGGACAAAATGCAGGCAACCGTGAACAGCATGCTAACGGACCTTGCCAAACCCGCATCTTGAAACAACCGGAACGACGCACCTCGGGTACCCCGTGGGGCAATACGGCCAGGCAACAACAGGCCGAAAGCCGACTAAGTGATGCCGCCTAGGCTGACACCAGTTCTGCGCAAAACGCCTCAATTTGTTCCAGCAATTCATCGGACATCATTCGCAGTCGTCCCAAGGACTCCATAGGTGGGACCAGCTTTGCCTGACAAGATTCTTCCAAAGCCTTGCTCAAGTGCTGGAGTTCTGTGAAACCATAGCCCGAGTAGATCCCAAACAACGTGTGCAACTGCACCGAAGCCTGCTCCAGATCTTCTGCAGACAGTGCTTTATCAAGGGCGGATAAGCGCCGCCGAACGTCCTCGGAAAAGACCCTTAGGGCATCGGCAAAGGCGCGGTCACCCATCAGAGATCGTAGCTCTTGGGCTTTTTCGCTAGGTAAAGAAACACCGGAACCAGCGACACCTAGCCACATGTCCACACGACTGAGCAGCGCTTTGTAATCCACGGGCTTGGTCATAAAGTCGTTCATACCCGCTTCCAAGCAGTTCTTTTCGTCTTCGACAAAAGCCTTTGCCGTCAGGGCGATGATTGGCACATCGTAACCGTTGTTGCGTATCCAACGCGCAGCCTCGGTACCGTCCATCCCGGGCATCTGAACGTCCATCAAGATCAAGCCATAAGCGCTATCGCCGCGGCCCTTTTTCTTTACCCATGCGCAGGCTTCCGTGCCATTGTTTGCAAAGTCGACCTCAAAACCATTGCGCTCCAGCATAGCTGTTACCACCAATTGATTCGGCTTGCTGTCCTCGGCTACCAAAATACGCCGATTGGTAGGGTTAAGAGTTGCTAGCCGTTCCGGTGCGATATCAGGTTCTGGCTTGTTGGCCAAGATCATTGGCAGTTCTAAAACGAACCGACTGCCTTGCTCGGGTGCTGACGTCACGGTCAGGGTTCCGTTCATCAACTCTGCAAGCTGCTTGCTGATAGACAAGCCTAGGCCGCTTCCAATGTATTTGCGGCGATCCGAATCATCAACCTGAACGAACGCATCGAAGATACGACTAAGCTGAGAGGCTGTCATACCGATACCGCTGTCCTCCACGCAAATACGAAAGCTCGACTCAGCCCCCCGTTCGCCATCATGCTCAAAAGAAATGTTGATATGGCCTTGCTCGGTAAACTTGATCGCGTTGCTCACCAAATTGGTGAGTATCTGGCCAATTTTTTGTCGGTCACCTAACAACCAAAGATCCTCACTGCCACCCAGATCACTTTCGATGGTCACACTGTCGCCAGCTAAATTCGGCGCGTAAAGGTCTGTTACCTCCTGAATCAAATCAGCTGGCGCAAAGGGCTGTTGTTCTCCGGACATTTCTCCGGATTCAATTTTTGAGTAGTCCAGAACATTGGTCAGCAAACTCATCAAACGCTTGCCGGCATTTTCAGCCGTAGTTAGTAGTTCCGCTTGGTGGGGATCACTCTGGTCTGCCTGCACTAAACTCAAGATACCCAACAGGGCATTTAATGGCGTTCGAATCTCGTGGCTCATGGCCGCGAGAAACCGGCTTTTGCTCTG
>ERZ1047472.1489-NODE-1489-length-18180-cov-3.844083_pt1 | contig 18180 bp, 15 predicted proteins | sample MGYA00383095_ERZ1047472 | MGnify/ENA primary metagenome ERZ1047472 (study PRJEB29581, sample SAMEA5548365) | metagenome | biome: marine; feature: coastal; material: water | depth 1 m | study: Short-term variability in the microbial, nano- and picoplankton... | reverse complement strand
TTTGAAAACAGGTTCTCTTTTTTCAACAAAAGCCTTGATGCCTTCGGCGGCATCTTCGGATGAAAGCATAGACCGGTATGTTGGCAAATCATCTTCACGCATAGCGGAAAATGTGTTCTGCATGGGCTGGCATTCAATATGCCGCAACACTTCTTTGACTGATTGCATGGCCAGTGGTGCCGCCCATGCCAAACGGCCAGCCCAATCCATCGCTTCTGTCATCAGATCAGCATGTGGAACGACTTTATTAATCAGCCCGTAATGCGCGGCTTCGTCGGCTTTCATGCGGCGACCAAGCAATAGCATTTCCATAGCAATGTTATATGGTATCCGGCGCGGCAGACGTTGTATGGCGCCAGCATCCGGAATAATTCCAAGTGGCATTTCCGGTAAAGCAAACTCAACATGATCACTGGCAATAAGCAGATCACAAGCCAGCGCAATTTCAAAACCGCCGCCAATAACCAACCCGTTTAATGCACCAATCACCGGTTTATTGAGCGACCAGTTTTCTGTTAATCCGGCAAAGCCGCCATCACCATAATCACCATCATTCCACCATTCATCCAGCTGAGCATCACCGCTATTTAGTGACTTTAAATCCCATCCGGCAGAAAAGATGCGGTCACCCTCGGCGGTAATTATCCCAACTCGCAAATCATGTTCATCACGCAGGCGGGCAAACGCCGCGCCCAGAGCCCGGCTCATTTCATGATCAATGGCATTGACCTTGGGTTTATTCAAAGTGACCACAAGAACATGGCCGTGAGTTTCTACGCGCACGCTGTCAGACATCATTATGCTCCTTTTAGATATCTAGAGTGTTGTCTTTTTCCCATTGGGTGAAATGTGAGGCATAGGCATTCCATTCCTGATGCTTCAACTTGAGAAACGCGGCTGAAAAATCATTCCCAATAGCAGCCTTAAGACCCTTGTCACGGTCAAATGCACGCAACGCATCCAGCAAATTAAGCGGTAATTTTGGCGCGCCGCGTACCTTATAACCCTCAGCATACATATCAATATCATAACGCTTGCCGGGGTCAGCTTTTTGTTCCAGCCCGTCCAGACCGGCGGCGATAATGACCGCCTGCAACAAATAGGGATTAGCCGCCCCATCCGGAAGCCGCAATTCAAAACGGCCGGGCCCCGGAACGCGAACCATGTGGGTGCGGTTATTGCCTGTCCATGTTACGCTGTTTGGTGCCCATGTTGCCCCTGAAGATGTGCGTGGAGCATTAATCCGCTTATAGCTGTTGACGGTCGGGTTGGTGATTGCCGCCATCGCTGACGCGTGTTGCATAATCCCGCCCAGAAAATGGCGACCATCCTGTGACAATCCAAGTTCCATCTGATCATCGGCAAACATATTTGTTTTGCCGGATTTATCCCAGACAGACACATGCACATGACACCCATTACCGGTTAGCCCCTGTATCGGCTTTGGCATGAAAGTTGCCCGGTACCCATGTTTTTCAGCAACTGATTTCGTCATGAATTTGAAAAAGGAATGTTTATCTGCTGTTCGCAAGACATCATCAAATTCCCAGTTCATTTCAAATTGACCATTGGCATCTTCGTGATCATTCTGATAAGGCTTCCAGCCCAGCTCAAGCATGTAGTCACAAATCTCAGCAATGACATCATAACGGCGCATCACGGCTTGCTGATCATAACATGGCTTTTCCGCTGTATCGAAATGATCGGAAATCTGATCGCCTTCGGGGGTTAGCAGAAAAAACTCTGCCTCAACGCCGGATTTGATATGGTAGCCTTTGCCTTCGGCCTGATCAATTAATGATCTGAGCACATTGCGCGGTGCCTGCATGACGTTTTCGTCTTCCATGACACAATCAGCGGCAACCCATGCGACTTCTTTTTTCCATGGTAACTGGATAACGGATGATGCGTCCGGCACGGCTAGCATATCGGCATGGGCTGGCGTTAAATCCAGCCATGATGCAAATCCGGCAAATCCGGCGCCGTCTGCTTGCATATCGGCGATGGCCTGTGTCGGGACAAGCTTGGCGCGTTGATATCCGAATAGGTCTGTATAGGATATCATGAAATATTTTATACTGTTTTTCTTACCGTATTCTGCCAGATCAATTGTCATGGTTTCCTCCTTTTATAGTCTGCTATATTCCTTTTCCGGGTATCCATTCTGTTCCGGCCAGTGGCACTCTTGCCATGGCTGCCGCCTCAATCGTCAAGGCGCAGAGGTCTTCCGGTTCCAGATTATGGACATGGCTTTTGCCGCAAGCCCGCGCAATGGTTTGTGCTTCCAGTGTCATGACTTTGAGATAATTGGCCAGCCGTTTACCAGCCTGAATAGGATCAAGCCGTGCCGCTAGTTCCGGGTCTTGTGTAGTAATTCCTGCCGGATCACGGCCTTCGTGCCAATCATCATATGCACCGGCTGTGGTGCCAAGTTTCTGATATTCGTCTTCCCATTTCGGATCATTGTCACCCATGGCAATCAACGCCGCTGATCCAATAGAAACCGCATCAGCACCCAGTGCCAGCGCTTTGGCTACATCAGCACCATTACGAATCCCGCCAGATACAATCAATTGCACTTTCCGGTGCATGCCCAAATCCTGAAGCGCCTGAACCGCTGGCCGGATACATGCTAATGTCGGGATGCCAACATGTTCAATGAATACATCCTGTGTTGCCGCTGTGCCGCCCTGCATTCCGTCCAGCACAACAACATCTGCGCCGGCCTTGACCGCCAATGCCGTATCAAAATATGGTCTGGCACCACCGACTTTGATATAAATCGGTTTTTCCCAGCGGGTAATTTCTCTTAGCTCGAGGATTTTGATTTCCAGATCATCGGGCCCTGTCCAGTCCGGATGCCGACACGCTGATCGCTGATCAATACCGGCAGGCAGATCACGCATATCAGCCACACGGTCGCTGATTTTCTGGCCGAGCAACATGCCGCCACCGCCCGGCTTAGCGCCTTGCCCGACCACAACTTCAATCGCATCACAGCGCCGCAAATCATCCGGATTCATGCCATAACGTGACGGCAGATATTGATAGACCAGCATCTTGGAATGGCCGCGTTCTTCTTCGGTCATGCCGCCATCACCAGTGGTGGTTGATGTTCCGGCGGCGGTTGCTCCACGCCCTAATCCTTCTTTGGCTGCCCCTGATAATGCGCCAAAGCTCATACCGGCGATAGTAATCGGGATGTCCAGTTCTATCGGATTTTTGGCAAAACGGGTGCCTAATGTGACGTTAGTCGCGCATTTTTCCCGATAGCCTTCTAGCGGATAACGTGAAATAGATGCTCCCAGAAATAACAGATCATCAAAATGTGGAACACTTCGTTTAGCTCCGCCACCTCTGATATCATAGATGCCGGTATCGGCAGCACGGCGAATCTCGGCATTAACCGATTTGGTAAATGTTGCAGACTGAACAGGTTCTGTCCGGGGGGTATCTGGTTTTTTTGCGTCGGTCATAAATATCCTCAATAAGCTGAAACATTATCTACATCAAAATGATAGAGTTGGCGTGCAGACCCATAACGGCGGAATTGCGCGGGATCAGCATCCATATCAGCACGTTCCAGCAATTCGGCCAGCTGTTTGATATGCTCCTCAGTCATGTCTTTTTCTACGCAATCAGCACCCAGGCTTTTGACTGACCCGCGCACAAATAGCCGCGCTTCGTAAAGCGAATCGCCCAATGCTTCACCCGCGTCCCCTAGCACCACTAGATTGCCTTTCTGTGCCATGAACGCGGACATATGGCCAATATTTCCGGCAACGATAATATCAATGCCTTTCATGGATATGCCACAACGTGAGGCCGCATTGCCGCGAATGACCAATGTGCCGCCACGACCAGTTGCTCCTGCATACTGGCTGGCATCGCCTTCCACGACAACCATGCCGGATGACATATTTTCGGCCACGCCGGGGCCGGCTGAACCTTTGACGGTGATGCTGGCCTGTTTGTTCATACCGCCACAATAATATCCGGTTGACCCATTAACCGTGACTTGAATAGGCGCGTCCAGGCCAACCGCGATAGCATGGCTTCCGCGTGGATTAATAATATCCCATTCTTTCTGATTGGTACCTGTTGATTGTTGTTGCAGTGTCTCATTCAGATACCGCAACCCCTGTTCGGTTATATCAATAGTTGTCATGTTCTAATGGCTCCAGAAATAGACTTCAGCTGGTTCAGGCTCCCAGACTCTGGCTTGATCGATATCTGGCAGATTTACCAAAGCCCGATATTCAGACCCGAAAGCAACATAGGCATCGGTTTCTGCCATGACCGCAGGTTTGCAGGCAATAGGGTCACGCAAAACACCAAAACCGGTTTTTGTCCCAACAACAAATGTGAAAAATCCGTCCAGATTATTCAACCCGGATGTCAGCGCCTCACCCAGAGTTTCTCCTTCGCTCATCCGTGCGGATAAATAGGCGGCGGCGACTTCGCTATCATTTTCGGTTTGAATATTCACGCCCTCAGCGCGCAATTTGCGGCGCATCATATTATGATTAGATAATGAACCATTATGAACAAGGCATTGATCACTACCTGTTGAAAACGGATGCGCGCCCAATGTGGTAACGGCCGACTCGGTTGCCATGCGGGTATGGCCAATGCCGTGGCTTCCGGTGGCTTGTGTTAGCGCAAAGCGTTCTACCACATTTTTGGGCAGGCCGACTTCTTTATAAATCTCAATGCTTTGCCCCTGGCTCATTACACGGATATTCGGATGATTATCCGTGATAAGCGTCAGAATATGATCTTTATCGGTTTCTGCCGCTACAATCACCGCGTGAGTGTCACGCATGGTAATGTTCAGCTTATCCTTGGCCAGATGGGTCTGGTCACGGATATGTTTTTCCAGTGTGGGAAAATCGCTTTCCGGTGTGCTGGATTGAACGGTAATTTTTATCTGGCCAGCGGTTTCATCGCCATAAATGGCAATACCAGCACTATCAGGGCCGCGATCAGTCATAGTGATTAACATCGCGCTTAGCATTTCCCCCAGCTGGGGTTTTAATGCATCATCTTTCAAGAAAAGTCCAACAATGCCACACATGACCCACTCCATTCCAATTCCATTATATTTATTAACTTAAACAACTGATATTTATCTACTAAAAAACACTCATTAACATCATTAATTTTTACTAAACCGTATTCAGTGTCTTTCTTCTCGAAGATAAGGCCTCCCAAGAGCAAGAGGCGTATCCTGCTTGTTATTTCCTTTCAAATTCGACCATATCATGACAAATAGAGTCACAAGATATGGAAGCATTAGAATAAAGTATTGGGGTAGCTGGACACCAACTGCGGCTAATCTTGGAATTAATGCTTCGATGCAACCAAATAAGACCGCACCAACAATAGAACGCCAGAGCTGCCATCTCGCAAAGATTACCAATGCAATGATGATCCATCCTCTTCCCCCTGATATTCCATCAACCCAAATCTTAGCAACAACGACAGTAAGATAGCCACCTGCAACACCAAGAAAAAAAGCGCCTATAAGGATTGCCATAAACCGTAGAAGAATAACATTACCCCCCGCTGCATCAACGGCATCAGGGTTTTCACCAACAGCACGAAGCTGTAATCCAATATTGGTTCGATATATAAAATAAAACGAAAAGATATATAGCAAAATAGTTATATAAACGATTATATCCTGACCAAATATAACAGGACCTAAAAATGGGATATCAGTTAAAAAGCCAAAGTCTAACCGCCCCAGACCAGAAAAAGGTTTGTTTACCCACCCCATATTTCTAGATATTAAACTGGTTAACCCTTGTGCTAAGAATACCATGATCAGGCCTGCAATAACCTGATTTACTCTAAGTAACACAACCAAAAATCCAAACAAGAGACCAAGGACTGACGCAGATGCACCAGCAATAATTATTGCTGAAAGAGGGTAATCTCCTAAGCTAATTAAAACACCTGCGCCTGACATGGCACCAACAAGAACAAACCCTTCGGCGCCTAGATTTAAAACTCCAGATCGCTCGCAAATGATCATACCAAGAACGCCCAGTGCAAATGGGGCGGCAAAACTAGGAACATTTGATAGCCAAAAAACAAGAAAATCCATACTCTTACCTTTTTAATATAGAAATTCGATAGCGTATGAAAAATTCTGACCCGGCCACACACATCACGATAATCGCTTGAATTAGTTGCACCATTGCAAAAGGTATTTGATAGAACACCTGCAAGCTTTGTCCACCAATGACTAAAATTGAAAATAGCAAGGACACTATCAGGATGCCAATGGGGTTCTCTCTTGCTAAAAATGCTATTAAAATTCCTGAAAAACCATAGCCTACAAAAAAGGACTGAGTCATCCGACTCTCTATACCGGCACTTACGGCAAAGCCACAGATGCCAGCAAGGGCACCTGAAATAATAGTAGCCAGAAAAATAAGAATACCCACTCGTATTCCTAGTGATTGCGCCATGTTAGCGTTACTGTGGAGAACACGAAGCATGTATCCAAATCGTGAAAAAACAAATAACCAAAAAATTACAGCAGAAAGAAAAAGGGCAATTACAATTGAAAAATTAAGACTCTGCCACCCAATCAACGGTAAATTTTCGAAAGTGTCATATTGCTGAGAGTTTGGAAATCCAGTTAGAGGATCTCTCCAAGACCCATATAGAAGATGAAGTAAAAAATTAAAGGCAATATAATTCATTAAAAGTGTAGAAATAATCTCATTAACATCTAATCGAATTTTAATGATGGCCGGTAATATTATCCATCCAATACCACCAGCTGCTGCTGCTAAAAACATAAGCGTTAGGCGCATTGACTCTGGCCCAACATCATTTGTAGCAATGAAAGTGGCGGCAATGGCACCAAAAATCATTTGCCCTTCTATTCCAATATTCCAGAATTTTGCGCGAAATGCTACGGCCGCTGATAATCCTACAATGATTAAAGGAACAGCCTGTACTAGAACGGCTGATAGATTTTTCTGGCTCGTAAAAATATAGATAATAAATTCATTCCATAAATCCGAAGCATTTACACCAGACAAAATGAGAATAAATATTGAAATAGATAGGCCAAAAAGAACAGATACCAGTAATATGATAGTTTTTGCTAATAATCCCAGTGGTTCGCGAACTTCAAGATTAAGGCGCTTTTTGGTAAGAATATTTCCAGAATAATTCAATTAACCATTGCCTTTCCAATATCATGACGGGCAGTCGGCGCTTCAAACTCTGCAACTATACTTCCACCATTAATTACCCCTATGGTGTCAGAAAGTAACAAAATTTCGTCAAGATCTTCACTAATTAATAATACCGCCGCGCCATTGTCTCTTGCCATGCAAAGCTTGGCTCTAACAGCGGCAGTTGCGCGTAAATCGAGACCGCGGCTTGGGCTGTGAGCTATAATAAAAGACGGATTTGATGAGAATTCCCTAGAAATTACCAATTTCTGTGCGTTTCCACCTGATAGGGAAGCCGCTTTCTGATTTAAATTCCGCACTCCCATGATATCGTATTCTTTGAATGCTTTAGAAGCTTTTTCAAAAGCTTTAAAACTGTTTACTTTGAACCAACTGCCAAATTCATGTCTTAGCAGACCGGAAATAGCATAGTTTTCAGTTAAACTCAGTTGTCCAGCCAAGGCGTATTTTTGGCGATCCGCCGGGATATAAACAAGCCCACAATTTCGCCTTTGATCAGGGCGCATAGATGAAATATCGCCATGCCCGTTTAAAAGAATTGCCCCAGTTTCAAGTTTTGACAGCCCCATAAGAGCAGAAGCTAATTCAGCCTGTCCATTTCCACCTACTCCAGCAATGCCATAAATTTCTCCTCTCCGGATATTGAGTGAGATATTTTTAAGGGCAATTGATCCATCATGTGAAGTGGTTTGAAGGTTTTGAAGGGATATTTTCCTATCACCAATATCTTTAGATAAATTGGGTTCATCAATTATAATTTCACCTACTATCAGGCTGATTAATTGTTCTTCTGATAGATCTTCAGGCGTTATGGTATCAATAATTTGACCACCACGCATAACGGTAATGCGGTCTGCATAATTCATAGCTTCTTTGAGTTTATGAGTTACTAAAATAACTGCTGCACCTGATTCTGCTAATAATTTTATAGTCTTGAAAAACCCCTTTGATTCTTCGTCAGTCAACACAGCAGTGGGTTCATCAAGAACGATGATTTTTGCGCCGCCAAGCAGCACTTTTAAAATTTCAACACGTTGCTGTTCTGCGACTGAGAGTTTTCCAACTTGCTTATCAATATCCAGATCAAAACCAATTTCGGACATTTTTGAAATAATTATCTTCCGTAAGTCACGAATGCCAGATTGATATGCCCCATGCGGTACGGTAAGAGCGATATTGTCTAAGGCGGAAAAATTTGAAACTAATTTATAATGTTGGTGAACCATACCAATACCGAGTGACTTTGCCATGGCTGGTCCAGTGATATCTACGGTATTGCCATTAAGTTTTATTTGTCCTTCATCTTGTGCGTATATTCCAGCAAGTACATTCATAAGCGAAGATTTACCTGCACCATTCTCACCTAACAGTGCATGTATTTCACCATGTGTAAGGTTGAAGCTTACTTGGTCAATAGCAAGAAAATCACCAAATGATTTGGTGATTTTCTCCATTTCAATCAAGTGTGATTGGTGGGTGATTTTAGGCATCTATCTTTTACCTATTTGAGTTCTGGTCATTGGCTGATTACACCATCTACAAACCAGTCCATACCCCATAAATCTCCATCACCTAGAACGTCACCTTCTTTCACACGAACTGTGCCTGATGCATCCTTAAGTGGGCCAGCGAAAACATGTTTACCTGCCATGATTTCATCGCGAGCTTTCATGATTTTAGATTTATCAGCATCAGAAACGGCATCTCCACAACAGGCAATGTCTGTACCGCCTTGAGAAATAGATAGGAAAGCACCCCATTGTGATGACTCCCATGTTCCATCAGCAATTTTTTTAATTTCCGGAGTCAAGAAACGTTCCCAGACCCATACGGAAGAACATTGGGTGGCTGCACTAAACTCAGACAGGTCACGATGATGTCCTGTTGAGTATATATTTTTTTCTTTAGATACAATTTGCGGTGTTGGCGTATCTACATGCTGGCCAATGACATCAATTCCTTGCTCTGTCAGGGCTTCTGCAGCGGCTCTTTCCTTAACAGGATCATTCCATGCGCCTGTGAATATTACGGTAACTGTGGCATCCGGATTCATCTGTTGAGCACCCATCGCATAGGCATTTACAGTCCAGTTAACCAAACCAAATGGGTTTGCCGCAACGAACCCCAGTTTGCCGCTTTTTGAAATAGCTCCTGCAGCCATGCCACACAAATACTGACTCTCGTAGGTTCTACCATAGAAAGACATGAGATTATCAGCATTAGTTGTGCCAGCTGGATTAAGAAAAACAACATCTGGATGTTTCTCGGCAAGTTCTTTAAAGGCATCGGAATAGCCAAAAGCTGATCCAATAATAATATTATGCCCCCGGTCAATAAATAGCTCGACAGCAGGCTTCACGGCAGCAGCATTTTCTGGAACATTTTCTACGACAGGTATACTAATTCCAAGATCAGCCTCAACCTTTTGGCGTGCTTCATCAAGTGCTTGTGACCATCCACCATCATTCTTTTGAGAAAATATTATCATTGCAGGCTTAGGATCACCTTTGATAATTTGTTCTGCCATTACTGCTTTTGTTATTGAAAATAAGCCAATAATAATCAGCATGCTTGTGGTTAATAATTTATTCATCATTACCTCCCTTGTTTAATTCAGATTTAGTGTAGTTCAGACTTGTTTCCTTTGTTTGTTATCATGATTATGCCATTATTTTTTTCTTAATTTTTTGCTTCATCGCTTATCACATCAAAAATCATGCTTGGAGTTATTGGCAAAGACAGAAACTTTGGTTTGTTGAATTTTTCTAGGGCATCCGCAAGGCCCGAAGCTATTGTAGCTCCAACCGCAATACAACCTGCTTCTCCTACACCTTTAACGCCAAGTGGATTTAGCGGTGAGGGGGTTTCTAAATGATAGATTTCAACAGGTGGTATCTCAGTTGCATATGGAACTAAGAAATCTACAAAATTGGCATTTGTAATATTGCCATCTTCATCAATTTCAATTTTTTCATAAAGAGTGCCGGCTATCCCCTGGGCTAAACCACCCATAACCTGACCCTCAACAATTGTTGGATTAATCATGTTTCCACAATCATGTATAAGCACATATTTTACCACTTTTGCTGAGCAAGTCACATCATCAACTTCGATAATCGCCGCATGAACACCATATGCCCATGTAGCACATGCCGGGCTATAATAATCAGTCGCTTCTAATCCTGGTGACTGCCCATCATCAAGGGCAGGACCATCATGTTTACTGGCCGGGGCAAATTGTGTGGCGGCTTTAGCTGCTTCATTAAAAGCATAACGTAAGGGGTTTGTCGCGGTTGCAACTGCAGCAAGTGACACGCATCTGTTACTGTTAACTACCCATGCATGTCCATCGCGAAGTTCAACTTCGTCTTCTCCGACTTCAAGCATATTAGCTGCTGCATCAATTGTTTTTTTACGAACAATTATAGCAGTTTTATGAATAGCATTTCCGGATACAACAGCAGCTCGGCTTGCGAATGTTGCTACCCCCCAGTCAAATGCACCACTATCGCCTTCAGTAAGAATAACATCCTCAACTTTAACACCAAGCTGATCAGCCACAATTTGTGCGAATACAGTATCGTGACCCTGACCTTGACCAGATAAGCCTGTATTTACATAGACTTTTCCCGTAATAGGGTGAATTTTTATATGTCCACCTTCATATGGGCCAAGACCCGTTCCTTCAACATAAAATGCAAGGCCGAGGCCTAGATGCTTACCTTCGCTACGAGCCTGTTCCTGTAATTTCGGGAAGTCTTTAGCGCCTATTTTTTCTTCTACCATGTCTAAAGCGGTTTGATATTGCCCACTATCCATCGAAACACGCAAGCCGTCAGCAAACATTAAGCCGTCTCTGACATATGGAAATTGATCATCAGCAATTAAGTTTTTGCGTCGAATTTCAAATCGACTCATCCCCAGGTCGTCTGCAAGCTGATCCATTGCCCGCTCGATAGCAAAACACGCCTGTGGGCGGCCACATCCCCGATAAGGGGTTATCGTAATTGTTGGTGTATAAACAGCCTGAAACTGTACATGAATATTGGGAATTTGATATGGTCCGGCAATTGACGTTGAAGCAACTTGAGCAATCGCTATACCGTATGGAATAAATGCACCTGTATCATGCAGAAAGAAGTCCTTCAGTGCTAATACTTCACCGTCTTTTGTAGCATAAAGCTCTATATCGTGTATCTGCTTGCGCTCCTGATTAGAACCAATAAAGTTTTCTCGTCTATCTTCAATAAACTTAACCGGATAACCAAGTTCCATAGCCGCCATAGGTACTAGTAACTCATCAGGATAGGGGAACATGACTTTTTGGCCAAAGCCGCCACCAACATCTGGGGCAATAACTCTGACTTTATCTTCATCCATTTCAAAGATTGACGCTAAGCCCCCGCGCACGGTCAATGGTGCCTGTGTGCCATCCCATACAGTTAACTCACCAGAAACTCTGTCATATCGCGCGGCAACGGAGCGTGTTTCCATTGATGCAGCAGTAGAACGTTCTACTTCAACCCGTATTTTAGTAACATGATCTGCTTTTAGCATCGCAGCTTCCGGATCACCTGAAACTTGAACTAAATCAGCAGCGATATTTTTAGGGTGGGTAGGGTGCACCAAAGGCGCACCATCCTGAACCGCCTTTTCAAGATCAACCTCAACTGGCAATGGTTCATAATCAACATCAACCAAAAGGGCGGCATCTTCTGCTACATACCTATTTATTGCAACAACCATAGCGACCGTTTGACCAACATAATAAACATCATCACGGGCAAGTGGTCGTTGAGTACGCGCATCTTTCATACAATCATGAGGAATTAACAGGGGAAGCTCAATATCTAATTTACCTATGTTATCGCACGTATAAATGGCCATAACGCCTTCCATATTAAGCGCGTCTTGAACATCTATTTTACTAATCTTAGCCCGGGCAAATGGACTTCTGACAAAAGTTGCATGAAGTGCTCCGGGTAAATCAATATCATCAACGTAGGATCCCTCTCCACGAAGAAATTTTGGGTCTATATTTCTTTTAACGCGTGTTCCAAATGTTCTGGTAGACATATTTTAACCCTATCTAATAATATTAGTTTTTCCCCATACGCTCCGCTGCATCGCGAACCGCTTCAACAATGTTTGCATATCCTGTGCATCGGCAAAGATTTCCAGAAAGAAGCTCCCGGATACTCTCTTCAGAGGTATCGATTTTTGAGTTGGACTCAAACTCACTCATTATATTCATAATCATTCCCGGAGTGCAGTATCCACACTGCAATGCATGATTATCCTGAAAGGCCTGCTGGATGGGATGCAAACTACCATCCTTTTCAGCAACACTCTCAATTGTTCTTAAATCCATACCATCAGACTGGACAGCGAGGATGGTACAGGAGCGGGACGATTCGCCATTCATCATTATAGTGCATGCGCCGCAAATACCATGCTCACATCCAACATGAGTACCAGTCAGCCCCAACTCATGTCTGATAAAATCAGAAAGAAGCATCCTAACACTAACTTCCCTTTCAACAGTTTCACCATTAACCGTTAAGGAAATTATTCTTGTTGGGTCGACTGATTTGGACGGTGCTAATTTTTTAACCGTTTTCATGATGATTCCCCCCTTGTGCTCTTTCTTTTGCTTCAATCAACGATTTTGATAGTAATTTTCCCGCTAAATACTTCCGGTATTTATTGGTTGCATGGATATCATCTGGCGATGTAACGGACTCGGCTAAAGCTTCAATTGCCTGACTCACATCATTTTCTGTAAGGGTTGTTCCAATGACTAGCTGCTCAACATTACTAAGTCTGATAGGACGCTGTGAAATCCCACATCCAGCAATTTTAATTTCCTCAATTTTTCCACTCTTATCAAGAGTCATCAAACATGCTATGGCCGCTATAGCATAATCACCACTTCGTCTTGCAAACTCTTGAAAGGAATAACCGCCCGTAGAATTCGGAATAGGAAAATGTGCGGTTTGTATGATTTCATTATCATGACGTGATGTTGTCATATGAAATTTGAAAAAATCACGCGCAGCTATTGTTCGGCTTCCATCAACACTTGTCGCTGTAACGTATCCGTCAGTTAGCACAAGTATCAGTGGCATTTCTGCCGCAGCATCAGCATGACAAATGCTTCCTACAACTGTTCCACGATTCCGAATTGGTGAATGTGCAACATAAGCCATTGCCTTATGCATAATTGGATGCCGTTTGCCAATGCGTTGATCTTTTTCTACATCACAATGACGAACGCCTGCACCGACAATGATTTCATTGTCATTAATTTGAATTGTATCTAAATCAGGAATGTTCCGGATATCAATTAGTGCAGATGGCCAGGCAAGTTTAAAATTGAGTGCTGGTATAAGGCTTTGCCCCCCAGCTATAATCATAGCCCCCGGAGTTTCATTAATGACTTGAGCTGCTTCTGTTAATGATGAAGGCGTTAAATAATCAAAAACTGGTGGCTTCATCCCAACTTCTCCTAAACTAAGTGGCCATAAATTTATCTAAATTATGTATTCAATAATATCCACTAGATGGATACATTATGTTAATTTAGGTATATATAAATAAAGTTGTCAACAATAATGTGAGTATAGCTCTAATTAAATCGAGGAAATCAAATCATTTTTCTCACAAGCCATTTCTTCTATCAAAATGTTCTCAACCCAAGCAGCAAATTTTAATAAATTAAGCTCATCATAAGGTCGCCCAGTAATTTGTAGGCCAACAGGCAATCCCATTTTGTTTTTACCACATGGTAGAGCTATTGTAGGGCATCCTGTTATTGTGATCGCGTATCCCAGTGCAAGCCAATCGAGATATGTTTTCATTTCTTCACCCTCAATAGATTTAACAAACCTTTCCTCTACTTTTGGGGGAGTTACAGGTGTGGCAGGTGTGATTAGAAAATTATGCTGATCCAGAAATGCTATCATTTTGAGGCGTAAATCTGACCTTAAATGTTCTGCTTTTGAGAGAGCGCTTGCATCTAGTTCAAATCCCTTCTTAATGTTCCAGACCACTTCTGGCTTTAGCTTATCTTGGTTTGCAATCATCACATCACCCCAGACTGTTGCAAACTGAAAGGCTCTAAGAGTATTAAATGCCTCGTGGCATTCATCTAGTTCGGGATGCTCAGACGCCATATTAGGACCATGGCTAGATAGTTTATTGACGGCATGGTTAACAATTTCCTTTACCTCTTTTGATACTACTGCCTGGCCTAAATCTGGTGAATACGCAAAACTCTTTGGTGCTGTCGGGCTTTCGGTAGCTTGCCTGAAAACATTAGGGGGATATTTTACAGGACTTGAAAGAGCGTCACGCGGATCAAAACCACAAAATCCATCCATCGCTAAACCTATGTCATTAACAGTTCTTGCTATAGGCCCTAGAACAGACAGGGATTGATAAGATAATTTTCCTGGCCCTTGCGGAATAAGGCCGGGGGTTGGACGAAGACCAACCACGCCGCAGAATGCGGCTGGATAACGCAATGAGCATGCAAAATCAGAGCCCTGTGCAATACAGGCCATCCCAGAAGCAACAGATGCGGCCGCTCCCCCAGAAGAACCACCTGCAGAATATAGCGTATTCCATGGGTTCCTGGTAAAACCGAAGATTTCATTAAATGTACTTGCCCCTGCTTCAAATTCAGGAGTGTTTGATTTAGCGTAGATTATACCACCAGCCTTTTCAATTATCTGCACAATGATATCTGAACAATCAGGTATGTAGTTTTCAAAAGCAAGTGAACCAAATGTTGTACGAACCCCTGCTACTTTATATGAATCTTTTATAGGAATGGGTAATCCGTAGAATGGATAGCCAGAATCATGTCCTGCCACTGTTTCTGCCTTTGCTTCAATTTTTAAAGCTGAATCATAAGCACGATCAAAACAAAGGGTTGGTAAGGCATTAATCGTTTTATTAACTGATGCACATCGTAACTCTAATGAATTAAGGACGTCAGTTGGTTTTATGGTTTTTGAAAGTAACGCGTCTACAACCGTACAGGCAGAGTTTTTCCAAAGTTCATCATTCATCATGTTCTCATACTTCAATATAATTTTACCAAAAAAATATATTATGCTATAGATTGATTTCGATTGTAATTTAATAACAAGATATATAATACAATCTACATATTTAAGCTTTAAACTTTACTCGGGCATCTAATTTTAGAGGAAAAGAATGGCTAGAATTTCGGATAAAAGCAAAAATGAAAATAATTTATTTTCATTTGGCACAAACCCCTCTTCAGGTATGGATAGAGCGTTTACTATTTTAGACCTAATCGCAAGACAACCCTGTCGAGTAGTTGATATTACAAAGGCTTTAAATATCCCCTGGGCTACTGTTCACCGTACAACTAAAAAACTAGAAAAAGCACAATTCATTTCTCGTGACGAGACTACTAACAGATATGAAATAGGTGCTAGAATGTGGTATCTGGGATCTTCATATCTTAGCAATAATAAAGCGTTGACTTCTTCCCTTGAATACCTTGCCAGAGCTATTAAGATTAGAAATGCGGATGTTCAGATTGTTGAACGAATTGGGAATTACTCAGTTGTTATACACGCGGAAAAACGGCAACAACACCCAATATCTAAAGCCCAATACGGACATCATTTACCATTACATTCCGGCTCTAAGGGTCATGTACTTTTAGCTTTCTCTCATTCTGATTTTATTGATGAATATCTGTCACATCCTCTTGATGCCTTGACTGCCAAAACGGTTACTGATCCCCATCAACTAAGAGCAATTCTGGATGAAGTGAGGGAAAATAAATTTTCTATGACATTTGCAGATGTTCAACCTCATACAGGTTCAATGGCGGCACCGATATTCGACAACCTGAATAATATAGCAGGATGTGTATGTTTTGTTTATCTGAGTAATTTGGCTAACGACGAAAGCGCTTGTGAGGAATTAAAACAAAATCTAATGGTCATGTCACATAATATATCAAATGATCTTGGTTGGAGACCAACAATCAATACTAACCAGTAACATTCTATTAGCGCAGTATTTAATATTAAGTCCGGTCTTCATAAGAACCTTTTATGTTTTTAAAAGTTTCATGTAACGCGTCAACAATAACGTCAATGCATGAGCGTCCCATTTCGGCAGAAGCATCTGAAGGGTCGCCAAAAATGGCAGCATGTCCAGCTTGTGGGCGAGGGCGTTTAACATATGTCCGAGTCGGATTTGTCGGTGCAACCAGATCCCAGCCAACAGGCCCATAATGTGCCCCTTCTAGCAATTCCATTTTCACAAGTTCAGGGCGAGTCGCAAGTTGAAAAGAAGTTTCCATTTCTCCAGCGTGACCCATTCCCCCTTCCTCAGATTTACGCATATCATGTATCTTATCTGCGGCAGGCTCCCAGTAACTTACGGCTGATACCATGAAATCATATTCTTCATCATATTCATCGATTAGATGTCTTGCCACTTGATCATTAGCTGTGCCACTAGGTCTGTTTCCGTTTAGGAGAATGATATGTTTAAAACCTTGTTGAATAAGGCCAAATCCAATTTCAGATAACATTAATTGATAGGTGGGAATTGACAGAGAAACTGTTCCGGGAAACTTTTCAAAAGTTTTTGAAATACCGTAAGCAACAGGTGGCATAACAACAGCATTAATGCGTTTTGCTAGTTCAATCGCGATATATTCTGATTGGTGAGTATCGGTATCTGTGGGCATATGCGGGCCATGTGCTTCCGTAGCGCCAGTTGGAACAATCACAGCTCTACTATTAGCAATGGCATGTCCAATTTCCATCTGTGTCATATGTGAAGTGCGATATTCCATTTTATCCTCCCATTATATAGACGGTTGTATAAATTTATTTTCTAGAAAACAGTTTGCTTAAATATCGTTTTAGTAAAGACCAAAGTAGTTTCGAAGCACTTATTCCGCGCGGTTTTACCGTTTTTGATTTTTGTGCGTGGTTTAAGGCACTATCATTTGAATTCATCTCTGAGTTTGCATCATTAGCGTTGTCTGCAATCTTGCTTTCTACGTTTTTAACAAACTCTTCAATCAGCAATTGGCTAGTTTCTTCAATAATACCAACACGCCCAAATTGTGCTATTGGTCCAGCTAGTTGAATGTCGGCTTCAAAATCTACAAGGGTTAAACCATCTTTTTCAGAAAGCTTGTATTGCAAAGCCAACCTTGATCTAGAACCCCCTTTTTTGTCGATACCCTTGCCATCCACATTGCCAGACATTGTTTTATCATCTGGGATATGTTTTGCCTCACCGCTAAATGTTGCATTAAATGGGCCCAGTTTGATTAAGACGTTACCTAGATATTCTCCGTTTCCCCGGTCTTCTGTCAAAGAAGCGCCAGGAAAACAGGTGGCTACAGTGGGAATGTCTTGAAAGAAGGCCCAAGCTTTATCAGGGCTACAAGATACCGTAAGTGATTGGCTTATTTTCATTAGTTTCAAATCCCTATATCTTTTATACAAGCCAGCCTTCGTCTGGGTCAGTCCAGCCTTCAGGATAGTTAATTTTCCCCTGATTTTTTAATTGGGTAAATGCTTCACCTCTATCAAACATGGCAAGATGACCATTTTCATCTCTCATTTTTGCTCTGAGCTGTTCGGTTTTCTCCAAGTCAGCAGACCATTTTCGGCCTTGTTTGGAAACAACAACCCCATAATCATTATGGGCAGAGGCTTCAGAGATTAAACCACATTGCAGATCATAAACAACTTTTTCTACTTCACGCTTAAGAGGGTCACCCCAACCACCGCCTCCAGTTGTTATAATACGAACGCTGTCGTCTGCTTGAACTTTTACAGTATCACTCATGCCCGGATGGATTGTATTGTCATTATTCTGATTAATCACTGAAACCTGATAATTTTGTCCCGCTTTTCCGCCATAAGAACCATAGCAACTGAGAACA